>ENA-ORQX01002243-ORQX01002243.1-human-gut-metagenome-genome-assembly--contig:-NODE-2243-length-10316-cov-3.392457_pt1 | contig 10316 bp, 11 predicted proteins | sample MGYA00242170_ERZ509124 | MGnify/ENA primary metagenome ERZ509124 (study PRJEB26280, sample SAMEA2338647) | human gut metagenome | biome: human gut; feature: human-associated habitat; material: faeces... | reverse complement strand
CTTATTTTGTATTTCATCCGTCAGATCGGCAACCCCTACTGCTACCGGCATGGGAAATATGTGGTCAGGGTCAGCTTCGCCGATACGGATGTTTCATTGGAGGACAGACTGGAAGCATATATCCGCACAAAGGGCTGATCCTGTGACATCCTCGACAGTCCTGCGCAACGCAGGGTACAATTTTGGAGGAAAGGAGCTGGCAATATGCAACACAACACCGAAACAAAAATCTGGAACGCCACGCTTTACCTCCGACTGTCGAGGGACGATGGGGATAAAGAGGAATCCAACAGCATCACCGGGCAGCGGGAGCTGCTGCGGGACTTTATCCGAACCCGCCCGGAGCTTCGGGAATACGCCGTCAGGATCGACGACGGCTTCACGGACTCCAATTTCGAGCGGCCGAGCTTTAAGAAAATGCTGGAGGACGTAAAGGCGGGACGCACCAACTGCATCATCGTAAAAGACCTCTCACGCTTTGGCCGCAATTACCTGGACGCAGGCGAGTACATCGAGAAGATATTCCCATTTTTAGGCGTGCGGTTCATCGCCGTCAACGACAACTACGACAGTCTCGGCGGAAAAAACGCTTCGGACGAGCTTATCATTCCGTTCAAAAACCTCATAAACGAAGCCTACTGCCGGGATATTTCCGTGAAAGTCCGCACCCAGCTTGAGGTCAAGCGCAAGAGCGGCCAGTATATCGGCGCATTTGCCGTGTACGGCTATCTGAAAGACGAAACAGACAAAACCCGTCTGGTGGCAGACGAATACGCTGCGGACGTCGTGCGGGATATCTTCAAATGGAAGCTGGAGGGCATGAGCCCGCAGGATATCGCCGCCCGATTGAATCACAGCGGCGTGCTTTCGCCCATGGAATACAAAAGATCGCTGGGCATGAGGTTTGCCACCTCCTTCAAGGCGAACCCGCAGGCGGCATGGTCGGCCAACGCCGTGCTCCGTATCCTGAAAAATCCGGTCTACACAGGCATACTCATTCAGGGAAAAGAAACCACACCCAGCTACAAGGTGCGAAAGCGCGTCACAAAGCCGGAAAGCGAATGGGCAATCGTTTCGGACGCCCACGAAGCTATCATTGAGCGCCGGGACTTTGACAGCGTACAGAAGGAGCTCTCGTTGGATCCCCGCCGCAGCCCCGGCGACAGCGCGGTGCAGCTTTTCAGCGGCATGGTGTTCTGCGGCGAGTGCGGCGCAAGCATGGTGCGCAAGACTGTCCCCTCCGGAAATAAAAAGTATGTCTACTACGTCTGCGCGGCGCACAAGCAGGACAAATCCTGTTCGCCCCACCGGATGCGTGACGAGGCGCTTACTGATATCGTGCTGGAAACACTCCGGCAGTATATCCGGGACGTAGTGGATTTGGACGATATCCTTGCTATGACGGACACAGCTCCCTTGAGAACCGCAGAAGCCCAGAAGGTACAGCGGCAGCTTGACAAGAAGCGCTCCGAATATGAGCGGCTTCAGAAGCTGCTCATGTCCCTGTATGAAAGCCTTGCAGACGGCATCATCGACCGGGAGGAATACGCAAGACTCAAACAGAACTACGCAGGGCGCAGCGCCGAGTGCGAAAAGCAGATGGACGCCTTGCAGGAGACCCTTACGCAGATCAGGGAGCACGGCGGCGAGCACCGGGAGTGGATGGCGCAGTTCAGAAAGCACCTGAACATCGCGGAATTGGAGCGCAGCATCGTTGTGGCACTGATCGACCGCATCCTCATTTACAGGGATAACCGCGTGGAAGTCCGCTTCCGCTTTGCGGACGAATTTGCATGGCAGACGGATATACTGCGCCGGGCGCAGATCAGAGAGGTGGTATAAGTGGCAAGAACGAAACGAAAGATAAACCCGGTCATTCCGGCGGCGGAAGCTCCCGCACAGGCGCAGAAGCAATACCGCGCTGCCGCCTATGTCCGCCTTTCCGTAGAGGACAGCGGCAAACCCGGCGCGGATACCATAGAGGGACAGAAAGTGCTGCTAACTTCTTTTATTGAAAGCAGTTCCGATATGGAGCTTGCAGCCCTGTTCTGTGATAACGGACGAACAGGCACGGACTTTGACCGTCCTCAGTTTGAAAAGATGATGGAGGAAGTACGCAAAGGGCATATAGACTGCATCGTGGTCAAAGACCTATCCCGCTTTGGCAGAAACTACAAGGAGACCGGCAACTATCTGGAACGCATTTTTCCTTTTCTGGGCGTGCGATTCATCGCCGTCAACGACGGCTTCGACACCCTCACCGCCCGGCGGGGCGCGGACGGGTATCTCGTTCCTCTGAAAAATCTCATTAACGAGGTTTACAGCAAGGATATTTCCAGAAAGTCCGGCTCCGCGCTGGCAGCAAAGCAGAAGAACGGTGATTTCATCGGCGCGTGGGCTCCCTACGGTTACCGCAAACAACCGGATAATCCCCACAAGCTGGAACCGGACGAAGCGACGGCTCCCGTCCGGCAGATATTCCGGTGGCGAGCCGAGGGCATTGGCGTCACGCAGATCGCAAGGCGGCTCAACGATGAGGGCATACCATCCCCCTCCGCCTACCTGTACAATATCGGTGTATGCAAAACAGAGAAGTATAATGGCGTGAGATGGTATGTTCAGACGGTCAAAAACCTTCTGTCCCGGCAGGTGTACATCGGACACATGGTGCAGGGCAGGAAGCGGCAGTCCTTCTATGAAAACCGGGGGCAGTACAAGAAGCCACGAGAGGAATGGATCGTCGTGGAAAATACCCACGAGCCGCTGATCGACCGGGAGACCTTTGATAAGGTGCAGGAGCTTGCACAGCGCAGAAATGAGGAATACTTTGAAGCGCTCGGCAGGTTCACGCATCTGGAAGCCACCGAAAACATCCTCAAGGGGCTGGTCTACTGCGCCGACTGCAAGCGTCCGCTGGTACGGTACAAGAATGTGAGCCACGAAAAAAAAGCTGTGGTACACCTTCATCTGTCCGACCCACGCCAACGACATTGGCAGCTGTCCGCTGAAAAACATCCGGGAGGACGCACTGTTCCCCATGCTTCTGCAAGCCATTCAAACCCAGATCGCCCTTGCCACCGATATGGAAGCCATTGTCCGCAGAGTGAACGGCTCGCCCAAATACAAAAAGCAGACTGCGACGCTGCAAGGCAGGCTGGATGCGGCAAAAAGGGCGATCAAGCGCTGCAACGGCCTGTATGACAGCCTGTATCAGAGCTATGTGGATCAGCTCATGACCGAGCAGGAGTATATGACGCTGAAACGCCGCTACAAAGCGGAAGCCGAGGAAGCGGAGCGGCTGCCGGCAGGCAGCGGAAGCGGCGCACACGCCGGAGAACCCGTTCCTTGCGGCCTTCGGCAGCTTCCGGGGCGCAGATGCTTTGACAAAAGAAATGGCGCAGGCGCTGATTGAGCGTGTGTATGTGGACGGCGACAGCAATATCGAGATCGTGTTCCGCTACCGGGACGAATATAAAGAACTCTGTACATATCTGGAAGGGAGGCAAGCTGACGTATGAGAACGGCAATTTATCTTCGCATATCCAGCGAGGACGCGGATTTGAGAACCGGCGAAAAGGACGAATCTGAGAGCATATCCAACCAGCGCAGCCTCCTTCGGGAATATGTGTCCAGCCACGCAGACCTGTCCGATTCTGAAATGCTGGAATTTTGTGACGACGGCTGGAGCGGTACAAACTTCGAGAGCCCCGCAGTGAAGGAACTTTTGGAGCAGGTCAGGCGCGGGCAAATCAACTGCATCCTGGTCAAAGACCTTTCTCGGTTTGGCCGTGATTATCTCACCGTGGGAGACTATATTTCCCGCGTGTTCCCATTCCTCGGTGTGCGCTTCATTTCCGTCAACGACGGTTTTGACAGCAGCAATCCGCTGGACATCGACAGCCTTGATACCTCGTTCCGGACGCTGATCTACGACCTGTACAGCCGTGACCTCTCCCGCAGAGTCAAAAGCGCAAAGAAGGCCAGAGCCGAGCGCGGGGCGTTTCTCAGTCCCTATGCGCCTTACGGGTACGTCAAAGACCCGGCAGACAAAAATCATCTTCTGGTAGATACCGAGGCCGCTGATGTAATAAGGCGCATCTTTCAAATGGCGGCAGATGGCGCGAAACCATGGCAAATCGCGGCGGCGCTGAACGGCGACGGTGTAAGCTCTCCAAAGAATTACAAAGTCGAGGCGGGCTGCACAAGAATGCCGTGGCGCAGCATCCAAGAGGAAAACTTCTGGACGGCCAGTCTGGTCGCAAAATTCCTGCGGGACGAGCGGTATATTGGAAAGACGGTGTACGGCAAGCGAAGCCGGGACATTGTAGGCAGCACCCACACAGTCAAAATCTCCCGCAATGATTGGGTTATCGTCCCCGACAGGCACGAAGCCATCGTGCCGGAGGTGCTGTTTGAAAAAGCACAGGCTTGTATGCGGGAATACAGGGAGCGAGAAGTCATGACGGGCGGCGGGAATCCGCTGAAACGTAAGGTAATCTGCGGCGTATGCGGCCATACCATGCAGCGGGACAGCAGAAAGAACGGCTCCTACCGCTGCGTCATGAAAAGGCTGAATACCGGCTTTGACTGTTCGGAGGAAAAAGTCCCGGAGGCCGATATTTTGGAAGCTGTCATCGATACCATACAGGTCTATGCCCAATACGCCGTCAGTATAGACAGGCTCCTGCAAACAAGGCAGGAGCAGCGGCAGCTTGACCGCAAACAGGCGCAGCGACAGTTGCAGACCCTCCAGAGCCGGAAAGCCCGGCTTGACAAGCGGCTGCAAGACCTCTATGAAGGACTGGTAGAGGGCGAGATATCCCGCGAGAGCTTCGCGGCGCAGAAGAAAGCTCTGACGGCGCAAGCGGAGGAAATCTCCCGCACGGTCTTGGAGCTGGAGCGAAAGATAAGCGACAGCGACGACGGCAGCAACGCCGTAATCGAGCAGTTCAAGAGCTATGCCGGGATTACGGCGCTGACCAGGGAAATCTCAATCGAGCTGCTGCACTCCGTCACCATCTACCCGGACGTGCGCATGGACATCCGGCTGAATCTTGTCGATGAGATTGAAGCTCTGATGGAAACCTTGCGCGAATCCTGCACGGCGTGAATTTATTAGTCCTTTTTGTACAGCAGCCGACGACGGTTATACGGGTACGAATTTCAATCGCCCCGGCTTTACCGAAATGATCGAGGCCATCGAGGACGGGTACATCGGTACCGTGATGGTCAAGGATTGTTGTGCGATAATAGGACTAAATCAGAGAGACCTTGAAAATCAAGGCAATCTGGCTTAGTCCTTTCTTTTTTGACCGAAAAGAAGAACCATTTCACAACAATCGGCGCGAGGGGCAAAACCGGCTGACTATGACAGGAGGCAGACTTGGATCAGCCAGCCCCAGCAGCGCTGCTCAACAGACGAAAGGAGTTCCACCATGAAACAGGGTACTTTGGTATATGACATGGAATCCGGGCGATATGATATTCGCTTTGATCTCAGCAGCTACTACGGTGGTCTGCATTGCGGAGATTGCTTCGATGTTATGGTCGGGGGCAAGTGGACGCCGACGCGGATCGAAATGGCTGCTGACTGGTATCTGGTCGGCATTCGCACTGATGACCTCCAAGGACTGCGGGTGAGAATGTGAAGACTTTTCTCAAGGAAGTGCTTCTTCCGCTCCTGCTGGCCTTGTGTCTGGCGGCACTTTTCAAACCGGTCTACATGAAAGACGGTGTGTGCGATTATTTCCTTCTGTGGCTCTGTGTGGGCTTTCCTTTCGGGGTGCGCAGGATGTGCCTTTGGCTTGTGCCTTACGGGTATGGGATCTCCGGCACAGTCGGAATCTTCGCACTGAACATCATCATCGGCGGTCTGATTGGCGGGCTTGCTCTGATCACCGGGCTTCTGTTCGGTATCGTGCATACCGTCCGTGAAATCATCTGAATAAGAAAAAGCTAAGAGGGTTTGTTTCATACTCCATCGCGGAGCATGAGGCAAACCCTCTTTTTTTGTTGTCCGAAAGCTGGAATGTTCTGCCATTGCAGAGACAGCGATACGGCGAGGAAAGGAGATGAAAAAATGAGCTATATGACAGTCGGAACGCTGCAAGCTTTTGAAGCGCTCATGGTAGAGAAACCCGGCTTCAACCACTACGACAGCGGATGCGAGGGAATCACACCGGAATGCCGGTCATGTTTGTTCCACCGCCCTCACTGGAAATATCAATCCTGTGTTTTTGCTGAATGTCCCTATTCTCCGGTCAGGCTCTCCACCCGGAAGCCCACATCGGAGACCGCAAAGGAGCGATGATCGCATGGCAGTCTACCGCGTAAACAAAAACCGTGGCTATACCGTCATGGCAAACTTCCACCTCCGGGACAAGAATCTGTCCCTCAAGGCCGTGGGGCTTCTCTCCAAAATGCTCTCCTTCAACGACGGCTGGCAATTCTCCACACGCGGTCTGTCTGCCATCTGCAAGGAAGGTCCCGATGCGATCCTCTCCGCTCTTCGGGAACTGGAAAACTATGGCTACCTCGTCCGGCATCAGGCGCGGGACGAAAAAGGTCGGATGAGCAGCATGGTCTTTGAGATATACGAGAAGCCGCAGGAGGTTTTGCCGGAGGCGGGTAATCCGTATACGGAAAATCCCGATGCGGATAATCCGGTCACGGAGAAACCGTATACGGGAAATCCCGCACAAAGAAATACGGATCAAGTAATTACTGAAAAAACAAATACCAGTCTGAATAACTATCAATCCATCAATCTTGATGGGATGGACAGGATGGATGAACGAGAAAGTTATAGAGAATTACTTTGGGAAAATCTTGAGCTGGATATTCTCGCCCATGACACGCGTTTGGATATGGACCGGGTAAACGAGCTGCTGGAAATCATGTTGGATGCAGTCTGTTCTACAAGTCCCACGATCCGGATCAACGGCGAGGATATGCCGCAGCAAGTGGTGAAGTCCCGTTTCCTCAAGCTGAACAGCAGCCACATCGAGTATGTCCTGCAAGCGATGAACGAAAATCCCTCGGCAATTCGGAACATCCGGGCGTATCTGCTGACTGCGCTCTACAATGCACCGCTTACAATGGACAATTACTATTCCGCCCTTGTAAACCATGATCTCTATGGCGGAGGCAGGAAGTAGACAAGCACCCCGTCCTGTGGCTATCATCATTAGGACGCGGATGGGCTGACACTTTGACGAAGTCTGCAAATAAAAAGTCAATAGGGAAATAAAGCAAAATTGAGGAGAGAAAAAGGCCATGCCAAAAGCGGCCAGCAGGTAAAGGACGCTGGCCGGATGGTCAGGTATGTAACAGTGCACATTACTTCTGAGGCAGAATAATCGTTGCTTTAGAGAAGTTGTTCCAGTCAAGGCACTGCCCACAGCGGTCACAATAGGACTGGTATTCCCGTTCCATAGTCCTTCTACATTGCGGGCAAACAGGAAAACCCGTCACGCCAGAGAGGTATCGAAAGCAGCGGATGTGTGTAACTGGCATCGGTTCGCGGAAGGCCATCTCTCTCCAGAACTCTGAGGGGATCAACAGGTCATTTGGCGTCAGTTCAAAGCCAACGCAGAGTTTTTCCAGCGTCAGGATCGTGGGCGCAGTCTTGCCTCTGGCAATGTCGCCAAAGTACCTGGAACTGAGGTCACATCGTTCCGAGGCAGCTTCATAGCTGAGCTTTTGAGTATCACATAATTTGAGGACGGAGGTGGATAAATTGTCTAAAAACATCTTAATCGCTCTCTTTCTGTCATAAGATGCTTTTAGCGTATGGGCAATATGGTTCTGCTACAAGGAAGGATACTTCCTTAATTTTCCTCCAGAGATGCCAGATATTCTTTTACTCTGCCATAATAGATGCGCAGGAACTTGTTGGCGCCGGCTGTCATGTAAACCAGATAGGGTTTGCCCTCGGCTCGTTTCTTGTCCATGAAACGGTATACCGGGTCATCCTGGGGCTGTGTTTTCAGTAGGCAGTCCATAACCAGGAATAAGGCGCGGCGCAGCTCCGGCGGCCCGCTTTTGGAAACCCTTGTGCTCTTAGCCTCGTGAGTGCCGGACTGGTCAGCGCCAGGGTCAACGCCCGCAAAAGCGGTAATGGCGTTTCGGTGGGTAAACCGGGCCACATCCCCAAGCTCCGCCATAAGCTGAGGGCCGAGAGAATCGCCTACACCGTGCATGGCCATGACCACAGGGTATTCCGGGAGCTGGGCTGCCAGGGCCTGCATTTCAGCCTTGAGCCGTTCCAGAGAGGCAGAGACGGCGTTCAGCGCATCAATGGCCTGCCGGACCATGGTTTTGGTCAGAGCGTCCTTGGGGAGCATGGCAATCAGGTCCTGTGCTCCGGTGTGGACCTCAACGGCTTTGCTCTGGCTGAAGTTGTAGCCATGCCGTTTACACCACTTACGGTAACGCTCGGCAAAGGCAGTGAGGCTCATGTTTCGCACACAGTCCACATGCCAAAAGGCCGTGGCAAAGTCCACCCACTTCTGGCTGCCGTCCTCACGGACAGGGCTGTCAAATAGGGCGTTGACGCCGGGATAGGTCTGGTCAAGAAGGGCGATGAGGTTGTTTTTCATCATCGTCTTAGTCTTAGCGTATAGACTCTGCTGCCGGTTCAGCGTTTTCAGTTGCATTCGAATCGTATCCATGGGTGTATGTTGGCGCAATTCTGCCCAGTTGTCAAGCCCATAGCGGGCAATCTTCCGGGCATCTGCCTTGTCTGTTTTCACTTTTCGCAGGGTGTTGTTCCCGTAGTCTTTGATAAGCTTCGGATTGACTGCGCTGACAAAGACGCCCTCCTCATGAAGAAAACGGGCTACCGGCTCATAGTACCGTCCGGTATGCTCCATGACTACTCGTGTCTCACCGTCCAGGCTTTTCAAGTAGTCTGCCAGCTCCTTGAGTTCACTGCCGGTGTGACCAATAGAAAATGGTTTTGCTACCACTTCTCCAAAAGGGCGGAGAACGGATACCATGCTCTTTCCTTTGGAAACATCGATCCCTGCCACATTGTTCATATTGATCGCTCCTCATCATGGATTTGTTTTGGCGACCAGCCATTCCACCATTGCCGATCCAATCTATTTGATGACACGGGCGCACCAAGGAGGTGGCTCAACCTGCATAAATCGAACGCTGCGAATGAGAGGCCGGCTGACGGACTTCGTCACGGACGCGCTGGTCCTTGGAGGTATACATCAGGCCAAGACTCTCTCATTCTAACAGCTTAGGCAACGATGCGGAAAAAGACACGGCTGGCTGCCGTGCCTTCAACCGTAAATACATTGTAATAGGGAGGTATCAAACTGATGATCACCATCTATCTCCGGGGCATCCCGCCTTAGTGTGGGTTAAGTCCCCGAAACATCTGAAAGGAGGTTCCCATGCAGGATGAAGTAAACACAAAAGTCATTGCCCTTGTCATCAAAGGCGGTAGAATCTCCGCAGAGGTGCTGGAAAAGGCGCTGAAAAAGTTCGTGGAGGAAATCGAGAAGGCACAGAAGCAAGCTTCCCGTCCGAAGACCTATCGCGGCAAGCAGTCCATCAAGCATCTTGTCGAGCAGAATGCCGCGATCAGTAACATCGAGGTGACGGATGGCAACATCAAGTCCTTTGAGCATACCGCCCGGAAATACGGGATTGATTATGCGCTCAAAAAGGACACCTCAGAGCAGCCTCCCCGCTACCTTGTCTTCTTCAAAGGGCGGGATGTGGATGTAATGACACAGGCGTTCAAGGAGTTCTCAGCGCGGACAATCAAGCAGAAGGAAAAGCCTTCGCTGCGGCAGAAACTTTCCCGTCAAAAGGAGCAGAGCAAGAGCCAGCACCGCGAGCAAGCCAAGGTCAAGAGCAAGGATCGGGGTGTGGAATTATGAAGCAGCAGCTCGATATGAAGCGCCTGATCCTGCTCAACCTTCCGCATGTGTTCGCCTTCTATTTCGTGGATAAGGTTGCGGCAGTCTTCCGGCTGGCACCCGGCAGTGCGTTTGTGGAAAAGCTCACAGGCGGCTTTGCCAACTTCGGGACTGCCTTTGCCAATCCGCTGCCCAGCTTCCATCCGATGGATCTGCTGGTCGGCGTGGCGGCAGGGCTGCTGCTCAAGTTGGCCGTCTACATCAAGGGGAAAAACCGGAAGAAATTTCGCCAAGGAGAGGAATACGGGTCAGCCCGATGGGGACGGCCAGAGGACATCAAGCCCTATGTGGATGACGAGTTCTCCAACAACATCATCCTCACCCAGACCGAGGCGCTGACCATGAACAGCCGTCCCAAGCAGCCGAAGTACGCGAGGA
>ENA-ORQX01002229-ORQX01002229.1-human-gut-metagenome-genome-assembly--contig:-NODE-2229-length-10353-cov-41.342979_pt1 | contig 10353 bp, 6 predicted proteins | sample MGYA00242170_ERZ509124 | MGnify/ENA primary metagenome ERZ509124 (study PRJEB26280, sample SAMEA2338647) | human gut metagenome | biome: human gut; feature: human-associated habitat; material: faeces... | reverse complement strand
ATTCAAAGTGATCCATATCCCCATTCCTACCGGCGACATGGAGTATATCCTGAAAGGTGTGCAGGAACAGAAAATCAAGAGCGACACTGTCTACCGAATCGTGGAGCAGATGAACCGCGAGCTCATCAGCAACTACACCAAAGAATACCGCCGGATTTTCGATATTCTGCTGGACAAGAACAATTATCCCGTCGTTATCCATTGCTCGTCGGGCAAAGGGCGCACAGGCATCGTATCGGCACTTGTGCTTGCCTCCCTTGGAGTGGACGAAGACATCATCATGGAAGACTACCGCCTCAGCAACGACTACTTCAACATCCCGGCGGCCTCCCGATACGCCTACCAGCTTCCGGCACGCTCGCAAGAGGCCATCACCACCCTCTTCTCGGCACGCGAGGATTTCCTGAATGCCGCCATCGAAGAAATGGAACGAAGGTATGGAGATACCGACACCTACCTGCAAAGAGGCATCGGTCTGACAAAAGAAGAAAGAAAGAGACTGCAAGACATTCTTTTAACGGATAATTGACAATGGATAATGGATAATGAGTAGCCAATAAAAAACGATTTTATCATGTAATTGCATAATTATCAACCATCAATTATCAATTATCCATTGAAAAGCACTATCTTTGCGCCCGAAATATAAAGATAAAGATATACAGAAGATTTAATGAAGACATTTGAAGAGCTCGGTGTGTCGCCGGAGATACGCCGCGCCATCGAAGAAATGGGTTACGAGCAGCCCATGCCGGTACAAGAGGAAGTAATTCCCTACCTTTTAGGAGAAAACAATGATGTAGTAGCACTGGCACAAACAGGAACAGGAAAGACCGCAGCGTTCGGCCTGCCGCTCATACAGAAGATTAACGTCAACAACCGAATTCCCCAATCACTTATTCTCTGCCCCACCCGCGAACTTTGTTTGCAGATAGCAGGCGACTTGAACGATTATTCTAAATATACCGATGGCTTGCGAGTGTTGCCCGTATATGGAGGCTCGTCCATCGAAAGCCAGATACGCGCCCTGAAACGGGGTGTACACATCATCGTAGCCACACCGGGACGACTGCTGGACCTGATGGAACGCAAAACCGTGTCCCTCGCCACCATACAGAACGTGGTTATGGACGAAGCGGACGAAATGCTGAACATGGGATTCACAGACAGCATCAACGCCATTCTCGCCGATGTGCCGCAGGAGCGCAACACCTTGCTGTTCTCCGCTACCATGAGCCCGGAAATCGCACGCATCTCCAAGAAGTACCTGCGCGATGCCAAGGAAATCACCATCGGACGCAAAAATGAAAGCACCAGCAACGTGAAACACGTAGCCTTCTGTGTACATGCCAAAGACAAGTATGCTGCCCTGAAACGTATTGTGGACTACTATCCGCAGATATACGGCATCATCTTCTGCCGTACCCGCAAAGAAACGCAGGAAATAGCTGACAAGTTGATGCAGGAAGGCTATAATGCCGACTCGCTGCACGGCGAACTGAGTCAAGCGCAGCGTGACACCGTGATGCAAAAGTTCCGCATCCGCAACCTACAACTGCTGGTTGCCACGGACGTTGCCGCACGCGGCCTCGATGTGGACGACCTGACACACGTCATCAACTACGGATTGCCCGATGACACCGAGAGTTATACCCACCGCAGCGGCCGTACGGGACGTGCCGGCAAAACCGGGACTTCCATCGCCATCATCAACCTGCGAGAGAAAGGCAAAATGCGCGAGATTGAGCGCATCATCGGCAAGAAATTCATTGCAGGCGAAATGCCCACCGGCAAACAGATATGCGAAAAGCAACTGCTCAAAGTGATAGACGATCTTGAAAAGGTGAAAGTGAACGAGGAGGAAATCGCCGACTTTATGACCGACATCTACCGCAAGCTGGATTGGCTGAGCAAAGAGGACCTGATTAAACGCATGGTTTCGCATGAATTCAACCGTTTCCTGGATTACTATCGCGGCCGTGACGAGATAGAGACAGCAACCGGTAGTGAGCGTGGTGCAAGAAGTGGCGAGAGGGGCGACCGCAACGACCGTAGAAGCAGCCGCAAAGCAGAACCCGGCTTTACCCGCTTGTTCATCAACCTGGGTAAAATGGACAACTTCTTCCCCAACGAATTAATCAGCCTGCTGAACAACAATACACGTGGACGTGTAGAGCTGGGACGAATTGACCTGATGCAGAAGTTCTCCTTCTTCGAAGTGGAGGAAAAGGAAGCCACCAATGTAGTGAAGGCCCTGAACCGCGCCAGCTGGAACGGCCGTAAAGTATCCGTAGAGGTTGCTGGAGACGAGGGTAAGGAGGCTCCGAGGGGCAAACGTCCGGGTACAGCCGGAAGCCATGGGAAAAAAGAGTTTGACAGCAAGAAGCGCAGTTACAAGGAAGACGGCAAACGGAACGATGCCACCGGCAAACGCAGCGAAAAGGCCGAAAGTCCTGCAAACGACAAGAAGAAAGGCAAGCCCAGCCGCGAAGAGCGGGGTTACACCAAAGCCCGTGGCAAAAAGGATGACTGGAAACAGTTCTTCCAGGGCAACAATGACTTTAAGGATGCAGAGCCCGACTTCAGTGAAGAAGGGTGGGCAAGACGGACACCGAAGAAGAAGTGATATAAACTATAGAAAAGATAATAGGGTGATAAAACCGGCAGCATCCGCTACCGTTTTATCACCCTATCCTTTTTCACGACTCTTTATCCTTTATTTCGTGCAGCTTTTCGTACTGAATGCAACGAGCATCCAAACCATTTTCTCCTGCTCTTTCAGGTAGCCGGTCATCAAATCTGCCGTCACGTCATCGCCAGCTTCATTTGCCAGTTCAATTACCTTTCTCTCTTCACCAATCAGGTAGCCGTAAGTCTCGAGGATATGGTCCACAGCCTCACTGCCGCAAGAGATGTCGGACACTTCCTTCACGTTGGCAACCTTCAGGTATTCACTGAACTTATTCTCGGGCACGCCACCCAGCATCAAGATGCGCTCTGCAATCTCGTCAATCTTCTCGGCGGTATCGTCATACATACTCTCGAACTTCTCGTGCAGCACAAAGAAGCCGTGTCCCTTGATGTTCCAGTGCATACCGCGCAAATTGGTGTAATGTACCTGGAAGTCGGCCAATAATTGGTGCAATGCTGATGCTACGCCAGCCACTTTCTTTTCATTCAAATGCAAGTAATCTAAAGTTTTCATAATTCTATTGTTTTAAATATTTATACTATTTTTCTTTTGGGTATTGCAAAGATAAGGGGTAAATCAAGGCTTGTCAAACAGATAATTTCTATCTTTGCATAGACGAACTCTATACATAACCTTCAAATGCCTTGTTCATCATGACTTTACAACAATTGGAATACATCCTTGCCGTCAACCAGTTCCGCCACTTTGCCAAAGCAGCCGAATATTGCCGCGTGACACAGCCCACCCTCAGTGCCATGATTCAGAAACTGGAAGAGGAACTGGACACCCGGATTTTTGACCGCAGCCAGCAGCCGGTATACCCCACTCCCGTCGGTATCCACATCATAGAACAAGCACAGAATATATTGGTTCAAGCCAACCGTATAAAGAATATTATAGAAGAAGAAAAACACTCACTGACCGGCACCTTCAAGCTGGGCATACTTCCCACCGTAGCTCCTTACCTCCTGCCCCGTTTCTTTCCGCAGCTGATGAAGAAATACCCCGACCTCGACATCCGGGTAGTCGAAATGAAAACAAACGACATCAAGAAAGCCCTGCAGACGGGAGAGATAGATGCAGGTATCGTAGCGAGTCTGGCAGGTATGGAAGAGTTGCAGCAGACGCCGTTGTTCTATGAACAGTTCTTTGCCTACGTGTCGCGCGAAGATGCCCTCTTCAACAACGAGGTAATCCGTACTTCCGACCTAAACGGCGAACAGCTTTGGCTGCTCGACGAGGGCCATTGCTTCCGCGACCAGCTGGTGCGCTTCTGCCAGATGAAGTCGGCACGTGCCAGCCAGCTTGCCTATCACTTGGGCAGCATGGAGACCTTTATGCGCATGGTAGAAAGCGGCAAAGGCGTGACCTTCATCCCCGAACTGGCCGTTCTGCAACTGGGCGATGCCCAGAAAGAGCTGGTACGTTCCTTCGCCATCCCCTGCCCCACCCGCCAGGTCGTGCTGCTGACCAATAAGAACTTTATCCGCCACACGCTGCTCGAAGTGCTGGTTAAGGAGATAAAACTTTCCGTACCCAAGGAAATGCTCTCACTGAAAGCAACCCAAGCAGTCGTATAGATTTCATCTATCGCTCCATAAAATCTTTCAATCGGATTTTTTGTTCTATCGGGGAAAAATGCTATATTTTTGCAAACAGAAAAAGCGAAGGTCGGTTGCACCTCAGCATCATCAAGCAAACTGGCTTCTACATTCTGTCTGCACAATCTTCGCATTGGTAAAACAAAAAACTAAACCTATTAAAAGAGAAAAATTATGGAACCGATCATCAACTCACAACTCCCTGAATTCAAGGTTCAGGCTTTCCAAAACGGAAGTTTCAAAACAGTATCCCACGAAGACGTAAAAGGTAAATGGGCCATTTTCTTCTTCTATCCGGCAGACTTTACCTTCGTATGCCCTACCGAGCTGGTAGACATCGCAGAGAAATATGACCAATTCCAAGCAATGGGCGTAGAAGTATATTCTGTAAGCACAGACTCGCACTTTGTGCACAAGGCATGGCACGATGCTTCCGAAAGCATCCGCAAGATTAAGTACCCCATGCTTGCCGACCCCACAGGCGTACTGAGCCGCGCATTCGGCGTGATGATTGAAGAGGAAGGCATGGCATATCGCGGCACATTCCTCGTAAATCCCGAGGGTAAAATCAAGATTGCCGAGATACAGGACAACAACATCGGACGCAATGCCGACGAGCTGCTGCGCAAGGTAGAAGCTGCACAGTTTGTTGCCACACACGATGGAGAAGTATGCCCTGCCAAGTGGAAGAAAGGAGCGGAAACTTTGAAGCCGAGCATCGACCTTGTAGGAAAGATTTGATAAGTAATAGGAGGAGCGGGCGCTTTCACCATAGAAAGACGTCCGCTTTCCTTTAAGACGTCCGCAGTACTTGTACAGAAGTACTGTAGTACTTTCAAAGGAGTACCGCAGTACTTTCGAAGGAGTATTGGAGTACTTCCTCACAAGTTCTGCAACTACTCTATATCAAACATATTAAAAGACTATTTTCTCACCCCAAACACCCTATTAATCATGTTAGAAACAACTATATTAGACCAGGTGCGGAGCGTATTCCAGCATTTGGAAGCCCGCTACGTCTTTCACATCACCTATCATCCGGGTCACGAGCAGGCACAAGAGCTTATCGGATTCTTGAAGGATGTGGCAAGCTGTTCCGACAAGCTCTCCTGCCGGATGAGTGAGATAAAGAACCCCGTGTTGGAGTTCACATTGCTGAAAGACGATGTGGAAACCGGCATCAAGTTCCGCGGCATCCCCGGCGGACACGAGTTCACTTCCCTCCTGCTTGCCGTGCTGAATGCCGATGGAAAGGGGAAAAATCTGCCGGACGAAGCAATTCGTCGCCGCATCCGGGCGTTGCAAGGCGACATCAGCCTGCAAACGTATGTATCGCTTACTTGCACCAACTGTCCGGATGTGGTGCAGGCACTGAACATCATCGCATTGCTGAATCCGCACGTCACCCACGAGATGGTGGACGGGGCGCTTAATCAAGAGGAAGTGGATGCGCTGAAGATACAAGCCGTGCCGTCAGTCTACGCTAATGGCAAGCTGCTTCACGTAGGTCGCGGTTCTTTAGGAGAGCTTTTGCAGAAGCTGGAAGAAGCCTTCGGCAGTGCTCCGCAAGAGGACGAAGCGCCGATAGAGAGAGATTTCGACGTGCTGGTATTGGGCGGCGGACCAGCCGGAGCTTCCGCAGCCATCTACTCTGCACGCAAGGGCCTACGGGTGGCGATTGTTGCCGAGCGCATAGGCGGACAGGTAAAAGAGACGGTAGGCATAGAAAACCTTATCTCCGTGCCGCAGACTACTGGTGCAGAACTTGCCAACGCACTCCGCACACATATAGAGCACTATCCGATAGAGATTTTCGAGGAGCGTAAGATAGAGAAAGTAAAGTTGCAGGGAACGGAAAAAAGTGTCTCCACCGTAGGCGGCGAGGTGTTCCATGCACCGGCGGTAATCATTGCCACAGGGGCAAGCTGGCGCAAACTGAATGTGGAGGGCGAAGCGGAATACATAGGACGCGGCGTGGCATTTTGTCCGCATTGCGACGGTCCGTTCTATCAAGGCAAGCATGTGGCGGTTATCGGTGGAGGTAACTCGGGGATTGAAGCTGCCATCGACCTGGCAGGCATCTGCCGGAAGGTAACGGTATTCGAATTTGCCGATACACTGAAAGCCGACCAAGTGCTGCAAGAGAAAGCCCGGAGCCTGCCGAATGTGGAAATCTTTACCTCGTCACAGACCATTAAAGTTGATGGAAACGGGGAAAAAGTAACTTCTATCCGCATCAAGGACCGCCTTACCGGCGAGGAACGCGACTTCCCGTTAGACGGCATCTTCGTGCAAATCGGTCTGGCAGCCAACAGCGCTCCTTTCCGCGACAAGCTGGAAACGACTCCGACCGGGGAGATTAAGATTGACGCTTTCTGCCGTACCACACTTCCGGGGGTATATGCGGCAGGGGATGTATCGAATGTTCCCTACAAGCAGATAGTCATTGCCATGGGCGAAGGGGCAAAGGCAGCACTCTCGGCATTCGATGACCGTATCCGTGGAGTGATTTAGAAAATATCACCCATAAAAGTATAGGCAGGGGGCACACGTTAAGGATTGGCAAGCTTCAGTTCCTGAATCAGATTTCCTGCCTTCCCATACTTCTCAATCATAAACAGTATGTAGCGTACATCCACCCCGATGGTACGCTGCATCTTCGGCTCATAAAGGATGTCGCTGCTCATGGCTTCCCAGTTCCCATCGAAGGCAAGCCCCAGAAGTTCTCCTTTGGCATTGAACATGGCACTGCCGGAATTGCCTCCCGTAATGTCATTATTGGAGATAAAGCAGACATTCATTTCTCCCTTCTCATCGGCATATCTACCGAAATCACCGGAGGAAAGAAGGGATAGCAACTCAGGCTGCACTTCAAAATCCACATCGCCTGCATGGGCTCTGACTTTCTCCAGAATACCTTTCGCGGTGGTATAATAATCATATTCCGCTCCGTCGAAGGGGGCATAACCGCAGACAGTGCCAAAACTCAAACGCATGGTGGAGTTGGCGTCGGGATAGAAGTTACGGGATGCGTACATACGTCGCACGGCAGAGTTGAACAAACGTTCATTCCGCTCGATCTCACCGGAAGCCTGCTGTACCTGCATATTCATCTCGAATAGCTTCGTGATGAGGTCGATGCCCAAGTTGATGGCAGGGTCATTATATATCTGATAGGTGGTGTCCTGCTCCAGAAAACGCTTCAATCCACGGGGGGTGGTCAGCTCCGAGCGGGCATAAAGACTATCCACATAGGTACGCTCGTTACCTCCGTATTCTGTCGCAATCGTCTGGTAGAGCTCGGGCAGATAGGTGGAATCCACTTGGGAGCGGTATTCTTTCAACAGTGCTGTAAACACTTCCTTGTCAATGCCCAAGTCCAGATTGGCATATTTCTCAACGATAGCTTTCAGATTGGCAACCACCGTTTTCTCTTCCCCCTCAAAGTCGAAGTTGAGGATGGACAAAGCAAGCTGCACCAGTTCCGGACCGTTCAGGAAAGATTCGGCAAAGTAAGCTCTGGCACGATAAGCATCACGGCGGCTCTTGTAGTTCAACTCCAGGTCGGAAAAAAGATGCAGCAGATGTTCCCGCTCCTCCGGTGTCTGCTGTATCCAGCGACGGAGTTCGGTCTCCATGGCACGCTTCTTGTCCAGCACATGCAGTTTCTTGATGGTGCGGTTCACTCCTATGCTGTTCTTCCAATAATTGGAACTTTCGTCGTATTTGGAAGCGTACTTGATGCGGATGCTGTCACGGCTATCCATTTCACGCTTCCAGATGGCCTGCTTCACACCACGGACATCTATCTGAGCCTGGTTGGTGGTGGTCATCATCTCTTCGATGCCAAAAGAGGAAAGATAGCGTTCCGTACTGCCCGGATAGCCCATCGTCATACAGAAGGAACCCTCACGATAGCCGTCCAGGGATATCGGAGCCACGTATTCGGGATGGTAGGGAACATTGTCGGGAGAATAGTCGGCAGGACGGTTGTCTTTGCCGGCATAGATACGGAATACGGCGAAGTCGCCCGTATGGCGTGGCCATACCCAGTTGTCAGTGTCCCAGCCGAACTTGCCCACTGAAGAAGGGGGTGCAAATACCAGACGCACATCATTGTAGTCGCGATAAACGGAAAGCCAGAATTCATTGCCTCCATAGTAAGCATCCACAATGCCTATCAGCGTGGAGTCTTTACGAGAAACCTCTTCGCCAATGACCAGCATCACCGAATCTACTACACTTGTACGCTCAGATTCGTTCATATCCGGTTTTACTGCTCCAAGTACCCGACGGGTCACGTCTTGCTGGTGCAAGAGGAAGCGGACGTAAAGTTCCGGATTAGGCAGTTCTTCACTAAGATTACGTGCCACAAAGCCGTCTTTCAGATAGTCGTGCTCCACAGACGAGTGTTGCTGTATGCTGCTGAAGCCGCAGTGATGATTGGTAAACACCAGCCCGTCCCCGGACACCACCACTCCGGAACAAAAGCCTCCGAAGCTGACTACCGCATCCTTCAGCGACGGGCGTTTCGTATTGTATAGCTTGTTGACAGACATCTGCAAGCCCAACTCTTTCATGGTCTGGCGTGTCTGCTTGTTCAGATTTCCCAGCATCCACATCCCTTCATCCGCTTGTCCCGGCAGAGAAAAAAGGAAGCAGACAGCTATCAGTATAAATCTTATTTTCATTCCGTCAATTCTTGTATTATTCAGTAATCAGCCTCAATTGCTTGGCACCCGTACGCGCCTTGAGCCACTCCGCAATCTTTTCCTTCTCGTGCGCACCCGGATGCTTGCCGAATTTCAAGACGGCAAGGGTCACAGTATCCACCCGTACAGAATCTACCGCCAGTTCAATCGCATGAGATATTGATACGGTCTTTACCGACGGGTAGAGCACTTTCAGTTCTGGGATAATCTTCTTGCCCAATTCATCGAAGGTTTTGTATCTTTCCAAATTCTGCTCCAGTGTGGCAATCTTCTGTTTCTGTTCCACCAGACGCTGCTCACTGTTCTTGTAGAAGTCTTCCATCACCATGGCACGGATGGAAGAAATATCCACCGCTTCATTGTTCATACCTTGGAGGACTATCAGCTTGGTATTGTCCAGCTTATAGTCTTTCATCTTGCTGCGGGCAATGGCGATGGAAGCTTCGGGCACTTCCTGCCCAATCAGCACGACACGTATTTCGTGGCCCTTGCCCTCGTGATGGATTTTCTTGTCCAGCACCTGCGTATTCTCAAAGGAGAGCTGCTCGTTGACAAAACGGTTGGCAGCACTCTCAAAGAAGGTATCCTGGACGATACCTACCGTCAGATAGACAGCGGGACACATGGTCAGGATAGCAATCAGGACGATATATTTACGTACTTTCTTCTCCCGGTTCTTATCCACAAACTCCTTGCGCTGGAAGTGCATCACGCGCACGCCCAGGAAAGTGGCAAGACTGATAAACACGGAATTGATGAAATAAAGATAGAATGCACCGAGGAAATAAATCAAGTTACCCGTTGCCAGCCCGTAGCCTGCCGTACAGAGAGGCGGCATCAAAGCCGTGGCAATGGCAACACCCGGAATCACATTTCCTTTCTCTTTGGTAGAGAGCGCCGTCACACCTGCCAAGCCACCCATCAAGGCGATGAATACGTCATAAATGGTGGGTGACGTACGTGCCAGCAATTCCGACTGCCCCTCGGCAACGGGACTCACCAGAAAGAAAATGGTAGCAGTGGTCACACTGAACAAGGTAGTTATCAAGAAGCTCTTCAAAGACCGCTTCATCAATTCAAAATCATTCAACCCCACAGAAAGCCCCACACCCATGATAGGCCCCATCAGCGGCGAGATGAGCATGGCACCGATAATCACGGCTGTGGAGTTTACATTCAATCCCAACGAGGCCATGAATATGGCGAATATCAGAATCCAAAGATTGGCTCCTTTGAATTCCACTCCCTTACGGATGGAATCTACAGTTTCCAGTTCATTGTCCTTGTCTTTGCGCAAATCAAGATAGTCTTTCAGAAAAGTCTTGATAGCGAAGGTATTTCTGTTGTC
>ENA-ORQX01002214-ORQX01002214.1-human-gut-metagenome-genome-assembly--contig:-NODE-2214-length-10402-cov-2.355852_pt1 | contig 10402 bp, 6 predicted proteins | sample MGYA00242170_ERZ509124 | MGnify/ENA primary metagenome ERZ509124 (study PRJEB26280, sample SAMEA2338647) | human gut metagenome | biome: human gut; feature: human-associated habitat; material: faeces... | reverse complement strand
CCTGCCATACGCAGGAAAGCGATCAGGGTACCGGCAATATCTTTACAGACACCACAACGGTCCGTGTAGTTCATCTTCAGGTTATGCAGCGTGTAGCCTTCGCCTTTGCCCATCGAAATACCGGAGTAACGGATATTGTCGGCAACCCAGTGGGTGAGGACGGCGATCTTTTCCATCTCCGTCTTTTTGCCCTGGATCAATTCGTCTACTTTTTTCTGGGCTTCGGGAATGGCACTGAAACTGCCGTAGTCTTCGTTCACTTTGTTAAACCAAAGGGATTTGTCTTGCCAGCGTGGTGTGCTGGACATCATCAGTTTCGGTGCGGCGTCGAACAGGTCGACCATGTTCGGTTCGCGTCGGGTCGGCATGATGTCTGTGCTGACGAACGTATAAGCTTTCCGACCGTCCTCGTAACGCATGGAAGAGGTGCATTCTCCTTGATAGAACTGGAACTGCATTTCTTTCTCCATCGGGATGTTTACCTTATATACCTTGCGGACAGTTGGCTCGGTTGTCCAGAAGGGGACGATATCATAGAATTGTCCGCGCATGGGCGGGATGAAACGGGATTCGTCGTTGCCTATACCGCCAGTCAACAGGGCATAGGTGAAACCTTTTTTGTTGATCTGATAATCGATGATATCGCCCGGATCGAGACGGCCTATTTCCATCATGATCTGCCGTGCTCCCCAATAGATGGCGCGGGCAGGAGCGGCATAATCCTGCTGTTGGGTGATATCGAGGTTGATTACGTCGCCATTGGCTTTGTAGATGGTGACACGATGAAATTCTGCATGTGCCGTCAGCGGGTCGTAATCGTATTTGAGGATGCGATTGGCGACGGCCCCGCGCGTGTTCATAACTTTGACGATTTTGCAGACCGTGAAAGAACCGGAGCCGGTAGGCTGCACGGTCACAGCGGTGCTGTCGAGTAGGTTTACACAGTCATAACCTGCGTATAATTCCGGCTTTTGTAGAGTCGGATCGGATGCCGTCCGGCAACTTTCCCCACTTTGTCCGTAAGCGGACGCCGTGGCGAGAAGGGCGGAGGCGAAGATTGATAAATACTTCATAAAATATAGTGTTTTTGTATGTTTATTACTAAATAATTGATGCCCGAATTAATTTATCCTGTATATCTTTCCATTGCCAATTTCCGGCATGCCGCCCGATCGATCTTTCCGCTACCGGTAAGAGGGATTGATTCAATCCGGAGGATGTGCTTCGGACGTTGGTATTTGGGTAATATTCCAAATATCATTTCTTCCAGCTCGGAAAAGAGATTGTTTTCAGGTAATGAGAGAGATTGTTCTCCAATAAGGGAAGAGGCTGTCTTTTTACTCGGGAAGCGGTCATTTCCTGTGGTGATCAATAAAATCATAGCCTCTCCGAACTTTGGATCTGGAACGGATGTTATGGCAAAATTGGTAGGAATGATGGGGCGCAAGATTTCTTCCACAATCTCCGTTTGTATTTTTATGCCTCCGCTGTTGATGATGTTGTCTTTCCTCCCTAAGATGCGGAAACGGCCGTCTGGGAGCAGTTCGGCGACATCGTTAGTGACAAGTGTTTCGTCGGTGACGAGTGGAGCGTCTATTATCAGTGTGTCGTCAGTCGAGAGTGATAGCTTGACAGACGGGAAAGGCGTGTAATAAGGAGATGCATCCGGTCCGTTCAACCGTCGGAGGGCGATATGCGAAAGAGTTTCTGTCATTCCGTAGGTGGAGTAAACGCAGATAGGCAATTCTTGTATCCGTGTTTCCAGTTCATGGTCGATAGAGCCGCCACCGATGATTAGGATATCGATTTGGCAGAGGCGCTCTCGTTCTTCCGGAACCTGTAGCGTGTTGTATACTTGTAACGGAATCATGGCTGCGAATCGGAGTGGCATGTCGATGTCTGCCATCGGATGCCCGGAAGGTTCACGTATGACCAAATCTAACCCTGCCACGAGTGACCGTACGACCATCATCTTTCCGGCAATGTATCGGAGTGGCATACAAAGGAGGGCTTTATCCCCCTGCCGCAGCCCTAAATAATCGCAGGTGAGGCGGGCACTATTTACCATCTGTTCCTTGCGGACCATGATTCGTTTGGGTGTACCGGTCGAACCGGAAGTTTGTACTTCCAAGTAAGGAGAGGCAGACTTCCAATCGGAAATGAATTCGGATAATTGGCAATTGACTGTTGACAATTGACAATTATCGGGATGTTTCTTACTTATCAATTGTTTGTTGTCCATTGTCAATTATTAATTGTCCGTTGTTAATTGACAACGGCAAGTCAATGTTGTTGGTGAAGAGGCCACCTGTTCCTAACCCTTGCGGAAGCGGATTGTCGAAAGTTGCGCACCATTGAGCGATGGCGTTCAGGCCGACATTTGATTCCAATGCAGAAGTGATCCACCAGCCGATCTGCCGATCCTGAGCTTCCTTGATCCATTCGCTACAACCATATAGGCCTCCGTGAAGAGACGGTTTCAAGATGATATATTGCGGATTAATGAAGGAAAGCAATTCTTTCTTCTTTTCCGGTGTGTTGTAGCCAATGAGTTCTTCGTCGAGGGCGATGGGAACTGGAGAAGAAGCAGCTAACAGAGCCATGTCTTCCCACTGTCCTGCACGGATCGGTTGTTCGATCGAATGCAGGTCCAGTTTTGCCAGACAGTTCAGTTTTCTCATGGCTTCGTTCGGCGAGAAAGCACCGTTGGCATCAACACGCAGTTCGATTTCATCAGATGAAAATTGTTTGCGGATGATACGAAGGATTTCTAATTCTTTATCGAAGTCGATCGCTCCGATTTTCAGCTTGATGCAACGAAAGCCGGATTCTATCTTGTCTGTCACTTGTCCCAACATCTCTTCATAGCTTCCCATCCAGATCAGTCCGTTGATAGGAATACCCACCTCGCCATGCGAGAAAGGAGTGTTCCACAAGGCAAAGGAGCCGGCTTCAAAGTGGCGGAAAGCAGTCTCCAGACCGAACAGGATAGATGGATAATCGCGCAGTCCGTCCACGTCGATTCTGCCTGTGCGGGTGAAGTTTTGGCAAGCCTTGGCCAAAACTTCTTCATATCCAGGCACGTCGTCGCAACTCAGTTTAGGCAGAGGAGCGCATTCGCCTATTCCTTGGCGGCCGGGTGTTTCTTCTGCGGTGAGGTAGATATACCAACTCTTCCTCTCCGTGTAGGTCCCGCGCGAAGTCCCTGCCGGCTTTTTGAAGTACAAGGTCTTAGGGCGGATCTCTATGTGATAGTGCATAGCCATTGTGACTTTGGATTATGGGAATTTCGGATAATCTTCGAAACGGGGGCGGCGTTTTTCAAGGAAAGCTTTGCCACCTTCCTGGGCTTCGTCGGTCATGTAGTAGAGCATGGTGGCATCGCCAGCCAACTCTTGGATTCCGGCTTGACCGTCTAGTTCGGCGTTGAGGCCTGCCTTGATCATACGGAGGGCAAGCGGGCTGAGCAGCATCATTTCTTCGGCCCATCCGACATATTCGTCTTCAAGCTTATCCAAAGGTACGACCTTGTTCACGAGACCCATGTCGAGTGCTTCCTGTGCATTGTATTTGCGGCAAAGAAACCAAATTTCACGTGCTTTCTTTTGGCCGACGATGCGAGCTAAATAGGAAGAACCGAAACCTGCGTCGAAACTCCCCACACGAGGACCCGTCTGTCCGAATATTGCGTTTTCAGAAGCAATCGTCAGGTCGCAGACCACATGCAACACATGCCCGCCACCGATTGCAAAACCGTTTACGGCAGCGATCACCGGTTTTGGAATCGAGCGGATTTGCTTTTGTACATCGAGTACATTTAACCGTGCCACACCATCTTTACCGATGTAGCCACCGTGACCTTTCACATGCATATCACCTCCAGCACAGAAAGCCGTGTCTCCGGCTCCTGTCAGCACGACAACATTGATATCCGGTCGTTCACGGCAGATATAGAGAGCATCGCTCATCTCCGTCGTCGTTGTCGGAGTGAAAGCGTTGCGATAGCGTTCGCGGTTGATAGTGATGCGGGCAATTCCGTTATAGAAATCGAACAGGATTTCTTCATATTCTTTGATGGTTGTCCATTCTCTTTTTGTTTCCATAAGATGAATTTAGAATTATAAATTATGAGTTATGTTCTTATTTTTTTAGTTGGTGGAAATACTCTTTGAGTAGCCGTACATCTTCAGACGCATCTGTGAATACCTCCATCAACATTGGTTGGTTGTGGGGGGCGGACTGGGTGAAAACAGCCATTGCACTCGTCAGTTCTTCATCGTTATGGACGGGAAGGTAAGAGAATCCTCTTTCTTTGGCCCATCCTTTGGCAGAAGTTTTGTGTGTAGCTGTCACGAAACGGCGTGTTTTATCCTCCATTTTTAGTCCGGGAAGTGCTTGGAATATTTCACCTCCTCCGTTATTGAGCAGCAGGATACGTAGGTTACAGCCGAAATTGCTGTTCCAAAGTGCGTTCATATCATAAAAGAAACTCAAATCGCCGATCACTACAAAATTCAGTTTGTCTGAACAAACGGAGTAACCGATGGCAGTCGAAAGCGATCCTTCTATGCCGCTCGTCCCCCTGTTGCAGCAGACTTCGACATCTTCTGGGAGTGTGTATAACTGGGCGTAACGTACGGCTGAACTGTTGCCTAAATGCAAGGCCGCAGGTGTTGGAAGCGACTTGATCAATGTTCCGATAGCAGCCCTTTCCGAATAGCTGAATTCCGGTTGTGGCAGGTCGCGGGTGTTGTTTTCCCAGATGCGTGGAAACTCCGTTGTCCGGTTTTCCAGCAGGTAAGCGATTTTTTCGAGAAATTCGAACGGGTCCATCTCGATAACGGTTGTCAGGGAACCGTAAAGGTCTGTTACTTCTCCGCTAAGCGAAACATGCCAATGTTCGCGTGGCGGATGCTTGCGGAGAAATTGTTTGAGGCGTTTCGACACGATATGTCCACCGTATGTGATCAGCAGGTCAGGAACCATCTTCTCTAATTTTTCTTCTGGCAGGGCGTAAAGGGCGGCGTCGAAATTCTTTACCGGGATGCCGGGAATGGTCTTGTTACCTGTGTGCTCGGTAAGCCAGGCAAAATGCTTGTATAGCAGTTTGGAATATTTCTTTTCAAAAAGATAGATCAGGTTCATCTGACCGGCAACGATCATGCGACGGTTGTAGTTGTTCAGCCGCTCGATCAACCCTGTATATTCACGGTCGTAGACATTTAATCCTTGGTAGCGGGTGATGACGCGTACCTTGGGCAATTCCTCCGTAGTGAAGCGGAACAACGGTTCCGAGATTGGTACATTGATATGCACCGGTCCTTTCCCATGATGGTTCAGTTCGAGCAGAGCTTCGTTGATAAGACGATTGCAATACCATTCGTCTTCATCAGTATGTATCTCCGGCAGGTTGACGGATTTTTTAACCTGCGAACCGAAAACACCCGGTTGAGGAAACGTTTGCCCGTCCATTTGTCCGATCCAGGCCCCGGGACGGTCTGCTGAGATCACGACCAATGGCACTTGCTGATAGAAGGCTTCCGATACGGCAGGATGAATATTAAGTAATGCACTGCCCGATGTGCAGCAGACAGCAGCCGGACTACCGCCATGTAATGCCAGCCCGATCGCGAAGAATGCCGCACTCCGTTCGTCTGTCACCGGATAGCAGGAGAAGAAAGGGTGATTGGCAATCGTATGTACAATAGGTGAATTGCGGCTGCCGGGACACAAAACGATTTTCTTGATGTTATGCTCGATGAGCAGGGCTACGAGCTGCAGGATGTTTTTTTTATCTGAGTACATAATGTATTTGTTTGCTTTGTCATGCGATGGTTCTATCGCTTTTTCTGCAAAGATAACATCTGTGGGGCAGAAAACATTCATAATCTTAATGAAAAAGGCTTCACCCCGGAATGGTCCGGTAGGCGAAGCCTTTCTGCTTTCGTTTATATCAGAAATTCATTGTTCAGAACTTCTGCATATTCAGATTCTTATCAACCAGGATGCCGTCGACTGCTTTCAGGTTGAATGTAACTTTGCGTTTCGCTTTCAACTTGATGGTGAAGAGATCTTCAGAACCTTCGAGCACTTGTTTGTCTCCGAGATTGACGAAAGTAGGATAGAGCGCCTTTTGACCGCTGGTATGCAGGCGGTCGTATGTCAGGTTTTCCATCGTACCGAGGTTTGCCGGTTCGATGCCGACAAAGTCATAATCCTGTTGGTCGTAAGGCAATGCGAAACTCAAAGCGTTGACAGCTTTGACACTGTCACCTTTGACGGTGATTTCGACTGTTTCGCCGGCGTTGTACGTCTGTTTCGGAGTGGAAAGGAAGATCGTTCCGGCTACACGGTCCGTACCTGGATTCTCGATGCCGTCCTCCAATTGGGTTGCCACGACCGATATGTCGTAAGCATCGATCAGACCGTTCCGGTTAATATCACCTGCGCTGACATAATCGAAATCGCTGTCACCACGGCGTAGCCCTGTGTAGTTCATGTACGAGGTCAAGTCGTTTGTGTCGATCTTTTTGTCGTTATTGATGTCACCTGGCAGATAGCTTTCCGTGCCCGGAACCTTGAATACGTATAATTCGCGTCCGGAAGCGTAGTTGCCGACACCTTCCGTAATATGCAATTTAATGTAGCGGGCTTTCGGTTGGTCCTTGAAAGTGAATACTTTCATGTCACCATTACGTTCCCAGCGGAACGAGTCGACCGCTGTCCAGTTTTCCTTATCCATGCTGTAGGCCACGTCGCCGGCAAGGATCGTTCCGTTGCCTCCATCCTGGCGGGACAGATAATGGAACTTATCCAGTTGGTTGATGGTGCGTAGATCGATGATCATATCGAACGGCATTGCGTTCTTGCGGTATTTCGTGTGGAACATATCGCCTAACTCGGCATAGTCGAACAAGCGGGAGATTTCAAAGCCTTCCTGTTCTTCGGCTGTCACTTCTCCACGGATGCCTTTGATAGCAAATTCCAGCGGGTTGGATTTGGTCTTGACGGAGAAGGTAGACCAGTCTGAATAACCGTCCTTGTTGACTGAGCGAATTTTGAACGAATAGTCTGTTTCGGCTGAGAGGTTGTCGAACAGCAGTTCCGCATTCTTGATCTGCGTATAAAGCATGCCGTTAAATTCTATTTCATAGAAGTCGGCGCCGGGAACTTTATTCCAAGTCGGTTTTAGTGTGTAAGCTTCCGTGTTCCCATCCGTCACCTGTGCGATCGGCGCGGCCAAAGAACCGGTAGAAACGCGGTGGGTGTCGGGCGTGTCGAATTGGTAACCATCGATGGTGATAACCGTTCCGTTCATGCTGATGTCTGTCGGAGCTAGTTTTACTAACAACTGAGGGTTCTTGGTGATTGTCTTCTTTTCGAATTCGCTTCCTTTGGTGGCGAATTTGTTCAGGTTCGGGGCAACATCGTAGAAATAGACATTCGTACCGTTCTGGTATTCGTTCATCGAACGGGCGGCTACCAGTTTCACTTTGGAGGAACCGACTTTAGCGGTGATCTTCTTCGGCATTTCCGAGAGATTGATACGCAGTTCGGTTGCCTTGTCTTTCACGAAACCGTCAAAATCGCCTGTTGTCGGATGGATAGTGATTGAGACTTTTGATGGGTCATTGTTCTTGATTTCGATCCGTGTGGTTGTCCCTTTGCCGTTCAGATAAGCCTGCGTTATACCATCATCGTCATATTCGACGAACTCGCTATATCCGGACGGGTAAAGCTCATATATGCGCAAATTCTTGTCGATTTCCCCTACGTTATTGTTCGGGTTCGTCATCGGGATGATCGCACCGGCTTTTACGAATACCGGAAGTTTCCAAAGTGGGGAAGCGAAGTTGTTGACCACGCAGCCGCCGGTATATTTCTCACCGGTGAAATAGTCGAACCATTCGCCTTCAGGCAGGTAGATACCATCACGGATGTCATTTCCCTTGTCATCCATTTGCGTCTCTTGGTAGATCGGCGCGATGAGGAAGTACGGCCCGTACATGAACTGGTATTGTGTAGCTTTACCAAAGGTGTAAGGATTCGGATCTTCAAGGAACATGGCGCGAATCATCGGCTTGCCGTCTACCGCTTCGCGGGCAATGCTGTAAGCATACGGCATCAGGCAGGATTTCATTTTCAGGTACCAGCGGTTGATGGAAGTTGCCGGTTCGCCTAAGGCATGCGGATATTTCTCATTCGATCCCCAGCCGTCCATGTTCAGCTCCATCGGCGTCCAGGTCTTCCACTGGAAGTCGCGGGTATTCATCACGAGGTTCTTGCCACCGAAAATACCGTCCATGTCGGATGTGATGTTCGGTTGTCCGGAAAGCCCGGAGCCGATATAAGTCGGGATGTGGAAACGGATATATTCCCATTGTCCGCCTGTCTGGTCGCCCGACCAGACTCCGGCATAACGCTGCGTGCCGGCCCAACCGTCGAGAGAGATGATGAACGGACGTGCGTCGTTTCCGTAATACGGCATGATATGTCCGACATCAGCCACACCGTTCAGACCGAACGAGTAGCCCCAACCGACCCATGCCACGTCTGTTTTCAGGACTCGTACACCGGCATCTCGTACCTCCTTTACAATGTCGCGTTGCAGCAAGGCACTGATGCTGTCTTTCGGATGCAGATCGGATTGTGTCCAAAGACCGATTTCGACACCGTTCTTATGAGCGTAATCGGTGAGGCTCTTTAAGTTTTGGATATTACCGTCCAATGTTTCGGTCTGTCCGTAGCCGGCTCCGTAACCGTCGTTCGGCAGCAACCAACCTAACGGCATATCGTGGTTCTTGTAGCGGTCGATCACGGCGCGAGCAGAGAACTGGTAGTTGTTCTTTTCTCCGTTCAGCGATTCCTTGATACCTCCATTATCTTTTTGGCTTTCCTTGTAGCGCTTGCCGTCTTCGAAAAGGATACCCTTTTCGTCTTCTACCCAATAGTCGCGGTTGTAAGCGTTCAAGTGTCCCTGATAGAATCCGAACTTGGGCAGCAGTATTGGGTTACCGGTCAGTTGGTAAAAGTCGTTCAATAGGGCGACCGGGCTATCATTGATCATATAGAAAACATCCAGATAGTCTGTATCGTGGGATAGTTTTACCGTATTCTTTTCTGTGGCGCCGAAATCATATTTCCCCTGTTTGAAAGTGTACCACATAAAGCCGTAGCCGTTTGTGGACCAATAAAAAGGAGTGGGAGAAGCCACGCCGCCATCGGTCCAGCTGTTCTGGTTTTCGATGGCTATAGCTTTTCCCTTATGTGAAAAGCGTCCGTTCTGCACACCGCCGCCGTAGAAATATTCATCAGGGTTCTCTTTCAGCGTTAGGATCGTTTTTCCTTTTTCGTAAACCACGGGTTTCGTCTCTTCGAAAACGATTTTGTTTGTGGTGAGATTGGTGACTTTCAGCAGGGCGGTCGATTTGTCCAACTGGAGTCTGACTTTTCCGGTCGTGATGGTCACTTGCCCATTATCGTCTTGAATGTCCAGTTTGGAAACTGGGCGACGGGGGGTATCTACGAGAATCCGGGCCTCTGGTTTTGCCTCCGGATCACGAAGGATACCACCGTTGTTGTCCTGGAACATACGGAAAATATTATCTCCATAGAAATCGAATGTCATCCGTTGATTGTTGGAGAACACAACATCGACCGTAGTCGGATTGATCTGCTGCACACTGACGATCGTTTGCGCCTGCCGGGCGATAGCTACTACAGGCTCCGGAGGTTCCGGTCACAGCCATTAAAAGGGCAGGAGAAAACATCAATGGCGCAGCAAGAGCGATCAGGATCGCTTTTTTCTGTTTATGATTAGCCATTAAGCGTTTCATGTTGATTAATTTGAGTTATTTAGTTTTTTTATATTCTGAGACAAAAGTACATAAAATATTCTATAGTTCTTGTGGAGCAGTGGAACAACTATACTAAAACTGGCTTTTTGCTTTCAAATGTATGACGACATGTTTTGGGCGTTTTAACAATTCCAAAAGCTACTTACGGTATTCTTTAGGTGACATTCTTTTATCAAGTTAAGAATTTTCGGTAAAGAAAAAACGAATCGCAGAATATTTATATCTTCTTTTTGAGGAAAATATACAAATGGAACAATTTATTATTCATATTGACCTTTCCGAGGTTGCTCTGTCGGGATAATTTTGTCTTTAAATAAATACACTTAAATTATGAAACGAATTTATTTTATTTTAGCAGGTATATCCTTGATTCTATTTATGTCTTGTGCCCGTTCGGAGAAGGGGACAAAGGATACTCAGACAGTCAAGATCGATACGGTCGTTTCCGCCAGCAGTCAGACTGCCCTCCAGTTCCCAGGAAAAGTGAAAGCTGCGCAGGATATCAGCCTGGCTTTCCGTGTGAGCGGGACAATCCGTAAAATATA
>ENA-ORQX01002208-ORQX01002208.1-human-gut-metagenome-genome-assembly--contig:-NODE-2208-length-10422-cov-4.665766_pt1 | contig 10422 bp, 5 predicted proteins | sample MGYA00242170_ERZ509124 | MGnify/ENA primary metagenome ERZ509124 (study PRJEB26280, sample SAMEA2338647) | human gut metagenome | biome: human gut; feature: human-associated habitat; material: faeces... | reverse complement strand
CGCAGCCGCCGGAGCGGTGCTTAAGCCGTCAGGCGGGAATTGTGCGGTGTTGCCCAAGGCTTTTTAACGCATAATCCCGCTGCGTTTGTAGAAATAGACGATATTTTCGACTTTTTCAGATACCCCCTAAGGGATATCTGAAACAGACTGAATGCTCGACTTTCCAGACACACCTTAAGTACAGAGTTAATTTTTATCCGTTTCGCATTGCCGCAAAACGATTTTGATACTTGCATCCGCCGCCGCAATGTGGTAATATGATTAAAGCGTAATCTTTCGTTCCATCTGCAATGCTTTTTACAGCGGCTTTGCACCTGCTTTTGTACGTTCTACTGCCAGTCTAACACACAAAATATACCCGGTCAACAACGGTTTGTTTTCTGTACAAAAAGCTGGTTTTTTCTCCCTCCGGAACATGTCAGCATGGCGTTTTCTCAATATATGCGATCATAGCTCAGCTGAATAGAGCACTGGCCTCCGACAACTGCGACGCGGCAGGTTTTAGGCTTGTTTTTGTTCGATACAGCGCGATTTGTGCTCACAAAAACGCGGTGGTCAACGGTAGTCAGACCACGAATTGACCACTATTGGAAATTGACTACTTTACAAGATTGAAATACGCTGTAACGGCGTTTTTCATATATAAGCGATCGTAGCTCAGCTGGATAGAGCGTTCGGCTCCGACCCGGAAGGCCAGAGGTTCGAATCCTCCCGGTCGCACCAAAAAACCTCATTGCGATGTATTTTTTGCAATGAGGTTTTTTGTTTTTGTTAGTGTTTGATTTTCAGAATAATTTTAGCAGCATATCGTCTGCCGCATCGGTGTACTGCCCTTTTCCTAGACGCTCGTTCCTCAGCCTGTTTATAGTGATTCGCATGAGGCGGATTTCTTCTGTAGAAAAAGTAGCTTTTTTATCGGCTGGGAGAGAATTGATTTTTAGTATCAGTCGCCCCGGTTTTTCTGTGCTATGCCCAAGCGCTTTTTCACGGTAATAATAAGGTGCAAGCGCTTTCAACAGGATACTTTTGTTCGCGCGGGTCAGCTTGATTTTTCTCATCATAATCCAATCGCCTTTCCGAGTTTCTCTTGTGCCTTGCGTTTGTTTTTGTCAAAGGCGTGGGCATAAATATCCAGCGTTGTGCTTGCCTGTGCGTGACCAAGCAGGCTGGCAACCGTTCGTACATGGGGTTGTTGCTGAAGTGGCGGATGGTGTACGGTGTGTTGGCCGCACCGCGCAGGGTGGTGAAGATGGAGAACACCAGCGTGTACATACAGAAAATCCACACAACTTTCAGCGTGTTGCTCCATGCAGGGCTGCCGGAGAACAGGCCCAGAGAGCAGAGCATAACGCCGACAATGGCAAGCTCATAGGGGCGGCCCTTGCCCAGCTTGGTATGGGTGTTATCGACCAGCCAGCCCGCAAAAATATCCGTAAAAGCGTCGATGATTTTACTTACCATCAGCACAGTGCCCACAACTGCGGGTGCAATGCCAAGGGTGTCGCTGCAATAAATGCTCAGATAGCCCAGAACGATTACGTTCAGACCGGCCATAGCAATGTCCGAGCTTTTCCACGCCATCAGGCGGCCGAAGCCGAGATGGTTGGGGTCGTTTTTCTTGTTAGCCATAGTATTGTTTCTCTCTTTCTTTTTACAAAATTTTCAATGCAGTTGTGGCACTGCCTTATAGGTCCTGCGCTCACCCCTCCTTTTTTACCTGATTCAATGCGGCGTTCAGCTCATGTACAAAGGCGGGTGTGACCAGCTTACCCATCTGCTTCAGGGTAGCCTCCACGCTCATCTTGTCCATCATGCGCTGCATGGATTCGGGAATCCGAATATTTTTAGCAACATCACCGTAGGCGGCTGCGGCCTTGGCCTGCAGCGGGGCAATGCGCTCATTCAGCACAGCAGAGGCTTGCGGATGGGCCTTGACATCTCCCATCGAATCCTTGATGGAGAAGTAACCCTCCTTGACAATCTCATCCTCGCGGTCAAACCAGTTCACAACCTCGCCGCCCGCTTTCACGTAGGCGGGGTTGGGCTTATCGACCTTGCGGATGGCAATGGTATCGCTGCAGGCACCGCTGCGGGCTTCGATTGTATGCTCGCCGGAAATCGGCACCGTGAATTTGAAAATCTTGTCGCCGTCCTGCGCGGCAAACTCCTTGCCGTCCACAAACAGCGTCACACGCGGCTGGTTGGAATAGACCTTGATTTCGGTTTCGCTCTCAGCACGGTCGGCGTAGCGGCGGCCGCAGATATGCACAAACGGCTCCTTGCTCAGGTAGGCCTTATAAATGTAGAAGGCGTCCTTTTTCGTCTTGCGGTCAAAGGTGACAAGGCCCTTCTGGTTCTGGCCGGGCTTGCCGCCCTCATCGCGTCCGTCCGCGCCGAAGTCGAACATATTCCAGCAGTGCATCGCCCAGATATAGGGCCGATCTGCCCACATTTTGAGCATGTGCTCGTGGTAGACGGCCTGATAGCCCTCGCTCCAATCGCCCTTGGCTGGCTTGGCGCTCTGGTAGGCGGGGTTTGCATCCGCGCCGTACTCGGACAGGCCAATCACGGCATCGGGGTGGTTCTTGTGGAACTCATCAAACCACGCATCGTTCTGGCCCCACTCCCCTACATACCAGCCATAATAGAGGTTGTAGCTGCGGATGTCGGGCAGGAATACCAGCGGGTCATTGGCATCCAGCATAAAGATGTGCGCCATGGTGGTGGGGCGGGTGGCGTCCAGCTTGTGGCAGAGGTCGTTGAGCAGCTTGTGGTTTTCGACCAGATCCTCCGTCTTGCCGCTGCCGGTAATCTCATTGGAAAGCCCCCAGCAGACGATGGACGGATGGTTGTAGTTCTGCACAACCAGTTCAGTCATCTGGGAGAGGGTGTTGGCGCGGCCCTCGGGTATATGCTCGGTGATGTAGGAGATTTCTGCCCACGCCACAAGGCCGTATTTATCGCACAGGTCGTAGAAATACTGCGCGTGCTGGTAGTGGGCCAGGCGCACGGTGTTCGCGCCCATCTCGCGCAGCAGGGCCATATCCTCGTCGTGCTCTTTTTCGGTCAGTGCGTTGCCAAGGCCCTGGCGGTCCTGATGTCGCGCTGCGCCGCACAGGCGGTAGGGACGACCGTTGAGGATAAAGCCCTTCTCCGCGTCAAAGGCAATCGTGCGGCAGCCGAAATTGGCTTCCACGGCATCGCCGCTATCGAGCGTGGCCTGCATTTTATACAGATACGGGTCATTGACGCCATCCCACAGGTGGACGTTTTCGAGCTTGAACGTGCATTCCGCCTTGCCGTCCGTGACAGGCGCGGAAAGCGTCTCTTCGCCCAGCGTGAACTGCACGCTCTGTGCGGTGCCGGTAACCCACGCCTCAGCGTGAATTTCAGCGGTTTTCAAATCGGCGCTCAGCACAGGGGTGATGCGCAGACCGGGCGCGCCGTGGTAGTCCAGCGCAAAGTGCGCCTTGGGCACAACCAGCAGATGCACCGGGCGGTAGATGCCGCCGTAGAAGGTGAAGTCGGCCTTCTGCGGGTAAACCGTGCGGTTTTTGCCGTTGTCCACGGCGACGGTCAGGGTGTTCTGCGCGGCCAGCGCGGGCGTCAGATTGACACGGAAGGTGGCGTAGCCGCCCTCATGCCGGGCCAACTCCTGCCCGTTCAGCGTGACCACGGCGGTCATGGCAACGCCCTCAAATTCCAGCCAGACCTCCTCGCTGTCACTGTGGGCGGGGGCGGCAAACGCCTTTGTGTAAAGGCAGGTGCCGCGGTAGTAGTCATTGCCGCCGTCCTGTCCGTCCTTGGCGTTCCAGGTGTGGGGCAGTGTGACCGGGGTTGCTTTCTCGGGGGTGTCCCCGCGTGCAAACAGCCAGTCACTGTTCCACAGAATTTGTTTTCTCATCATCCCAAACTCCTTGCAATTATTTATGATTCTCCGCCGGGCAATACAGCAGGCTGCCCTCGGTAATTCCGTTTTCATTAAAGCTGTCTACCCGCAGATAGTAGTCCTGCCCCGCCATCAGGGTGGACAAATCCAGCTCCTGCACGCCGTAGACCAGCCAGCTCTGGTAGAGCTTATCGGGTGCAATGCCATAGCGGATATTGCACCCCTGCGCGCTCATCTCAGAAAGCGGCTGCCACTGCACCAATGCATTCATGGGGTCGGTGCGGTGTACGGTGACCTGTGCCTGTGCCGGGGCAGCACCGCCGCCGAAGCCAAAAATACGCAGACCGCTGATGCGCAGCGTCTGCCCATAGGGCAATGCCCCGCCGGTCAGGCGAACATAGCGCGCCCGGACACGCTCCGGAAGTGGGAAATAGGCGTTGCTGCCCTCGCGGGATACCTCCTGCAGCAGCTGCCAGGTGGTGCCGTCCGTGCTGGCTTCCAGCGTATAGCAGCTGATTTGCGGTTCCTTTTCGATATACCGCGCGCCGCCACTCTGATGGCAGTACAGGCTCTCCGGGTAATCCACCGAAAGCGCTTCATCCGCAAAATTCACCTGTATGGCGTGGATGTCGCAGACCTTCTCCAAATCTACCGAAAGCCACTGGCCGGGCCGGGCGTCTGCTGCGCTCCACCATGTGCGGCAGTTTTCGTCCGCGGCCAGCGCCGGGGCGCTGCCCTCTGCCGTTGAGGAGGCCGCTGTCGGCTTCTGATAGCTGAGCAGCATACACGCCGGACGCGCGCTCCACGGGTCAAATTTTCCGTCCGGGATGCACAGCGGGTAATCCGCAAAATTCTGGTTGCAGAACAGCACGCCATCCGCATCCACGCCTGCCGGGAAGAGCCCGACGCGGCGTTCCATATCGTGATTCACGCTGACGCGCATGGTCGAGGCGTGCCAGAAATTTCCATCGGCATCCTGTATCGTGCTGCCATGCCCCGCGCCCTGCATAAAGCCGCCCGGCTTGGAGGAAAAGGGGTTGCTTTGCTGCAACGTGAACGGTCCGAGCGGCGCATCGGCCACATAGACGCCATCGCAGTAGGTGTTGAACTGGGTGGCCGGGGAGGCATATTGCAGATAGTACTTGCCGTTATGCTTTGTCATAAAGGCGCCCTCGATGTAGGGCTTGCCAATCGAACGAAACATTTTGACGAGCTTTTCCCGATTGAAACCGCCGCCCGCGGGCAGTGTTTGCGGCAGCTGCAGCTCCCCGGTGGCCGGGTTGACAAAGGGTTTCAGTGCCTGATACACCGGGCTTGTCTCCTTGGGCGGGACATTCCCGTTCTCGCCGCAGCGCTCATAGCCCAGCGTGTCCGCCTGCTCAAAAATCAGCTCGTGGCGCTCCCCGATGGGCAGCATGGTGTCGGGGTCCATCTCGATTCCATAGATGGGGTCGGTGTTGCCGCAGCCCCAGTACAGATAGACGCGACCGTCATCGTCACAGAAGAGGTCGGGGTCCCAGAAATCAAACGGCGCACCGACTTGCTCAAACGTATCAGCCAGCGGGTCCTTTGTGCGCAGGATGGGGCAGTTCTCGCCGCGGCGCGAGGCACAGAAGTACAGGTACTCCCCCACTTGGCGCACATCCGGCGCATAATCATATATCAGCAAATCACGGTTGGTGTGGTATTTCCAGTCGGTCAAATCGCTGCTGTGCCAGAATCCGCCCGACATCGACGCGAACAGATAGTAGACACCCTTAAAGTAAATCAGTGTCGGGTCAGCAGCCTCACGGTAGGCAATCCGCTTTCCGTTTTCCATCATATGCTGGTAGCGGTAGCCAAGGTCAAGCGGGTTGCAATAGCTTCTTTTCATTTTCACAGGACGCTCCTTTCTGCGGTGGGTTGGCGGACGTTCTTGTCGGCACAGGCAAAATATGTTACAATGAATCCACTTAGATTGTAAAACACGGAGGGACAATGCAAATGGATGTACGGCAGAATCTGCAGCTTTATAAGGATATGATTCAGTGTGCGGGGCCGCTGTACCTGTGGGCCTACAATGACTGCGGCCAGCTTGTGTACAGTAACTGCCCCGAGGAAGAAGTTCTGGCACAGGTATTTGAGTTGTTCGGCTGCAAAAAGCGGCTGTATGACCACCTTTTGCTCGATACGCCCATGCAGGTTGCCTCCTCCATCGGCCTGCAGTGGTGTGCTGCGGCAGAAACGGACGGCGGCAAGGTAAAAATGGTCTACCTGATTGGCCCCTATTTTACCGAGAACACCGTTCTGCGCAATATGGAGCTGGCCATGCGGCAGCTGCAGAATCTGAATCTCAGCGTGGAGACCACCATGCAGATTGAAAAGGCTCTGAAAGCATTGCCGACCCTTGCCACGAACATCATGAACCACTATGCCATCACGCTGAATTACTGCGTGACCGGTGTGCAGAAAAATACCTTTGACATATACAACATTACAGATGAGGATTACGGAACCGTTGATGTGGAGGAGCAGCTTTCCACACGCGACCGCCATAAGGTCTGGACAACCGAGCAGGCGCTGCTGCGCATGGTGCGCGAGGGCGATCTGAACTACGCCCTTGTGGTCAATCAGGCCAACAGCGTCAGCAACGGCGTCAAGGTTGACACCAACGAAATTCTGGGGCAGGCGCGGATCTCGGTGATTGTATTTACCTCCCTGTGCTGCCGTGCTGCCATTGAAGGCGGCCTTTCCCCCGAGGAAGGCTATACGCTGGGCGATGCCTACATTCAGCGTGTAGCCGACGCCAAGGACAGCACGGAGCTGGGCGAGCTTTCCAACACGATGTACGCGGATTTTGTACACCGGGTACACCGCTGCCGCACCAACCCGGAGGTGTCCAAGCAGATACAGGATTGCTGCGCGTACATTGAGCTGCACGCCGAGGAGGAAATTCCCATCGACCAGCTGGCCAAGCGCTTTGGCTACGCCGAATACTACCTGACAAAGAAATTTAAGCGGGAGATGCACACCAGCCTGACAAACTATATCAAATATGTACGCATTGAGCGCGCCAAGCTGCTGCTGATCACCACCGGGCTTTCCCTGCAGGAGATTGCCGACAGGCTGCATTTCTGCTCCCGCAGCTACTTCGGCAAGATCTTTCACGAGGTGGTCGGCTGCTCGCCGTTGGAATATCGCCAGAAGCAATAAGAGCTTCTGTCTGCATTATAGCGCCCATTGCCCAGTCCTGAACAACAATAAAATAGTCACAAATGTAAAAAATTCGTCTTGTTTTCCCAGCAAGGCGAATTTTTGACTTTCAAGGCAAATCTATTACTGTTTTACCCGGGCAAAGCTCTGTATGATAGAGACAAGCAAATAGCACACCCACAAGAACCGCACTGCAAAGGAGAACATTATGCAACGATTTGACCTGAACCAGAACTGGGAATATCTTGAAAGCAGCCTGCAGAACCCCCTGATGGTGGGTATGCTGCAGGGCTGGAAAAAAACAAGCCTGCCCCATGACTACGCCGTGGAAAAAGCACGCTCACCCGAGGCAGCGACCGGGCTGGATGAGGGCTTTATGGCCTGCGCCGGTCTTTACTACCGCAAGAGCTTTACCGTGGAACCGGAAATCATCGGCCAGCGCTTCTGGCTGGAATTTGAAGGCATTGCCGGCATTACCGAGGTCTGGCTGAACAAAAAGCCGATTGCCAAGCACAACAACCCCTATACCGGCTTCTGGGTGGAGGTGACAAAGCTGCTGCAGGCGGGCGATAATGAAATCACCGTCTACACCGACAACCGCACCAAGCCCAACTCCCGCTGGTATGTGGGCTGCGGCATCTACCGCAGTGTGTGGCTGCATATGGCGGGGGCTGTCAGCGCCGCGCCGCACGGTATCCGCGCTGTTACCGCCGCGCTGGACGGCAGCAGCGCTGTGGTAGAGGTCAGCACCGCACTGACCGGCACGGCGGACAGCGTAACCTATGAGCTGGCGGACGCAGAGGGGCAGGTGCTGGCTACGGCAGAGGGCCTTGGAACGGTGCAGCTTGCCGCCAACGGCATTACGCCGTGGACGCCGGAAACGCCCGCCCTCTACACCCTGCGCGTGAACGTCACCGCCAACGGCACCGCCGACACGGCAGAGCAGCGCATTGGCATCCGCACGATTCAGGTAAGCAGCAAGACCGGTCTGCTGCTGAACGGTCAGCCCCGCACGATGAAGGGCGGCTGCATCCACCATGACTTGGGCATTCTCGGTGCGGCTGACCATGCCGCCGCCGAGCGCCGCCGGATTCGCCTGATGAAGGAAAGCGGCTTTGATGCTATCCGCGCCGCGCACAACCCCTTTGGCCCGGCGTTCCTGAACGCCTGCGATGAGCTGGGTATGCTGGTTGTGGAGGAAGCCTTTGACGAGTGGGTTATGGGCCGCACCAGCTTTGGCCTGCACGTCACCTTTGAGCAGTGCTGGGAAAAAGACCTTGAGGATATGATTACCCGCGACTACAACCATCCCTGCATTGTGATGTGGAGCACCGGCAACGAGGTGGAGGAGCGCGACGGCACGGCGGACGGCTTTGCATGGGCAAAGCGGCTGGCCGACAAGGTGCGTTCGCTGGACGCAAGCCGCCCGGTATCGGCCACGGCCTGCGCGCTGTTCTCGGAATACGGCAACCGCCCCGCAGGCGGCACCACCGGCAACCAGGCGCTGAATATGGCCTACGACACCTTTGCCGAGGGGCGCGGCATCTGGGGCCCGGGCATCGCGCCCTACTTTGCCCCGCTGGACGTGGCAGGCTACAACTATAAGGTGGCGCGCTACGCCTACGATGCCGAAAAGTACCCCGACCGCGTGATTTACGGCTCCGAGAGCTACCCCCGCGCCGCACTGCTGAGCTGGCAGGGCGCGCGTGACAATGTCAATGTCATCGGCGATTTTGTCTGGACGGCATGGGATTACATCGGCGAGGTCGGCGTGGGCCGCTGGGAGGTCAGCGCCGAGCCGCGCCCCAGCCAGCCCGCATGGCCGTGGCTGACCGCCAACTGCGGCGACTTTGACCTGCTGGGCCGCAAGCGCCCGCAGAGCTATTACCGCGATGTAATCTGGGGCAACGACGCACCGCATATCTTCTGCCTGCCGCCCGAGCTGGTTGACAAACATCTGGCACGGCTTTCGTGGGCGTGGCTGCCGGTGCAGCGCAACTACACCTTCCCCGGCTGCGAGGGGCAGGACGTGGAAGTCAATATCTACGCCGACGCCGACGAGGTAGAGCTGCTGCTGAACGGCCGTTCCCTCGGCCGCAAGCCCTGCACCGAAGCGCAGGAGTACCTTGCGGTGTTCCGCTTTGCCTATGAGCCTGGCACGCTGGAGGCTGTCAGCTACAAAAACGGCGTTGAAACGGGCCGCGACACGCTGGCAACCGCAAGCAAAACCGCCGCTTTGCGCCTGACGGCCGACCGCCCCGCCATCGCCGCGGACGGAAAAGACCTCTGCTTTGTGCAGATTCAGTGCGTTGACGCCGCCGGAAACCCGGTTCTTGCCGACCAGCGCGAAATCAAGGTGGAGCTGCTGGGCGGCGGCACACTGGCCGCGCTGGGCACCGCCGACCCCAAGCCCGACCGCCTGCTCCCCTTTGCCGGGCCGATTTGCCCGCTGTATGACGGTGCCGCTATGGCAATTATCCGCAGCGAGGGCGGTGCCAAGGGTGCGCTGCTGCGCGTGACGCTGGGTGAGCTGGTGGCCGAGCTGGGCATCGGCTTCACCCCTGTTGCTGCGCAGTCTCTGCCTGTGCATGAGGCTGCCCCCAGTGCCGCCGACCTGCCGCTGGGCACCCTGCTGGAAAACGAGAAAGCCCGCGCCGTGCTGGCAAAGGTGCTGGGACCGATGCTGGAAAGCCCGATGCTGGCCCAGATGAAGAGCATGAGCCTGAAGAAGCTGCTTTCGATGGGCGGTCAGGCCCTGCCGCCGGAGGTGCTGTACGCACTGGATGCGGCGTGCGCCGGGGAATAAACAGGAGGAAAGCTATGCTGAAGGTTTCCAAAATTCTGATTGACCGGCAGGAGAACCCCGCCGCATTGAGTGAGCCGACGCCGTATCTGGGCTGGCAGCTCGAAAGTGACCGCCGGAACGTACACCAGACCGCTTACCGGATTTGTATCAGGGACGGCCTGATGCCCTTTTGGGACAGCGGGCGCATCACAGGCAGCGAGAGCGCCGCTGTCTGCTATGCAGGCCCGCCGCTGAACGAGGAATGCCACTACACACTGGAGCTGACTGTCTGGGATAACCACGGCGAGTCCGCGCAGGGCAAGGCTGAATTTTCCACGGCACTGTTTGCGCCGCGCTTTCTCACCGCGCAGTGGATTACCCACACCCTGGCGGACAATCACAGCGAATGTCCTGTTTTTGTGCGACATTTTTCTGCCGAGCCTGTGCAGAAGGCAAGGCTGTATCTTTCCGCCTGCGGCATCTATACCGTGCGGCTGAACGGGCAGGAGGTCTCGCAGGACTGGTTTGCTCCCGGCTGGACCGAGTACGCAAGCCG
>ENA-ORQX01002195-ORQX01002195.1-human-gut-metagenome-genome-assembly--contig:-NODE-2195-length-10479-cov-6.467191_pt1 | contig 10479 bp, 8 predicted proteins | sample MGYA00242170_ERZ509124 | MGnify/ENA primary metagenome ERZ509124 (study PRJEB26280, sample SAMEA2338647) | human gut metagenome | biome: human gut; feature: human-associated habitat; material: faeces... | reverse complement strand
CCTACGCTATATAATTAAGCCCTTTCAGGGCACTCCGCAAAATTATCATTTAGCTTATTCTTGAATCTGTTAAAACTGAAATTATGAAAAAGATATTGTTTGTCTGCCTTGGAAATATCTGCCGTAGCTCTACGGCTGAAGGCGTGATGCTTCATTTGATAAAAGAAGCGGGATTGGAAAAAGAGTTTGTGATAGATTCCGCCGGAATCTTGTCTTATCATCAGGGCGAACTGCCGGACAGCCGGATGCGTGCTCACGCGGCTCGTCGCGGTTATCAACTGGTGCATCGTTCGCGCCCCGTCCGTATAGAAGATTTCTATCATTTTGATTTGATAATCGGTATGGACGACCGGAATATAGATGATCTGAAAGACAAAGCACCTTCTCCCGAAGAATGGAAAAAGATTCATCGCATGACAGAGTACTGCACCCGTATTCCTGCAGATCATGTCCCCGACCCCTATTATGGAGGGGCCGAAGGATTTGAATATGTACTCGATGTGTTGGAAGACGCTTGTGCCGGCCTGCTTACTTCTTTAACTCCGGATAGCTGATCCGGGTATGATAAGCAATCTTTAGTTTTTCCTTGAATACAGCTTTCACAGTTGCTATATCCTTGAAAGTGATAGGACATTCTTTAAAGTAACCTTCAGTAACCTGTGAGTCGATAATCTTGTCGACCAGGTTGCTGATTGTTTCTTCCGTATATTCCGGAAGACTGCGTGAGGCGGCTTCCACAGCATCCGCCATCATCAGGATAGCCTGCTCTTTGGTAAACGGATTCGGTCCGGGGTAAGTGAACAATTCTTCATTCGGCTCTTCGTCCGGATGCTCGTTCTTCCAGGAAATATAGAAATATTTTGTTTTTCCCCGTCCGTGATGGGTGCTGATAAAATCTTTGACCGCTTTAGGCAGATTGTGTTTATCCGCCAGTTTCAATCCATCCGTCACATGGCTGATAACGACCTGTGCACTTTGTTCGTAATTCAAATTCTTATGCGGATTAACCCCTCCCGACTGATTCTCCGTAAAGAAAGCCGGATTTTCCATCTTCCCGATATCGTGATACAAAGCCCCCGTACGTACTAACTGGCTTTTTGCTCCAATGCGGATAGCGGCTTCTGCTGCCAGATTAGCCACCTGCATGGAATGTTGGAAGGTTCCGGGAACCGTTTCAGACATCTGCCGCAAAAGATCGTTATTGATATTCGAAAGTTCCACCAAAGTAACATTGGAAGTAAATCCGAATGTCTTTTCCAATAAGAATAATAAAGGATAAGTGAATAATAACAGGATTCCGTTAATGATGAAGTAAGTGTACATGCGTATGTTCAACTTCGAGAAGTCGGTGGAAAGACCATTCTCCGTCATCAGTTCGAAAGCAAAATAAATGGCTGCATAAGTCAGTATCACTAATAAGGCCGTTCGGAAAAGCTGGGATCTCTGCGATAGTTCCCTTAGGCTGAATATCGCCACTAATCCCGCTGCCAACTGCGTCAGAATAAACTCATGAGGGAAGCGCAAGGAGATGGAGCATATCAATATAGTGATGACATGCGTCAGAAAAGCGGTTCTCGAATCAAGAAAGACACGGATGATAATCGGCAGCATCGCGTAGGGGATGATGTACACATTAAATATATTATGTGTCACCATGAAAGCCGTTATGACGCTGTAGAACACAATCAGGGTGAATAGTAACGACAGACTGCCTTTCCGTTGATAATAGTCTTTCCGGAATAAATCGAGATAAAGCATGAAACAAAGCATCAGCATACCCACAAACAGAACCTGACCTCCGAGAATCAAACGGTTTTGTCCCATAGACTCGTTGCGTTTGATGGATTCTTTGCGCAATGATTCGAGGATATTATAGGTATGCGGACTAACGATCTCTCCACGGTCGATAATCTTCTGCCCGCTGACTACCAATCCGTTTGCCCAGGAATAATTATTTAATATCTCCTCTTTGGCGGCCAGGGTGCGCTCCTCGTCAAAAGTGAGGTTGGGAGTAATGTATTCGTTCAGCGCGCATTGCCTTAATACTTCCCGGTTGAAATGGGTCGAGTCTGCTGTTAGCAGGTGTTCATACGCTTTCTTTACCGTGTAAATGTTTTCGGTAGCCTGCGGGTTGGCAAGTTTATCGTCAATCACCATGACGGATGAAGTGCTGTCTTTTTGAAGCTGTTGTATATTCTCTGTCGATACGATACCTGCCTGATAGATTTCTTTTAAGGTACGCTCGATATACCGCAAATAATCGATGGAAGGAAGAATTCCTTTCAGGTTGGTGTGATAATTCTCTTTCAGTTTGGCGATTGCATTTTTTTCGATGTCTTTATCCAATTGGTAATAAGGCTGGAAGAAAGCCATCAGACTGTCTTGCTCTCTTTTTACTACTGCATCCTCTTTATAAATAGGAAAGTCGAAAGTAGCGATCAACTGCCCGTACTTCCAAGGCTTATTGATATCAAACTGGTAATTGAATTTTCCGTCACGTGGCAGGAAATAAACAATCAGCGTCACAGTGCCCACAAATAGCAGTGATTTATATAGTAAATCTCTCCATGAAAAACTTTTTTTCTTCTTCAAATGTTCCATATCCACTGAAATTTTTGCGAAAAGTACAAAAAAAAACAATAGTGTGGAAAAAAAGGTTTAATTTTGCCACGATTTACCTATACTAACCCAAATTATGGCAGAAAGAAAAGTAAGAGTTCGTTTTGCTCCAAGTCCTACGGGAGCACTGCACATCGGTGGTGTGCGTACAGCTTTGTATAATTATCTATTTGCGCGTCAACACGACGGAGACCTGATATTTCGTATAGAAGATACTGACTCTCACCGGTTTGTTCCGGGAGCGGAAGAGTATATACTCGAATCTTTCAAGTGGTTGGGTATCCACTTTGACGAAGGTGTGAGCTTCGGTGGGGAACATGGCCCGTACCGTCAGTCGGAACGCCGCGAAATCTATAAGAAATATGTAGAGGTTTTGCTGGAGAATGGAAAAGCATACATCGCCTTTGATACCCCGGAGGAACTGGACGCCAAGCGTGCGGAAATTGCTAACTTCCAATATGACGCATCTACCCGAGGGATGATGCGTAATTCACTGACTATGCCGAAGGAAGAAGTGGATGCACTGATTGCGGAAGGCAAGCAATATGTAGTCCGTTTCAAGATTGAACCGAACGAAGATGTTCGTGTGAACGACTTGATCCGTGGTGAAGTGATTATCAACTCATCTATTCTGGATGATAAGGTTCTTTATAAATCGGCCGATGAACTGCCTACCTACCACCTTGCTAACATCGTGGACGATCATTTAATGGAGGTTTCCCATGTGATCCGTGGGGAAGAATGGTTGCCTTCCGCTCCGCTGCACGTACTGTTGTACCGTGCTTTCGGCTGGGAAGATACCATGCCGGAATTTGCTCCCCTGCCTCTGCTCTTGAAGCCGGAAGGCAACGGCAAACTGAGCAAGCGTGACGGTGACCGTCTGGGATTCCCCGTATTCCCGTTGGAATGGCATGATCCGAAATCGGGAGAGGTTTCTTCCGGTTATCGTGAATCCGGTTATTTGCCTGAAGCTGTCATCAATTTCCTTGCTTTGCTTGGCTGGAATCCGGGTAACGATCAGGAAGTGATGTCAATGGACGAACTTATAAAGTTATTCGACTTGCACCGTTGCAGTAAGTCGGGTGCTAAATTTGATTATAAGAAAGGTATTTGGTTCAACCACCAGTATATCCAGCAGAAACCGAATGAAGAGATTGCCGAACTGTTTGTGCCTGTATTGAAAGAACACGGTGTGGAGGCTCCTTTCGAGAAGGTTGTTACTGTGGTCGGGATGATGAAAGACCGCGTAAGTTTCGTAAAGGAACTGTGGGAGACATGCAGCTTCTTCTTTGTGGCTCCTACCGAATATGATGAAAAGACAGTAAAGAAACGTTGGAAAGAAGATTCGGCTAAGTGTATGACGGAATTGGCGGAAGTAATTGCCGGCATTGAAGATTTTAGTATTGAAGGACAGGAAAAGGTCGTAATGGACTGGATTGCGGAAAAAGGTTATCATACAGGTAATATCATGAATGCTTTCCGTCTGACTCTGGTAGGCGAAGGCAAAGGCCCGCACATGTTCGACATTTCCTGGGTATTGGGTAAGGAAGAGACTGTGGCTCGTATGAAACGGGCGGTAGAGGTTTTGAAGTAATCGACATACATAGTACTATGCTTTACAACCTGGCAATAGTCATTTATGACTTTTTCGTCCATTTGGCTGCTCCGTTTAGCCGCAAGCCCCGGAAGATGATGAAAGGGCATTGGGTGGTATATGAACTTCTACGCCAACAGGTGGAGAAAGGGGAGCAGTATATCTGGTTCCATGCCGCTTCGCTTGGTGAGTTCGAGCAGGGACGTCCCTTGATAGAAATGATTCGGGAAAAATATCCGAATTATAAGATATTGCTTACTTTTTTCTCTCCGTCCGGTTATGAAGTGCGCAAGCACTACCGGGGAGCGGATATTGTCTGCTATCTGCCGTTTGACAAACCGCGAAATGTGAAGAAGTTCCTGGATATCGCAAACCCTTGCATGGCATTCTTTATCAAGTACGAGTTTTGGAAAAATTATCTGGACGAACTGCATAAACGCCGTATCCCGGTGTATAGTGTGTCTTCTATTTTCCGCCGCGATCAGATCTTCTTTAAATGGTATGGAGGGACATATCGGAATGTGTTGAAGGATTTCGACCACCTGTTTGTGCAGAATGAGACTTCCAAACGCTATTTGTCAAAGATAGGTATTAACCGTGTGACGGTAGTGGGTGATACCCGTTTTGACCGGGTATTGCAGATTCGCGAGGAAGCCAAAGATCTTCCGTTAGTGAAACTGTTCAAAGGAGACAATACCTTTACTTTTGTGGCGGGAAGCTCTTGGGGACCGGATGAAGATTTATTCCTTGAGTATTTCAACAATCACCCGGAAATGAAGCTGATTATAGCTCCCCATGTAATTGATGAAAATCACCTGGTAGAGATTATCAGCAAACTGAAACGTCCTTACGTGCGTTATACCCGTGCCGACGAAAAGAATGTATTGAAAGCTGACTGTCTCATTATTGATTGTTTCGGATTGCTTTCTTCTATTTATCGTTATGGAGAAATAGCTTATATCGGGGGTGGTTTCGGGGTTGGTATTCACAACACTTTGGAGGCAGCCGTGTATGGTATTCCTGTGATTTTCGGACCTAAATACCAGAAATTTATGGAAGCTGTTCAATTGCTGGAAGCAAAAGGAGCCTATTCTATCAAAGATTATGATGAACTGAAAACTTTGCTGGATCGTTTCCGGACTGATGAGGTATTCTTGCGTGAAACCGGTACAAATGCGGGGTATTATGTGACAAGCAACGCCGGAGCTACGGAGAAGATTATGCACATGATTAATTTCTAATTATAAAAGTCCCCTAATTTTAGTTCTCTGTAATGGGTCAATCTAAAATAAGGGGACTTCTCTCTTCTTAAAGGAGATTTCATATTCCGAAATCCTGCCCTGAAAAACAATTCTCTTTTATTAGTATTTGTACGGACTTATATCTTATTGATTTCTTGTTCCAGTAAATCTTTTAATTCTTTGGCGGTAATGTGAGTAAATCGTTTCACTATATTCCCTTGCTTATCTATTAGCAGATACATCGGTAACCCTGTCATTTGAAAATGTGTCCAAAGATATTCCCATTGCTCTTTGTCCAGCCAGTAATGTTCGCCTGCGATATCTTCTATGAGTATTTCCCATGTCTTCTTTATCGAACTGGGGCCGGTGAGGTAAATGAAAGCTACTTTGTCTTCACTTATATCTTTCTTTAGCGGCTCATATTCTTTGATAATCTGCCGGCAACCGCCACACCAGGTAGCCCAGAAATCGATAAACTGTACTTTGCCTTTATGACGTGCAATGAGTGCATCCAGCAGTTCTTCTTCTGCCACTTGCGGCGCTTCGCAGATGGTATATTTCTTTGTTGTTGCCTTCTTCCGGGGTTGCATCTGACGGTTCATGTCTTGAATGATGCCTATGAATATAGGATTTGTAATTTCCGAAGCCATGATTTCCTGCCGGGAGGTCAACGGTTGTAGGTTGTAAAGGCTGGAGCGCATATAGATTGCGCGTATGTAGTCAACCGGCAAACAGGTGCTGTCTTGCAGGATATGCCCCAGACGTTTTTTGGCTTCGGAAAATATTTTCCAGTTACAGTCGTCTCTCTCTTTAGTATATTTGCGGATGAGTGTCATCAAATCGTTTTGCCGCCGGAAGATTACTCCTGCTTTAAAAGCTGCTTCATATTGATGAATGAGTGTCTGCTCCTCTTTTGTGAGCGGTGCGTTTTCCAATAGATATTTTTCCATAGAGAGTGGGTCATAGTGTGTATCATATAAGAAGTTTGTGACTACATTACGGTAATTATAACAATAAAGTGCCAAAGGGTGATTGACAGGAAAATCTTTCAGGTAGTTGTGAAAATCATCAGGTAAATGTATATCGAGGAAAGCTGCAAAAGCTTGTTCTCGCGTAATGTTTTCTTTCTTCTGATAAGCTGTTTGCAGACAATAGTGGGTAGCTTGCAGGTTTTCCAGACAATCAAATGCGCATGAAAGATTGGCTAGTGTACGAGTGTCTTCGCTGAATTGCGACTGTGTGTTGTTGTGCGCTATGTACTGTTTGTATTGGTTGATGCAGCGTTCCTTGAACTCGTTGGCACTGATGCCTGCAATAGAATCCAATAAGTCGCCATCTCTATAAACAGGAGGTATCTTTGTTATCAGTTCCGGCTGACACCATTCATTGTTAATGGTAGCATACTGACCACTATATACAAATTGTTTTCCTGGCAGATTGCTTAAATTGATAGTTACATTGGTCTCTTTTTCGGGACTTAACAGAATGACTAAATCTGCATTTCCTATTATCATCCGTACTTGAGCACTATGGTAGAGAGGAATATTAATCGTGAAACTTCCATCTGCTTCAACAGTCGGATAAAGTGTCTCGGCTGTTCCCATTACGATATTGGGAGCACCGATCTTGAATATCAGATTGTCGTCCGGATTGTAATTGGCGATTGTCCCACTCAGGATGGCTTGTCCTTTTTTATACTCGGGGGTCGGTAATTGTGCCTGTGCTAGATTGAATAACAAAGACAGGCAAAGGAAGGTAAATAGTCTGCTCATAGTAGTTCTTTTATTGTATGGATTATTTCTTTATCGGTATTCTCTTTACTATAACTTCTGATTCCTTCTTGATCTACAATGAAAAAGTAAGGTGTGGCACCGCTTGTCTGATATTGTTTGATTACTTCATTGGCTGCGTTTAGAATAGTATCATTTAACTTCTTCCGGTTTGCGTAATTTCGAATAGAAGATACTTGGCGGCTCCAAGATTCTATTGCGATAAGCTCAAACTCTTTGCTACTGAATAATGTGGTGGAATCATCAGGTTGCCGGCTTTCGTCAGTGACGTAATATGTCGCAGATTCAATCTTTTCTAACTTGGTAAGTACTTTCTTTAAAAACGTTCTTTCCATGATTTGGGTATTGGCAGCTATTGTTGCTGTCAGTAAGAGAATTGTAAGTAGTAGTCTTATTTTCATAATAGGTGAATGTTTGTTGATTCACTGCCTCGATTTAATCTTTTACAAATCTACGGATATTTCGTAATATTTCAATTATCAGAGGGTTAAATAAGATGAATATGGACTTTGGAAGTCAATGATGATTGATTCGGGTAATACAAGAAAAAACTCCTTCTTACTCTTATGTTTTAAGTGTAAGAAGGAGTGAAGCTTTGTTTCCGATTTTACTAAAAAATCATTCTTTATACCATTGCGAATACATCAGATAATTGTGAGCAATCTTCTGGTTTAATTCTTTGGCTTGTTCCGGGTCTACCTTCTTTATAAATTTGGCAGGTACTCCACCCCAAATACTTCCAGGTTCGATTACTGTATTACTTAGGACTAAAGAACCGGCAGCTACAATTGCTCCTTCACCGACTATAGCATGGTCTAGTATGGTCGATCCCATTCCGACTAAAGCATAATCTTTGATAGTCGCTCCGTGTATGGTTACGTTATGTCCCACGGAAACATGGTCGCCGATTTCGATAACTGATTTTTGATATAATGTATGCAAAACACTTCCATCCTGGATGTTAACTCCATTGCCTATACGTATAGAATTGACGTCACCGCGCAATACGGTGCTAAACCATATACTGCAATCATTTCCTATTTTTACATCTCCTATAATAGTTGCGTTGTCTGCGAGGAAGCAGTTTTCTCCGATTTCGGGAGTAAAGCCGCGTACAGATTTTATTAAAGCCATAAAGTATTTGTTCCTAATAAAATTTTTAATTTAATGCTGCCCTATGTTGTATGACATCCGGGTGTTGAGCAAGGTTGGCTTAAATAGAAGCAGTCGCTTCCTGTAACCAAACTTTTTCTTCTTCGTTAAGATTCGGTGACAGCTTTTCGTAGACAATCTGATGATAATTGTTTAACCATTCAATTTCTTCATTTGTCAGCATTTCCTTGATTATTCCCTTTTTACAAATAGGACATAAGGTAATCGTCTCAAACTTGAGATAATCTCCGAACATACCTTCTTTGTCTTTGCAGACAAGCGTCAGGTTCTCGGTGCGGATGCCATGACTGCCGGCTTTATAAACTCCCGGTTCGTTGGAAGTAACCATGCCGGGTTGTAATACGACAGGGTTCTCGTTCATGCGGATACTTTGCGGTCCTTCATGCACGCTGAGGAAATGCCCGACACCATGGCCTGTACCATGAAGGAAGTTCATTCCATATTTCCAGATCGGCATACGGGCGAGAACATCAAGTTGGGCGCCCCGGGTTCCGACTGGGAACTTAGCCATAGCCAATGCAATATGCCCCTTTAATATCAAAGTATAATCCGTTTTTTCTTCTTCAGTTAGTTCACCTAATGCGATCGTGCGGGTAATGTCGGTAGTCCCGTCCAGATATTGGGCTCCCGAATCTAAAAGAAGAAAACCTTTAGGTTGAAGAGGAACGTCACTTTCCGGAGTTGCGGAGTAATGCACAATAGCTCCGTGTTCCTTATATCCGGCAATAGTGTCGAAACTCTCTCCCATATAAAGGGGCTGGGCTGCTCTGAATTCATGTAATTTCCTGTCTACGCTTAGTTCTGTCTCTTTGCCGGAAGGCACTGCTTCTTCCAACCATTTGAGGAATTTGACGAGCGCAACGCCATCCCGCTGCATAGCTGCATGAATACCTGCAATTTCTTGTTCGTTTCGAATAGCCTTTAATAGAGCTACAGGAGATTCACCACGTATAATGTTGCATTCCGGATTAATTGCAGAATATATGGCAAAGTTTGTTTTCTTGGGATCAATAAGGATATTTCTGCCTGTAAAAGTATTCAAGTAAGTTTCTACTTCATCGTAGTTTTTCAACTTGACATGCTGTTCTTTTAAATACTCGTTCACTTCTTTTGTAACCTTTTCCGGTGAGATGAAGTAAATCACGTCATCTTGCGTGATTAACAGATAGCTGACTACTACCGGATTACAATGCACGTCGTTCCCTCTCAAATTGAGAGTCCATGCTATTTCGTCCAGGGCAGATAAGAATAAGGCATACGCTCCTTTCTTTGTTAATTCGGCACGAATAGCGGCAACTTTTTCTTCACAACTTTTGCCGGCATATTCAATATCATAGACGAAGGCCGGAGAATTAGGTATAGAAGGCCGGTCTTTCCAAATCCTTTTCAGCGGATCACCGAATAAGTCAACCTGCAAACTGTATGCTGCAAGTTCTTCTTTCATTTGCTCAACTTGTTGTACGGAGAACATCTTGCCATCGATACTTACCGATTCACCGGGCTTTAACTTCTGGCTGAGATATTTTGTAATACTGGGAGTTTCCGGTAGCATTTCCTTATATAAAGTAATACCGCTACCCTCCAATTCTTTGGCGGCTTGTAGAAAATAACGGGAATCGGTCCATAGTCCGGCTTCGTTCATTAAGACGACAACGGTTCCTGCCGAACCCGTGAAACCGGAAATCCATTCACGTGACATCCAGTGCGGAGCTACGTACTCGCTCAAATGCGGATCGGTGCTGGGGATGATAAACGCTTTAATGTAATTGGGGGGGAATGTCATTCGTAATGCATGCATTCGTTCTTTTATACTCTGTCTCATACCATTTTATATTATTAATAGACATATAACAGATTCAAAGGTAGTAACTTTTTACGGTTAATGAGTTGTTTATGAATAGTTTTTGAGAAATATTTGCCGAAAGTTTTGTGAATAAAGAAAGTATGTGTAATTTTGCGGCGCAATTTGACTGCGGAATTTTTTAATCATAACATATTAATAGTAACAAAATGATTGTAGTACCTGTAAAAGAAGGCGAAAACATTGAAAAAGCGCTGAAGA
>ENA-ORQX01002189-ORQX01002189.1-human-gut-metagenome-genome-assembly--contig:-NODE-2189-length-10495-cov-5.652203_pt1 | contig 10495 bp, 12 predicted proteins | sample MGYA00242170_ERZ509124 | MGnify/ENA primary metagenome ERZ509124 (study PRJEB26280, sample SAMEA2338647) | human gut metagenome | biome: human gut; feature: human-associated habitat; material: faeces... | reverse complement strand
AGTTTTACGCCCGCGACACCTCAAAGAAAATCCGGGCTGTCAAACAGGCAAAGGCGCAGAAAGGCGAGCGCGTCAACGGGCAAGTGCCTTATGGGTACATAGCTGACCCCAACGACCGCAATCATCTATTGCCCGACCCGGAAACGGCGCACATTGTAAAACAGATTTTCGCTATGTATGTGCGCGGCGACCGTATCTGCGAAATCCAGAACTGGCTACGGGAACATGAGGTATTGACTGTTGCAGAATTGCAGTACAGGCGCACAGGAAGCCACAGGCACCCCCGCCCACACCCGAATTGTATTTACAACTGGCCGGATAAGACGCTCTATGACATTCTGGCGCGTAAAGAGTATTTGGGGCATACCATTACAGGCAAGAGCTATAAGGTATCTTACAAATCGAAAAAGACGAAGAAGAACCCGGAGGAAAAGCGTTACTTCTTCCCCAACACACACGAACCCTTGATTGATGAAGAAACCTTTGAGCTTGCACAGAAACGGATTGCCACCAAACACCGCCCTACAAAGGTTGATGAAATTGACATTTTTTCGGGGCTTCTCTTTTGCGGGGACTGCGGCTATAAAATGTATCTGCAACAGGGAGCCGGGACACTGGAACGCAAACACGCCTACACTTGCGGCAAGTATCGAAACAGGATAAGGACTGGCGAGCTTTGCACTACCCATTATATCCGAAAGAGCGTCCTTAAAGAACTTGTCCTTGCCGATTTACAAAGGGTATTGTCCTATGTGAAAGAGCATGAACAGGAGTTTATCGAAACCGCCAACGAGTGCAGCGCAAAGGCAGTACAAAAGACGCTGACACAGCAGCGGAAAGAACTTGACAAGGCGCAGAACCGTATTAACGAGCTGAACATCTTATTCCGCAAGCTCTACGAGGACAACGCTTTAGGGAAACTTTCAGATGAACAATTTGCTTTTCTGACTTCCGGCTATGACGAAGAAAAAAAGACGCTGACCCGGAGGATTGCGGAACTGTCACAGGAAATTGACAACGCCACCGAGCGCAGCGCGGACGTGAAAAGGTTTGTCGCACTGGTACGCAAATACACCGCCATTACCGAACTGACCTACGAAAACGTCCATGAATTTATTGACCGCATTCTTATTCACGAACTGGATAAGGAAACGAACACCCGCAAAATCGAAATCTTTTATAGCTTTGTCGGCAGAGTTGATACAGGCGACAAGCCTACTGAAAGTATCTCCTATTTCAGACAGATAGGAGCCGACGTAAAGAGTTATGCTATCTAACATACATCAAAAAGAGGTAAGATAACACCCTCTGCAAAAAAGGTTACGTTATCTTACCTCAACAAAGTTCGAGCCGGAGTAACCATCGTCCACAAACTCATCCACGATGCACAGTTCCGGGTGGTCTATGACATAGGCTTCCAGTAGTGTGCGCTGGTTTGCAATACTGTCGCTCTCTGTCTTATCGCCATCCTCACGAGACAAGCGCAAATACAAGGCTGTACGGTATCGGGTTGTATTTTGCTGTGTTCTCTTCTGCAAATTCATATCAGGGTATAACAAAAGCCTTCCACCTCCTTAACGAATCGGCAATACTGTTCGTCAGAGAAGCGAAAGGCTCCACATTTTTTATGTAGAACAAGCCTGCCGAGCAATCTTTGCTCAGCTGGCACATTCCTATTTTCTTACCCGTAAACAGCTTACCAGAATCCTCATCCTTTGTCCAGCGCTTTATCGCATTAAAGTGTGAAATTTTTCTACGTGTTTTTTCAACAGCTTGCCGAAAGTTTCTCTGCCTTTTCAGCTGGCAGACTGAAAGCACCTGCCAATGCGCTCAGACAGTGTGCTGCTCCCTCTTGGTGCAAAGTTCAGCTTCACAATGATTCCGTTGTCCAGATAGCAATAAGGATTTCCGACCTTATCCAGCAGATTATTCAGCCTTTCCTCTTGTGGCAATCCGTGTTCCACTGCATCCTGCGGCAGTTCCTGCAGTTCAGACTGCTCAATCGTGCGGATGTCCCGGTTCTTCATCTGGCGGATCTGCGCCAGCCAATTCATTGTGCCGTTTTCTTTCAATTACGTTCCTCCCATTCAGGCCAGAAGTGTTTTCAGCAAGTTCAATTTTGCCTGTCCTATGGTCTTTCTCATACTGGGGCCTGTGCAGGCAATCGGCGTACACAGTTCCAGCAGGCGGTCATAGATACGGGCGTGAGCGGTATCCTGCGGATTCTTCAACTCCGTCAGGGTCAGGTTCGTGGTAACGATCAGTGGTTTCCTGCTGCGGTAACGGCTGTCGATAATGTTGTAAATCTGCTCCAGCGCATATTCCGTGCCCCGCTCCATGCCGAAATCGTCAATGACAAGCAACGGATAGCCACAGAGCCTGTCCACGACTTCATTTCGCCCGGAAAAGGCGTTATTCAGTTCATTCATGATTCGGGCAAAATTCGTCATGCAGACGGCCACTTCCTGTTCCATCAGGGCATTGGCAATGCAACCCGCCATAAAGCTCTTGCCTGTACCAACACCGCCCCAGAGCAGCAGCCCCACATTCTTTTCCCGCATTTCCGGCCAGTGGGCCACATACCGCTGTGCCAGCTGCATCTGTGGATTTTGCCCGTGATCGCTTGCAAATGTCCAGTGCTGCATCGCCCAGTCGGTAAAGCCCTGCAGCTTCAACCGCTGCACTTTCTCGTAATGCAGCCTTGCCCGCTCTTCTTCCTCCTGCTTTTCCCTTGCTTCTTGTCGGCACTGGCATTCAGCCGGATGGCGGTCACGCCCAAACAGCATTCTTCCGTTTGGGAAGAACGCTTCCTTGGGGGTATTGCAGCTGCCGCAGTACAGCAGCCCATCTTCTGCAATGTAATCCTGCGGTTCTGCAGCGGTCGTCATAAGCCTATCCATCGCTGTTTGAATCGTTTCCGTCATAAACTTTCCTCCTCATTGTAGGTATAGTCCGGGATGCCTGTTCCCGGTTTCTGTTGTTTTTTCTTCCGTGCCGACCAGCTGCGCAGGGTCGCCGCATGGTCTGCGTACTTTTTGCCTGTAGACCGCATATAGGCTGAAAGGTCTTCAATCAGAACATCCAACTCTGCAATTTCGATTTTCAATTCCGAATAATTTTCCAGAAAAACATTCTGATACCGCCCATATGCTTCTTTGGTTCTATTTATTTTGTTCCATCTCAGGTCGTTCTTATTTATTTGGTTAGGTGTGCAGTTTTGCGCAACCGTATTGCCCACTTTTGCGCAATCAGGCTGCTCATTTTTGACCATCCCGATTGCGCATTTCTGCACAGTCCGGGGAACGCCGAGAAATATCTGGTTTGGCTTGGAAAAGCCATTGGACCGCCGTTCGATCAGCCGTGCGGCTTCCAGCTCCCGCAGAGCGCGGGTGACACTGGAAATACTGCTCTGCAGATCTGCCGCCAACCTTGCCAGCGGATAGAGCACATATGCCCGGCCTTGTGCATCCACCCAGCTGTTCTTCTGGGAAAGGGTCATGCGGTCCAGCAGCAGAACATAGGTCAGCCGTGCCGTATGGGAAAGGCTCATCTGCAGCAGAAATTTCGGATAAGGGAAATAAGCGGGTAGTGGGGTTTGTGCTTTGATGTACTCTTTACTCAAACTTCCTCCTAATCGTTTTCAAATGTCCCTACCGGATGGGGAAGCTCCCTGTGGGCTTACGCATCCGGCAGGGTTCCGGGGTGCGGGGTGGAAGACCCTGCTGATTACAGGCTCATATCATAGCTGCGCTTCTTGCGTTTCGGTTGACGCTCGCACTGTCCCTGTCGAGCCTGTTCCTGCCTTGCCTTTTCGCGGACTTTGGCCTCCCACTCGCGTTTCCATGCAAGGTCGGATTTCATCTCATTGGTTTTTCGGAAGATGCTGTACACATTATCCGATGCAATTTCCAGACGCCTGGATTCTTCCCTCAGGGGAGCATATGCCTTTTTCCTCTCCGCGATTTCTTTGGTCAGTTCTTCTTTCCGTTTTTTCAAAGATTTCAGCGATGGTAGCTTTCCATCGTTTTCTTCCCGGAAGTATTTCACGGATTCTGCATAGGCATCCAATTTCTTGGAATGCTCTGCACGGAATTTTTTCTTGAAAATTGCTTTCGTAAATTGCTGCTGAACCTCTTTTGTAGAGAGGTACTGTCCCGCATAATGAATCTGCTCATTGGTTTTGTACAGTTCATCCTCTGCCTGTGACAGCCGTTCATACGCAGCCTGCGCATTGGCCTGTGCTGTCTTACACAGATCGTTCAATTCTGTCAGGTCGTTGATGTTGTTTTCCTGTACCCATACCAGCGTTTCGGCCATTTTCTGCAAATTGCTGATTTTGACCTTTAGCGCATAGGCCAGATTTTCCTGTGCCTTAACATTCTCCTGCAGGTCCACAACGAGCCGCAGCCTGGTTCTGGTTGTAAAGATCAGTATGGGTTCTTCCTTGTACCGCAGATTCTTCTCGGCGTTCTGAACAAAGAATCCTTCCAGACATTCTCTTTTGCAGCTTTCTCCCAGAGAACGCTCCGATATGAACTTGTTCCGTTCCGGCGGCAGATAGCTATAACGCCCACGTTGGGTTTTGACGAAAATGTTGTATTCATCCTGCAGGATGTCTTGAAAATCTTCATACGAGATTGCTTTCTCACGAGCAGCGGCAACGGCATCCCGGATAAGCTGCTTCTGTGTTTGAAACTTTGTCGGATTGGGCGTAAATCCTTCCGTTTCGATTTTCTGTTTTTTCTCATCCAGCCGCCGCTGTGCCCAATACTCCGCTTCGGTCACACCCGTTCTGGATGGCGACAGTAAATCGACCTGATGCAGAAATTCGCGGCGGCACAAATCCATGAGGGATTTCTGCAGATGCTTCAGGTACTCGTTCGTCACATGGTGCTTGTACCCTGCCTTGCAGTCAATGAGCCGCTCCATAAAGGGCTGCTTAGGCACATCCCGTTTTCGCAAACTGTTGATTACGATATGTACATGAATATTGCCGCTGCCATTGTGACCGTCCATGTGCGTACAGACCAAAGCCTGATGCCCCGGAAAATTCACTTTTGCGTATTCCAGTCCAAGCTCCTGCACCCGTTTACCCGTCAAACAATTTTCTGTGCTGTCCCGTGGATCAAAGCTGATGATGTAATGGTGGCTTTTGATTTCATCCTTGTTTTTGTTTTTCTGGTACTCGCGGTTCAACTGCTGGCAAGCCGCATCAAAGGAATAGGGTTCACAGTTCAGACCGTCCAGATAGAACTCATCTCGCATGATACGATTTCCGTTCTGGTCAAGGATCGGAGTTTTCCGAAGTTCGTCATGCTTGAAAATCAGATATTCCAGCGCAGCACCATAGTTGGAGCTCTTACTTGCGATGTGCTTTAAGATTGCCATAGTTCTTTCCTGCCATTTCTGCGACCTGCTCCCGCATTTCAAAAATGCAGGAAATCGCATGGTTGATGTTTTCGAGCATAGCGCGCGACTGGATACCGCCGCTGTTGAAGAACGCCGCGATCTGGTTCAGATTATTCCCGATGGCGGCAAACTCCCGTGTGATGGCTTCAATTTCGTCCGGGTGGACATAGAACACATACGAGGTATTCACGCGGCCTTTCATCAGCATCTGCGCTGTAAATTCAGAGAGGGGCATTCCGGCATCTTCTGCCTGCCGGTGTAAAAGTTCATGTACTACTTCTGTAACTCGTGCGGAGATTACTTTTGTCTTTACGATAGATTTCACTTTTTTCTTCGTTCTTGGCATGGGGGTCTCCTTTCCAAAATCAATGGTTTGATTTTCCCGGCAGTGCATCTGCACTCCGGCTGTGACCTGCTGCAGCAGGCCACCAATGGGCAAAATCATGTGATTTTGCACGATGTGAGGGTATGGGGAGCGCAATCCCCATCAAGATGCCGCCGTGGAGAAACTGCCCGTAGGAGCGGTTTCGTATACAAAGGCGAATCTTGCTCTTATCCACTGTCCACTCTGTCCCAGCCCGTTCCTGCCCGATTCTCTCCGACGTTTTTTCTGGTAAGACGCGCAGAATGCACATTCAGTACCGGAGGTATCCTGCTGGGGTGGCTCATGCGATTTTCAAGGTGCGATGTGACTTTGTAAGGAATCGGGGAATTTCATCAGTGATGCCGTAGTGAATTGGCTTACTTTTGAAAACACTTCCTATACCCTATACAAACTTTAAGGGGTGTTTTTAAACCGGGTTTTTTGAAAGTTCAAAGAAAATTCATTTTTCCAACGTTCCCCTCTACCTATAACAATCTAAAATGGGTGTTTGGCAACCAGTTTTTTAAATTTTGTTGAACTACCTAATTTTAGAACATAGATTTTGTTTATTTTCCACTCATAAAACTAGAGGAAAGCCGTTTCACAAAAGATTTTGAAAACCCCTACACTAATAGGAATCCGCAGAGCCGTTTTGGAATACAGTTCTGAAAAAATTTATAATTTTAAATAAAAAGAAAAACGGCAAAGTTCAAAATCGAACCTTACCGTCATCCATAGAGATGTCTTATAAAGTAAAAATACTGCGGCAGACAGGTGTTGCGCCTGCTCATCGTGGACATATTGCTATTTTAACATTGTGTAACTGTTACTGATATTCATGCACTGAAAATTTTTGTAGATTACAGCAGTGCAGTTTCTATTAAGCTATTGCTTTTCTCTTTTTCCAGATATATAATTCAGACAAGCCAATTCGATTTATAGGTTTTGTTGGGAGGTTTTCTCATGGCAAAAGATCGTATTGAAAGCAAGTATGTCACTGTAGCCCCCGGTGTGGAGTTACATATCTTGGAAAAAGGCGAAGGTAAACCGTTGGTCTTCATTCCCGGCCTGACCTTCTCTGGTGAGATTTTCAAGAACCAACTGGAGTATTTCTCCTCTGAGTATCGTGTCATTGCTATCGATCCTCGCGGCCAAGGCTATTCTGCCAAAACCGTGGATGGCAACGACTACCTGACCCACGGTCGCGATGTAGCTGGTCTGATTGATGCATTGGGTCTCAAAGATATTGTCCTGATTGGCTGGAGCACGGGCAACCTTGACACATGGAGCTACGTGCAGCAGTTCGGCAAAGACAAGCTGCGCGGCGTTGTGACTATCGATATGTCTCCGCTCCCGCTCTCCCCTGACCCGAAGTGGTGGACTGAGGGCACGATTGAAGAGCTGTCTCAGGTTGCCACAGAGGTGTTGACTTCTTCTGAGGGATGCCGTGAGTTCTTTAGCGAGTACGCGACTGGCGTCATGATCCAGCATAAGATGGAGCCTGATGAGCTGGAGTATCTGCTGGATATTTCCGGCCGCACACCATACTGGATCTGCCGTCAGCTGTTCTGCGACGCTGTGTTCTCCAACTATCTTGAAATCGCAAAAGATGTCGGTGCAACGATGCCCAGCCTGATGTTCATTGCAGAACACTGGCAGGACATTGCAAAGCCCTTTGTCGAAACACAGCTTCCCGGTTACGACACCTACGTCATGGGCGGTCACCTGATGTTCTATGAGTACCCCGAAAAGTGGAACCGTGTTCTGGAAGACTTTTTGAATAAGCTATAATGTGATTTCAGCCGCCTGTGGTTCATTCCGCAGGTGGATTTTTTGTGTAATTTCCGGGGCACGCAATGACCTCAAACATTGGGTGATGCTTCTCCCCCCTCTGCGGCATCCGTGTCAGAACGATTTTCCGAATGCTTTCTTCATCTTTTCTTTTGCTTCATCCGGCACGTTGATCAGTCCGAATCGATAGAACATTCCGTATATATAGGTCACACCCCGGATATCGCCCAGCGCTTTAGGACGTTCAACTACTTCTCCTACCTTTTTAATATTGCCCAGAGCCAGCAGCACAGAACTCCACGCCAGGCTTTTACTATTCTCTCTGCGATTGATCCACAGTTCCTTAGTGTATTGCCCATTCCGGCCCTTTCGTATTTCATAGGTAAAGGGTAAGCCGGAATAGGTTTTAAATTGCACACCACAATAAAGCAAGACCGTCTCCCACAGGTGCTCCTCTGTCGGCTCTGATCTCAGTTTTCTTATCACTCTGTATCTCCGCTGCCGCTCTGCTCCAACACTGATTTTCTCTTTTTCTGTACTTGGAAAGTACACACCTTTCTGATAAGGCAGGTACGAGGTGACAGAGGCTTTGGATAGGTCAAGGGCTGCTGCGGTTGATAGTAATGCGGTTTTATAGTCTTGTGTTTCCCGGTACTTTTCAAAAGCGTCCTGTACCTTCTCTGCCACATCCGACTCATACACACCAGCCTTGATGAGCGGCTTCCGCTTCTTTCGACCGCCGCCGGGCTTCCGTGGTTTATATGCTCTTTTCACTCCCATATTATCCGTCTTTATTTCTATCACAATCTATATGACGTCCTTCAAAATATACCGTGTGAACTCCTGAAGTTTCCTTTGTCCACACGGCATTATTATCTCATGGACGAAGTCCCTTGACGATAGTCTGAAACTCCTGCTCCGTATCCACAAAGTGGTAAGGTGCGTACTCGCCATACGCAGTTGGCCTGCTGATTGTTACAAGCTGTATTCCCTTATATCCAACGGCCTTATTCAATTCCCTCTTTAATTCTACCAGATGCCTTCCATGCGTTGTTTTCAGAGCGAAACAGCCATGTGCATCACGATCTTTCGCTACCAGATAACACATTATTCAGTACCTCCTTAAATTCATGTTCATTCCGAATCAATCCACTCTCATACTTTTCACGCAGGATACGTCCTGTCTCTATCGGATAATCTTTCTTATACAGGTAATCGTGAAGCCAGTTATTCAGCTGTCTGTCAAACAGTGTATTAAACTGAATTTCTATAGGATAGTATTTTCCACTCTTTTGATAATACACATGAACGCCTCTGTATCCGTCGTCCACTGCTTTTCCGCTTGACATATCAGCGATTCGGAACTGAACGGATTCTTCTTTCAATATCTGGTCGTAGCTATCACAAAAAGCCCGGAAGCCCAGAATATCATTAAACACTTTTCGTGTCTGATGATCCGGATAGTAACGATCATACTTCAAAAGTATAGAATCCAAGCTCTTAACCCTGTAGTCTAGCGCAATATTAGAAAGGATTTCCTGTTCATCCAACCACTCAGTCATTGCTACCAGTTCGGCAATTAATAAGTCTTTATCAAAATAATGCAAATTATTCTTCAACGGAATTCCCAGATGCGATTCAAATGATAATGCATCCAGAATTTCCACTGATAAGCCATTCATTTTCAGTAACTGCTCATTCATAAGCAAACCTCCTGCTTATCAGGATTCTTTACCCATGCTACCACAGATATGCTAAACGATCAAGGCATTAATCGTTTTCATCTCAAACTGGGTATAGATGGCATGGCAACACTTTCTCCGGTATGCTTGAGAAACTCCAAAAACTGTCGTATTACAATGATTTTATTCTCAACAGAACTGCTTTTTCCCGAAAGGGAACCAACCCATTCGTTGATGAAAGCAAGAGGCTTTACGGCAACATTTGGTAAGGATAATACCCTGCGATTTTGTATCCATAATACTTCGGCATCTTAGTCCTCCATGAACTTCCAGTTCTTTTCCTGATAGTCTTGTGTTTCTCGGTACTCTTCAAAGGTGTCCTGCACCTTCTCTGACACTTCTGATTCATACACACCAGCCGTGATAAGTAGCTTCCGTACCTTGATTGGATTTAATCTCAGTTCTTCACCGATGGCCTGCAAGGACATCTCAGAATTATAAAGCGTCACAGCAGCATCCATCTGCTCTTTCAGATTCTTCCCGGCATCGTATTCAGGCTTTAACTTTTTCCGGCCGCCGCCGGGTTTTCTTGTTTTCTTCATTTTACTCATGCAGCTCCAGCGGCAGACCATCCGGATCATGGAAGAAAGTCATCTTCTTTCCGGTATAATCGTCAACACGAATCGGCTCACATTCAATGCCTACCTCCGCCAGTTCATTCACTGTCTGCTCCACGCTCTCAACGCAGAACGCAAGGTGACGTAGCCCACAGGCCTCCGGTCGGTTCACACGCTTCGGCGGGTTTTCTTCTGCAAAAATCTCCAGCTCCGTGTGTTCGTTAACACGCAGATCTAGCTTCCAATCTTTACGCTCTGGACGGTAGTTTTCTCTGATAACAGAGAAACCCAGCTTGTTCACATAGAAATCCTTAGTTGCTTCATAATCAGATACGATGATTGCAATATGATGTATTTTTGATAAATTCATTTTATGTCACACTCCATTTCTTTTATTTCCGTTATAAACTATATAGCGTCCTTCAAAAAAACCGTGTGAACTTCTGGAGTTCAGTTTGTCCACACGGCATTTATTTTTCTTGGGTTCTTGTTTATCTCAGTTTTTCAAGAATCTCGTCCGCGCTCATGCCACTTGCCAGCAGCTTCTTCAGCACAGCCTCTGCTTCGGTCTTCTTAGCTTCTTCAGCAGCCTTAGCATCTGCTTTTGCCTTCTTCGCTTCCAAGGATGCCAC
>ENA-ORQX01002188-ORQX01002188.1-human-gut-metagenome-genome-assembly--contig:-NODE-2188-length-10495-cov-6.378161_pt1 | contig 10495 bp, 10 predicted proteins | sample MGYA00242170_ERZ509124 | MGnify/ENA primary metagenome ERZ509124 (study PRJEB26280, sample SAMEA2338647) | human gut metagenome | biome: human gut; feature: human-associated habitat; material: faeces... | reverse complement strand
TCTCCCGCATGGCGTTTTCCAGCCGGTGCTCCAAGCCTTCGGATACCCCGCGCACCGCGGCAAAGGGGGCTTGCTCTGTGCAGGCTGCCCGCAGCAGTGCCAGTTCGCAGTGTCCCATGACCGCAAAATCCGTATACTTTCCGTCATATTCTGTCATTATATACAGTTTCAGTGCCTTTTCCGGCACATAAGGTGCCAGTGCCGCCGCGCCGCCCGTGGGCCCATTGTTGGAGGCACTGACCATGCCGTACAGCAGGTTCCACAGCACCATGCCCAGTGTCAGGGCAAAGCCCCCGGCCGCCAACACAGCAGAGCGTTTGCTGCGGCAGACAAAAATACCGATGGCAAACGCCAGTGCCGCCGCAAGGCAGAACACTGCCGCGCCCGGCCAGTGCAGGTCTGCCACGCTGCACACCCGGTCGCTGAGGGTATTGCCGTAATACCAAGTCTGGTAAGCGCTGGTTCCGCGGGTCTGGCGCAGCCAGGCCAGCGGGTGCCCCCAGCTGATGAGCAGTACCGAAACGCCAAGCCCCACCACACTGGTAACGATGTAGCGCAGTGTCTGCACCACAATTTTACCGATGGAACTGCGATACAGCCGGATGAGATACAGCCCATACCCCAGCGCAATGGAAATATAGGCAGCGCCGCCCATATCATTGCTCCAAGGCACAAAAAAGCCTGCGGCAAAGGGCACCAGCACCGCCGGGGCCAACAGCCGCCTGCTTGTATCCTGCTGCCAGAAATGCAGTCCCAGCAGGATGACCAGTACCGCCAGTGTTAAAGCGGCGGAGCGCATCATGCGGGCGCTGTTGCCGTTGGCGGCGGCATAGCTCAGCAGGGTGTTCACCTGACCGGCAAACGGCAGGTTTGCCCCCTGCACATAGGCAAAAAACACGCTGCACAGCGCCAGCGCTGCCGCGCGGGCCGCACGGGCAGTGCCGATGACCACCAGGCAGACCGCCAGCACCAGCAGCTCAAAATAGAACCAGGTGCAAAAGTTTGTGGCAAACATGCTGCGGCCAAAGCTGTTGCCCAGCACCAGCAGCAGACCGCCCACGCTGTACAGCTCGCCCGCACCAAGGTAGACGGTAAAATCACGATAAGGTACCTGCCCGGCCAGCAGGTGGCGCACCGGGTTATAATTCTGGAAGTCGCCGTTCATGATCTCGTACCCGATCTCATAATTGGCGGCAAGACCGCGCACTGCGGCAAGCCCGGCCAGCACCAGCAGCAAAAACAGCCACGGTGCTGCGCGTTTGAGCTTTTGTTTTGCTGTCTGCATCAGCGGTAAAGGCCCTCCAGCTCATCCAGCTTTTTCTTCATTTCTGCACGCACGCTGGGTGGGTCCAGAATTTCGATCCCTGTGCCAAAGCCGGCCACCCAGCCGTAAAACCGGGGGCTGACCTGCACATTTACCACCACATTAAAGTGGTCGCCATCCGGGTTGCGCACCAGGGTAACCCCCGTGCCAAACCGGTCGATCATCGCCCCGGCCAGGCGGTTTTCGCACCGCATGGTCACTTTGCGCACCGGGCCGTTGAACATATCAAACATCTGCTGCATATACTGGTTTACGTCAAATTCGGCGTATTCCTCAGCGCCTTCACGTTCGGTATCCGGCAGCAGCTCCACCTTGCGCATTTTATCCACGCGGTAGTGCTTCAGACGGCCTTCGGTATAGGCGATCATATAATAGTTTCCGTTTTCCCACACCATCACCCAGGGGCTGACGGTGTACAGCTGGCCTTCATGACGGGGCACCATCTGCTTTTGCAGGTCCCAGTCACAGTATTTGAACCGCACCTGGTTGCCCGCGGTGATGGCGCTGTGCAGGGTATCCACGCTGTAAAGGATCTTTTCCTCCTGGCTTTTCACCCGGCCGGAAACCAGCACCTTGCGGTCCAGCTCCTCCTGGCGGTAGCGGGAGGTGAACCGTCCCAGCTTTTCGATCAGCACCTTGCTTTTGCGCGCGGTGATGAACTTGCTGGCATACACAGCGTCCACCAGCAGTTTCAGCTCCGCCAGTTCAAACGGGGTATCCACCATATAATACCCGCCCCCGCGGCCGCGCTGCTGCACGATCTCAAAGGGGGTATCCGGCATTTCGTTCAGGGTCTGGATATCGTCATACACGCTTTTGCGCTCTGCCACAATGCCGCGCTCTTTCAGCAGTTCTACCATGCGTGGCACACTGATGGGGTGCTTTTCGTCGGTTTCCCGCACAAAAATTTCCAACAACGTAAGCAGCTTTAATTTCTGTCCTTCTTTACGGGGCATAAAGGCCGCCTCCCTTCCGGCAAAACAGACCGGCTTCCCGGTTATTTTTTATCAAATGCCTTGCGGCGCTCGGTGGAAAGGCGGAACATTTTTTCCAGCCCTTCGCGGTCGTCATCCACCAGTTTCTGGCGCATGGTGGCAAGTGCATCACTGAACATATCGATCTCACTAATCAGGTTATCCTTGTTCCACAAGAACAGCTCCGCCCACATTTTATCGTTGATGCGCGCAATGCGGGTCAGGTCGCGGAAAGAGTCCCCGGTATACTTGGCAAGCTCGGTGTTATCGCTGGCGCACATCAGGCTGACGGCAATGGCATGGCACAGCTGGCTGACATAGCCGATCATGTGGTCATGCTCTGCCGGGCTGAGCACACTGATTCGGGCAAACCCCAGTGTGCGGGCCAGGGTACGGCACCATTCAATGGCTTCCGGGGTGTTTTTTTCGGTGGGGGTAATGATAAAGTTTGCCGGGGCAAAGTTCACCTCGGCACTGTGGGCCACGCCGCTGGTCTCACGGCCGGCCATGGGGTGGCTGGCAATGAACTCCACGCCCTCCGGCAGCATCTGCTGCACCGGCTCCACCACGCCGCGCTTTACGCCGGAAACATCGGTTATCAGCGTGCCGGGGCGGACCAGGTGGCCGTACTGCTTGACCCATTCCAGCAGCACAGTGGGGTACAGGCCAAAGATGATGTAATCCGCGTTCTGCACCAGGTCGTCAAAGTTTTCGTTGCGGCCCTCGCAGATATAGGCGTGTTCCAGCGCATAATCCAGCGTGCTCTGGCTGTGGGTAATGCCGGTCACGCGGTAGCCTTTCTGGCTGAGCACCTGGGCATATTTGCCGCCCAGCAGGCCCAGGCCCACAATTAAAAACGTTTTGTTTTTATCCATCCCGTCCATTTTGCTTTCACCCCTGATTTGTTACATGGGCCCCCAGGCCCTTGATGACCTCAAAGAAATCCGGCCAGCTTTTGTTGACCGCGTTGGCCCCCTCGATGACCGCCGGCTGGCCTGCGGCCAGGGCAGCAACGGCCATTGCCATTACAATGCGGTGGTCGTTATGGCCGTTCAGCGGCGCCGTGGGCTTGTGCAGGGCGCAGCCCTCAATTGTCAGGGTATCGCCGTCCGCTTTTACCGTGCCGCCCATCTTGGCAAGCTCTTCCTGCATAGCGGCAATGCGGTCACACTCTTTAATGCGCAGCCGCCCGGCGTTGCGGATGATGGTGGTGCCGCTGCAGAAGCACCCCAGGGCGATGAGCACCGGGCCAAGGTCTGGGCAATCGGCCAGGTCGATCTCCACCGCCTTCAGCAGGCTGCGATGGAAGGTCACATGGCTGCCGCTGCGCTCAAACTTTGCGCCGCACTGCTTTAAGATATCCAGGATCACCCGGTCTCCCTGGTGGGAACCAGAGGGCAGACCCGTTATCGTAATGCCGCCCACAGTGCTGCCCAGCACGGCCAAAAACGCCGCCTGGCTGTAATCGCCTTCAACATCCATGTCTGCTGCCGCATAATGCTGCGGCGCTGCCACTTTGTAGGTGGCGGAGCCATCCTTGCGGGCGCGGACCGAAACTTTAACGCCAAATTTCTGCATCGCGTCTGTGGTCAGGTCCACATAGCTGCGGCTTTCAAAGGGAGCGCGCACCTCAATGGTGCTGGGGGCTTCCATCAACGGGGTGGCAAACAGCAGCCCGCTGATGAACTGGCTGGACACATTGCCCGGCAGCGTAAAGGTACCGGGGCACAGGCGGCCAAAAATCGTAATGCCCTGTTCGTTCTGTTCAAAACGCAGCCCCTGGCGCTCAAACAGCTGGGCATAAATTTCCTGCGGGCGCTGCATCAGGCGGCCTGCGCCGGTAAAGCGCACTTTTTGGGCCGTCAGGCTGAACAGCGGCAGGATAAACCGCAGTGTGCTGCCGCTTTCGTTGCAGAACACCGGGCGGGTAATGGTGGCAAAACCGTCCGCATTGCCGCGGCCGGTAATGGTCAGCTCATGCTCGCCCCGCTCCACCTTGGCCCCCAGCTGCTGGGCAGCCCCCAACGTTGCCAGAATATCCTGCGAAAATTCCACATTGCCAATGTGGCTGATACCGGCGGCCAGGGCCGCGCACACCACAGCGCGGTGTGCCGCGCTTTTGCTGGGCGGCACGGCAGCGGTTCCGGCCAGGCGGCCCGGTTCAATGGCTGCAACGGTTGCTTCCACGGTGTTCCCCTCTTTCGTGCCGTTCAGGCATCAAATGTTGTTTCAAACGCCTGCACGGCGGTTTCTACTGTGTTTTCCAGGCGGCCGGTGTTATCCACCGCGGCATCGGACGCTGCGCGGTAAAGCGGCATCCGCTCGGCTTCCATCTTGCGCAGGGCGTCCAGCCCGGTGGAAAGCGGCCGCCCGCCGGTTGCCAGCCGTTCGACCGGGCGCTGCACCCACAGCACAGGGCCGTTCTGGCGCAGGGCGCGGGCGTTGCCCGGTGTTTTGATCACCCCGCCGCCACAGGCGATGACCTGCCGTGTCTGCTTGCTGATCTCCGCCACAGCCTGAGATTCGTACTTGCGGAACGATGCCTCGCCTTCACGCGCAAAGATATCCGGGATGGGCATTCCGGTGTTTTTCTCGATCACTTCATCCAGATCCACATAGGTTTTGCCCAGCGTTTTGGCCAGGGCACGCCCGATGGTGGACTTGCCGCAGCCCGGCATTCCGATGATGGCCACGTTGGAAAGATCTCGCTTGAGCTTGCGGTGGGTGTCAGCGATCACAGCTTCCGGCAGCTTTTGGCCGGTAAAGTGCTCCGCCGCGTACACTGCCTGCGCCACCAGCATCTCGAACCCACAGTAGGCGGGCACGCCAAGTTCCTCCGCACGGAGCAAAAGTTCGGTGCGGAACGGGTTATAAACGCAGTCCAGCACGGCTTCCAGCTTGGGGAAGGCATGCAGGTCCAGCAGGCAGCTGCCGTTGTTGGGGTACATGCCCGCCGGGGTGGTGTTGATAATGATATTGATTTCCGGGTGCTGCTGGGCTTCCTCATAGGTCAGGGCACCGTCCTTGCCGGTGCGGCTGGCGGTCAGCACCTGTTTGGCTCCGGCGTCCTGGCAGACAGCCGTGACGGTGTTGTGGGTACCGCCGGTGCCCAGCACCAGCACCACAGCCCCGGCAAACTTCACGCCGTGGCAGCGGGCCAGGTAGGCAAAGCCGGTATAATCCGTATTATAGCCATACAGCTTGCCATCCCGGTTGACCACGGTGTTCACTGCGCCGATGGCCGCCGCACGTGGTTCCACCTCATCGCAATATGGGATGACCAGCTTTTTGTACGGGATGGTAACATTGATGGCTTTGAACGCCTTTGCCTGCATAAAGGCATGGGCTTCTTCCTCCGTGGGCAGCGGATGCAGCTCATAGGAATAGCCGCACACGGCCTCATGGATGATTTTGGAATAGCTGTGGCCCAGTTTGGCTCCGATCAGACCGTATTCCATGTTGCGCTTCCTTTCTGTTTGCTTCGGCTGTATTACTTTTGCCCCAGCGTACCGTAACGCACGGTCAGCAGGTCCAGCACGGCAAATGCTGCCAGGGTGTTCTGCACCACAGCAGCACGGGGCACAATGCAGGGGTCGTGCCGGCCCTTGATCTGCAGTTTTGCATCTGCCTTGGCGATATAATCCACGGTATCCTGTTCTTTATAAATGCTGGGGGTGGGCTTTACCGCCGTGCGGAACACAATGGGCATGCCGTTGGCAATGCCGCCGTTGATGCCGCCGTTTTTGTTGGTGGCCGTTACCACTTTGCCGTCCCGCATGGTAAACGGGTCGTTTGCCTGGGAGCCGCGCAGGTCCGCAAAGGCAAAGCCCGCGCCAAACTCAATGCCTTTGACAGCGGGGATGGCAAACGCCAGGTGGGCGATCTCGCTTTCCACACTGTCAAAGAACGGTTCGCCGATGCCCGCAGGCACCCCGGTGATGACAGTTTCCAGAATACCGCCCACGCTGTCGCCCTCGGCCCCGGCTGCGCGGATGGCTGCCTGCATGGGGGCTTCTTTTTCGGGGTCCAACAGGGCAAAATGGCCCGGCTGTGGTTCCGCCATAATCAAACCGGCAGAGCTGGAAAGCGGAGCATCCTCCACCCCGGCACAGCGGGCAATGTGGGTATACACCTTAATACCGCGCTGTGCCAGAATGTGCTCACAGATCGAACCCGCAGCCACGCTGGCTGCGGTGATGCGGCCGGAAAAGTGGCCGCCGCCGCGGGCATCCTGCCAGCCTTCATATTTGGCATATGCCGTGTAATCCGCGTGGCCGGGGCGCAGCAGATCCGCCGTTTTTGCATAATCTCCGCTGCGGGTGTTGGTGTTGCGGATCATCATGGTGATGGGGGTGCCGGTGGTATGGCCGTTGACCACACCGCTCAAAAACTCCACCACATCCGGCTCGGTGCGGGCGGTGGAAAGCCCATCTCCGCGGGCGCGGCGGCGGTCCATCCGCTCGGCGATGTACGCTTCATCCACCGGCAACCCCGCGGCCAGACCGTCCAGCACAGCGCCGACGGCGGCACCGTGGCTTTCGCCAAAGATGGTCAGGCCCAACGCATTGCCAAAGGTATTTTTCATCGGCTCAGTCCTCGTTTTCCTTGATACCAAGCAGGGCGGGCAGTTCGGTCATGGGGATCTTATCGGCGCGCCAACAGCCCAGGCCGGGCACCTTGATGACGGTAATGGTGCTGCCCGCGCTCTTTTTGTCGTGCTGCATATAGCTCAGCACCTTATTTTTGTCCACACCCGTGCGGGTGGGCAGGCCCAAAGTGCGGTAGATGGCGCGGGTGCGGCGCACAAGGGATTTATCCTCGATCATAGGCAGCATGCCAAGCGCCACACACTCGCCATGGAACAGGCCGTTGGTGCGGCGGCCGCGCACCCCCTTGACAGCCTCAATGCCATGGCCGATGGTATGGCCAAAGTTCAGGCAGGCGCGCTGGCCCTGCTCGTGCTCATCGTTTTCCACCACGTTCTTCTTCACGCGCAGGGAACGGTAGATGATGCGCTCAATGTTTTCTTCGGGGTGTTCACACTCAAACAGGGCAAACAGCTCCGGGTCAGCAATCAGACCCGCCTTGATGGCCTCCGCCAGGCCGTTGACAAAGTGGCGGCGGGGCAGCGTTGCCAGGGCATCAAAATCCACCAGCACCACCTTGGGCTGCCAGAAAGCGCCAACAATGTTTTTGGTTTCGCCCAGGTCAATGGCGGTTTTGCCGCCAATGGAGGAATCGATCTGGGAAAGGGTGGTGGTGGGGCAGTTGACAAAATCAATGCCGCGCATATAAGATGCCGCGCAGAACCCGCCCAAATCCCCCACAACGCCGCCGCCGACGGCCACCAGCAGGTCCTTGCGGGTCATGTTGAACTCCAGCATGGCCTGCAGCACCTGGCCATACACTTTCAGGCTTTTGCTGGCTTCGCCCTGGGGCACAGTGTACACCATTCCATTGGGGCACTGAGCCAGCACGGTCTGGGCATACTGCTCCGGTACGCCGGAATCCGTCAGGATAAACACCTTGCGGTTGGCAACATTGGCAAACTGGTACAGGTTGGCCAGGCACCCGCTTTTCAGGATGATATCATAGCTGCGGCTGCCAAGCTGCATGGTCAATTTCATAACAATTCCTCCCGTGTTTTTCCGTCATTTACAGGTCAAATACACCCAGTATCCGCACCGTGCGGCACACGTTTTCCAGCTCATGCACCAGCTTGGCGCAATCGTCCGTTGCGGCATTGGCCGGGCAGACAAGCTGAACATAAAAATAATATTCAAACTGAACATGGGGCAGCGGACGGCTTTTGATGGTTTCCATGTTAAAGCCGCGCTCGCCGATGATCTGGATCACCCGCGCCAGCCGCCCCGGCTTGTGGTCCACCGTAAACAGCATCGAAAGCCGCTGCCCCGGTGCGGCGGCGATCGCCTGCCGCTGGGCGCCCTCTTTTTCAATCACGATAAAGCGGGTGGTGTTGTCGCCGTCCTCGTTCACGCCCTCGGCCAAAATCTGCAGCCCGTACAGCTTGGCTGTTTCGGCGGAAGCGATAGCTGCCAGGGTTTGGTCGCCCTGTTCCGCCACATAGCGGGCGGCATCCGCTGTGTTGCCCCAGGCTTTGGTGGCAAAGTGGTGCAGTTTCAAGAATGGCCCACTCTGCGCCAGCGCCTGCTGGTGGCTGATGACCGTTTTGATCTCGCTCAGCTGCGCGCCCGGCAGCGCCAGCAGGTCCTGCCGGATGGGCAGGTCGCACATGCGGGCTACTTTCAGGCCGGGGTGGGCATACAGCAGGTCCAGCACAGCGGAAACATCGCCCGCGTTGGAATTTTCAAACGGCAGAACGCCGCAGTAAGCATCGCCCCGCTCCACGGCTTCCACCACCTCATTCCAGGTGGAGTACGCCTGTGCCTTGGCAAAGGGGAACAGCTGACGCAGCGCAATGTGGGACCACGCGCCCTCCACCCCCTGGTAGGCGGCAACATCCTGCCCAATCAGAACATGCTGGTACGCGCGGGAAACCGCCAGCGCCTTTTCCAAAAATTCGCGGTAATAGGGCTGAAGTTCCGGGTTCTGCACGCGGGCGGTATTCTTTTCCAGCACAAGGGCTTCGCGTGCCGGGTCAAACACCTGTTTGCCGGTGCGCGCCTTGTACTGTGCCACCTGGCCCACTGCCTGCATACGCTGTTCAAACAATGCGGCCATCTTTGCGTCGATCTCGTCAATCTGCGCACGGGCCTGCTGCAACTGATCCATAGACAGGTTCCTCACATTCCATGGTTATTCATATTTTACTATACTATAAAACGGTCTGTATCGCAATAGGGCACCATCAAAAAAAGCAAAAAAGCAGGGCCGAAGCCCTGCTTTTTGATTGAAAGAATAGTGAATAAAGGATAATGAATAATTTTGGTGGACCGCGGCGCGCAGCGCCGCTCAGAAAACATAAACTTCCTGCCATTCTTCTATGCGTGCCCGCAGCCTGATATCTCAATCCGTGCCGCAGGCACACCTTCATTTTTCTTTATTCTTTATTACTTTTTAATTTCTTTTCCTCTTCCCTCGCCTTCCGCACCAGATCCTCAAAGCTTGGCATGGGGGTAAAGATGCGGTGGTAGGGGTTTTCCGGCATGGGGGCCGGCTTTTTTACCGGGCGGTAGCGCATCATTGCTGCCCCACGGTGGAAACGGCACCCGCGGTCAAGATGTTCCACAGGGCATTATAGGTTTCGCTTTCCAGCGCGGTTTTGTCGGTATAATACGCGCGGCGGCCTATGTAGGTGTTTTTCATGATGTCCTGGTTTTCGCCCTGGAGGTCATCCACCATCGTCAGGCCGGTGTAGGTACCCAAATCCAGACCGGTCAGAGCCGGGCAGTCCGTCCAGCGGTAAACCATCTTGGTCCAGTCCACGATCACATTATCATTTTCATCCACATTTTCCGCGTCGGGCATGGTGCCGTCCAGGTACTGCAAATCGCCGGTGGTTTCCGCAAACTGCTGCGCGTAATCGGTATCCTGCATGATAAAGATGTAAGGCCCGTCCTCACTGGATAAATCCGCCGAAAGCCGGGTCACATCAGCCATCTGGGTGTATGCATCGGTGTTTTCACTCTCGGAATCAAAATCCAGGTTATACTGCACCAGCTCCACTACCACCTTGCCGTCGCCATTGCGGTCATCACAGTAGGCGGCCAGCGTGTTTTCCAGGGCCGTTACCGTATCTGTCGGCAAGTTGCTGCTGCCCACATAGCCAACGCGGTAGTCCGGCCGCACCCGGGTAACAACATCGTGCACCATCCACACCACCAGCACCACGGCGATGACCGCAATGCCAACGTACAGCTTGTGGTAATACCACCAGTTGGCAGCTTTTTCCTGTTTGGTATATTCTTTTTTCGATTCGGGCGTTTCATACTGTTCAACGCTGTCTTTTGTGACCCATGCCATCTTAAAAACTCTCCTAATCTTTTTAACGTAAATGGTATTATACCATAAATTTATGTTGGAATTGTAAAATTATTTTGACCATCCCGTGCCTGCTGCCTTGCATAACCCGCTAAAAAACGCTATGATAAACTTGTAATATTGTAAGCAGAGCTGCAAAAGCTGCGGCAGCGCACTGCCGCCCAGTCCGCTTACCCCCAATTAAGGCAACACCGCACAATTCCCGCCTTGCGGCTTAAGCACCGCTCCGGCAGCT
>ENA-ORQX01002184-ORQX01002184.1-human-gut-metagenome-genome-assembly--contig:-NODE-2184-length-10506-cov-3.807865_pt1 | contig 10506 bp, 6 predicted proteins | sample MGYA00242170_ERZ509124 | MGnify/ENA primary metagenome ERZ509124 (study PRJEB26280, sample SAMEA2338647) | human gut metagenome | biome: human gut; feature: human-associated habitat; material: faeces... | reverse complement strand
CTCCCGCCACAGTCTTGCTGATATTTGCCGTCTCACAATTTACCTTTCGGTTGACAGAATTTCTCATTTCTTTTAAGATACGCACATTTTCAAGATTCATCAGTGCCACATGTGCTTCCATGATATTTAACATATCCACGATCTGGGCACCTTCCTTTAAATATACGACCTGGTGTTTCTTTCGTTCTACGATCTTTGCTTCCATCTCAAAACTGTTGATTGCATCCTGAAGCTGTTTCGCCTGCGCAATTTCCCGGCAGACAATCTCAAAATGATAAGACTTATTCGGATCACTGATCGATCCACCTGCTAAAAATGCTCCCCGGATATATGCCCGCCTGCAGCATGTCTGCTGCAGTAAAATACCATTTACCGTCTCTGTGATGTCTGCACACCTTAAAGACTGATTCCACATCTTGATTGTCTCAAGAATGCGTTCCGGTGGCAATGTATCTATCTCTTCTATATTAACATGGAACAGCTGTGCCAGTAACAGTCCATATTTTTCCTGCAGAAGCGGATTTTCCGAATCCAGCACATCTCCCGCATCCCCGATCAGCTGCTGACGCTTTCCGTCAAAAGCAACTAACGCCGCAAGTTCAGCGATCTGACAATGTCTGCTCTTTCCACTCTGCTTTGCTAACTCCTGTTTCACTTCACTTGAAAAAGACATCTTTTATTTTCCCCTTAAAGCATCTTTGCCAATATCACGATGCTCGATTTTCAGTCCATAACCCTTTTTCCCTGACAGACGTTTGTATAATTCATTTGCCAGTGTTACAGACCTGTGTTTTCCTCCCGTACATCCTATGGAGATCACAAGCTGATTCTTGCCCTCCGTGATATAATTCGGGATCAGAAACTCTAACATATCTTCAAGTTTGTCCAAAAAAACATTTGCTTCCTGAAACTGCATGACATAATCCTGAATTTCTTTATCATTTCCGGTCTTTGCCCGTAAACCCTCCACATAATACGGGTTTGGTAAAAAACGGACATCAAATACCAGATCAGAATCGACCGGTATTCCATATTTAAATCCAAATGACAAAATCGTAATAAACAGATTCTTGTAGTCCTGATTCTGTATAAATATTTTGTCCAACTCCGCTTTTAACTCTCTCGTCAAAAGCTGGCTTGTATCTATAATATAGTCTGCGCGCTCCTTTAAAAACGCCAGACGCTTTCTTTCCTCTTCAATTCCCTTGTCCACGCGCTCGCCGCCCGCTAAAGGATGATTTCTTCTCGTTTCCTTATATCGTTTTACCAGAACAGAATCTTCGGCATCCAAAAACAGGATCTCGTATTCAACCCCATTATCCTTCATGTGGTCTAATACACCATGCAGCTCATCAAATGACTGTCCGCTTCTGATATCGATGCCGACTGCAACTTTCTGCAGTTCTGCGCTCTGTAATGTTGTAAGTTCCACAAACTTTTCCAGCAATGGGATCGGTAGATTATCCACGCAATAAAACCCAATATCTTCCATCATTTTTATCGCTGTACTTTTTCCTGCTCCCGACATTCCTGTTAAAATTACGAACTTCATCTTTTTTCTCCATTTCAAAACGCTTTGCGCGCATCCAAATCCTATTTAAAATTCACCGATCATCTTAACTTCCGGCTCTAATCTGACACCAAACTTTTCTTCTACAATATCCGCTACATTCTGCATCAGGGTTCTTACATCTGCCGCTGTTGCATTTCCGCGGTTGATGACAAATCCACAGTGTTTTTCCGACACCTGCGCTTCTCCCACCAGATAACCTCTTAATCCCGCACCCATGATCAGTTTTCCTGCAAAATATCCTTCCGGTCTTTTAAATGTACTTCCCGCACTCGGATATTCAAGCGGCTGTTTTTCCACTCTCTGCTTCTTTAACTCCTCCATGCGGGCACGGATTGCTGTCTCTTCCCCGTGTTTCAGTTTGATCTTAGCTCCCGTTACAATGTAGCCTTTTTTTAAAATACAGCTTGTCCGGTAACCCAGTTCAAGCTCTTCTGCAGAAAGAATCTTCTCATTTCCTTCCTGATCTAAGACGGTCACGGCGGTTAAAATATCTTTCATCTCACCACCGTAAGCGCCCGCATTCATGACAACTGCACCACCGATGCTGCCCGGGATACCGGCAGCGAATTCCATACCGGTCAGTCCGTGCTCCGCAGCACGGTTTGCTGTCTTTGACAGCAGCATTCCCGCACCCACGGTGATACAGTCGTCCTCCACACAAATCTCATCTTCTTTTGACAGCATCTCGATCACAAGTCCCCGGATCCCGCGGTCGCCCACTAAAAGATTGCTCCCGTTTCCGATGACCTGATACGGGACATCATACTTCCTGCACAGACGGATGACCGCCGCAAGCTCTGTTCCCTTTGGCTGCACTAAAATATCTGCCGGGCCGCCCACACGGAATGTCGTATGTTTTTTCATCGGTTCGTCCGTAAAAATTCTGTTTTCTGCTGTGACTGCTTTAAGTTCTGTCAAAAACTGCTGATTCATGCTTTCCTCAATTCTGTGGTCTTACGCTTCTTTTAAGAATGCGACATAACCGTTATATGCTTCATATAAGTCTACTTTGCTGATGAGTTCCCACGGAGCATGCATGTTTAACACTGCAACACCGCTGTCGATAACACTCATTCCATAGTTTGCCAGAATGTATGCGATGGTTCCACCGCCACCCTGATCTACTTTTCCGAGCTCTGCTGTCTGGAATGACACATTGTTGTTATCCATGATATTTCTTAAATATCCGACATACTCTGCATTGGCATCGTTAGAGCCGGATTTTCCTCTCGCTCCGGTGTATTTGTTAAATACAAGTCCTCTTCCAAAATATGCTGCATTGCGTTTTGTCATAACAGACGGATAATTCGGATCAAATGCAGCGGATACATCCGATGAAAGTACTTTGGAGTTTTTCAGGGCACGTCTTAATTTTAATTCCGAATAATCTTCTGCTGCATTCATGACCTCTGCAACGGTATTTTCGAAGAAACGTGACTGCATGCCGCTTGCCCCGACACTGCCGATTTCCTCTTTGTCTACAAGCAGGCAGACACTCGTGATCTCCGGTTTTTCCATTGCAAGCATTGCCATAAAGGAAGGGTATGCACATACTCTGTCATCATGTCCATATCCCATGATGATGCTGCGGTCAAAACCGTAATCTCTTGCCTCTCCTGCCGGAACGACTTCGATCTCTGCAGATAAGAAATCTTCTTCCTCTATATCATATTCTTTTGCAAGGATCTTCATGATATTTGCTTTTACTTTTTCTTTTGCATCCTCTTTGTCATCGCCCGCTTCCTCTGCCGGAATACTTCCGATGATCAGATCAAGGTTCTCTCCCTCGATCACCTTCGCTGCCTTTTTCTCAAGCTGCTCTCCGGATAAATGGATCAAAAGATCGCTGACGCCAAATACCGGATCGCCCGGTTTGTCTCCGACATTGACTTTTACAACGGTACCGTCTTTTTTGGCGATCACACCGTGCAGTGCAAGTGGAAGTGTCACCCACTGGTATTTCTTGATTCCACCATAATAATGGGTGTCTAACATTGCGAAATCGGTATCCTCATATAACGGATCCTGTTTTAAATCCATACGCGGGGAATCGATATGTGCGCCAAGGATGTTCATTCCAGCCTCTAAGCCTTTCTTTCCGATCACGAACATGGCAATTCCTTTTCCCATGTTATTCGCATACACACGGTCGCCTGCTTTTAATTTTGTTCCTTTTTCTAATACTTCATCCAGATTTACAAAACCTGCTTTCTCGGCTCTTTTTGCAAATTCTGTGGTACATTCACGCTCTGTTTTGCACTCAGAAATAAATTTTCTGTAATCCTCTGCAAACTGAAATACCTCTTCTCTTTTTTTGCCTTCCGGGTATTTCTCCCATGCGTTTTTTCTTTCCATGACTGATATTGCCTCCATTTATGCTATTCTTTTGACTCCGGGCTTTTACTCATCATCGTCCGAAGATTTTTTTGTGAGATTTTCCTGCACACGGCGGTAAAGCTCCTGTGCTGCATTGTATCCCATCTTTTTCTGTCTGTGGTTGACAGCCGCCGCCTCACAGATGACGGCAAGGTTACGTCCCGGACGGATCGGGAGTGAGTGACATACTACCTTGTTGCCAAGAAACTCTGTATATTCTTCCTCTAATCCAAGACGGTCGTACTCATTTTCTTTCTTCCAGTCCTCTAACTTGATCACAAGGTCGATCTGCTGTTTTTCCTTGACACACTCTACACCAAACAGTGTTTTCACATCGATGATCCCGATACCGCGAAGTTCGATAAAGTAACGTGTGATATCCGGTGACGTTCCGATGAGTGTATGCTCATTGATCTTGCGGATTTCCACCACATCATCCGTTACAAGACGATGTCCTCGTTTGATCAGTTCGAGTGCAGCCTCACTTTTTCCGATACCACTCTCACCCATGATCAGAAGTCCTTCGCCGTAGACATCTACTAAAACGCCATGGATCGTAATACACGGTGCAAGCTGTTCATTCAGACAATAAATAAGCTCTGCCATGAATTCGGAAGTACTGCGTTTTGTGCCAAGCACCGGAATATTTTTCTCCTCTGCAATTTTCAGGAAAGAATCATCCGGCCGCAGATCCCTGCAGAAAATAACACACGGAATATCATATCCCATAAATTCACTGTAAATCTTTTCACGTTTTTCCTCGTCTAACTGCTGCAGATATGTGTACTCTACCGTACCGATGATCTGAACCCTCGACTGTTCAAAGTGTTTAAAATAACCACTGAGCTGTAACGCCGGTCTGTTTACATCACTGATCATAATGCGATGTCCCTTTAATTCCATATCCGGCAGAAAATTACATAAATCCATGATCTGCGCGATCTTTGCTACTCCAACACCTTCCATATCCTTTGTCCTCTCCTAAACATATTTTTCGTAACGATTCTGACGACATTTTACCATAGATACCGGAATTCTTCAACTTGAATACCCGTGTTTATCTTCCCGGAAAAAAGAATAAACTGCCCGTGCCGCCTGCTCATTCATCGACTCTGTCTTTGCGAGTTCTTCCTCCGAAGCCTCACGGATCGCCTCAAGTGACTGGAACCGGCGCATTAAGGCTTTTCTTCGTGCCGGACCGATGCCCGGAATATCGTCAAGTACGGAATGTACCTGTTCTTTGCTTCTTAAAGATCTGTGATACTCGATGGCAAAACGGTGCGCTTCATCCTGGATCCTCGTGATCAGTTTAAAGCCCTCGCTTGTCCGGTCGATCGGTATCTCTTTATTCTGATAGTATAACCCTCTGGTGCGGTGATTATCATCCTTTACCATACCGCAGACCGGAATATTTATTTTCAGTTCATCAAGCACTTTTAATGCAATGTTTACCTGTCCGCGGCCGCCATCCATCATGATCAGATCCGGAAATCTTGTAAAACTTCCATATTCCTCTGACATTTCCCGTTCTGCAAGTTCTTTTTTCTCCTGCATACCGTGCGTAAAACGTCTGGTCAAAACCTCATGCATGGATGCGTAATCGTCCGGCCCTGTGATGGTTTTTAATTTGAATTTACGATAATCACTGCGTTTTGGTTTTCCCTTTTCGTAGACGATCATGGATCCTACCGTCTCAAAACCGTTGATGTTGGAAATATCAAATGCCTCCACGCGGGAAAGTCCCTCCATCCCCAGAAGATGCTCGATCTCTTTCATCGCGCCGATGGTTCTTCCCTCCTCGCGTTTGATCTTCTCGCGATCCTGGGAAAGTACAAGCTCTGCATTTTTCTGCGCCAGCTCTACCAATTTTTCCTTCATACCTTTTTGCGGAACACGGATATAAACCCTGGCTCCTCTTTTTTCGGTTAACCACTCGGCTAAGACCTCGTGATCCTCGATCTCCTCCGGCAGCATGATCTCCCTTGGAATAAACGGCGTTCCCGAATAAAACTGTTTTAAAAAAGTTGTTAAAATCTGGCTTTTGGTATCCTCTGTCCCGACCCTGACATAAAAATGATCCCTGCCGATCAGCTTTCCGTCACGGATGAAAAATACCTGCACCACGGCATCCCTGTCATCCGATGCAAGCGCGATGATGTCTTTATCCTCACCGTCGGTATGCGTGATCTTCTGTTTCTGCGCGATCTGGCGCACACTGCCTAAAAGCTCCCGGTATTCGATTGCCTTTTCAAATTCCAGATTTTCGGATGCCTCGTTCATTTTTTCTTCTAAGGATTTTAAGATCGGTGCATAGTTTCCATTTAAAAATTCGACGGCAGCATCGATTCGTTCCCGGTATTCTTCCCTGCTGATATAACCCTGACAGGGTGCCTGGCACTGATGGATATGGTAATTTAAACACGGGCGCTCTTTGCCGGTATCTCTCGGCAGTACACGGTTACAGGTACGAAGCTGGTAAAGCTTATTGATCAGCTCGATCGTATCTTTTACTGCCCCCGCACTGGTGTATGGCCCAAAATATCTCGATTTGTCTTTTTTCTGCTGACGTGAAAAGAGTACCCGTGGGAAATCCTCACCGACCGTCACACGGATATAGGGATATGTTTTATCATCACGCAGCATGGTATTGTATTTTGGACAATGCTCCTTGATCAGATTGCACTCTAAGACAAGTGCCTCTAATTCCGAGTCTGTAATAATATACTCGAAACGTGCGATCTGTTTTACCATCTGCGCCTTTTTGATTCCCTCATCATGACTCGGCTGGAAATACTGGTGTACTCTCTTTCGTAAACTGACAGCCTTACCGATATAGATGATCGCATCGTGGCTGTCATGCATAATATAAACTCCCGGCTGATCCGGGAGTTTTTTTAATTCTTCTGCGATGTTAAACATGAAACCTCATTCCTGCTCTGATCGTTCTGTTTATACTTATCCTGCTGATATTTATCTTATTTTTCAGCTTTTATTTCTAATACTTCTGCAGCGAAGCCTCTGCTGCGTTATTTCTGGTGTTCCTCATGTGCTGCTGTCTGATCGTCTACGACCTGATCAATAAAACTGCCCTTTTCCAAAGATACAGTATTCTGATCTTCCGCTGCACGTGAAGTTTCTGCTTCTGCCTGATTTTTTATTTCTGTCTGTCCTTCCGTTTTTGCATGTTCTTCTGTTTTCGCCTGCTCTAACGCATTTTTAGCATCCTCTGCCTGCTCGAAGAATGTTTTCTTCTCCTCTTTCTCCGGCTCCGGAATTCCCTTTAATTCACGGAAAATCTTCATAAATTCTTTTCCGGTGATCGTCTCATGCTCGTAGAGATATCCTGAAATCTTGTCGAGAACCTCCCTGTTTTCTTCAAGCATGCGGTATGCTTCATCGTAGCTGTTGTTGATGATGGAAAGTACTTCCTGATCGATCTGTGCTGCAGTCTCCTCACCACAGATCAGTCCTGCACGGTTGTCTAAGTACTGGTTCTCAACCGTTGCCAGACACATCATACCAAATTTATCGGACATACCGTACTGTGTGACCATCGCTCTCGCGATCGAAGTCGCACTCTCGATATCGTTGGCTGCACCGCTCGTCGCAGAACCAAATACCAGCATCTCTGCCGCACGGCCTGCCATGTAGGTTGTGATCTTTGCAAGCAGTTCATCCTTGGTCTGTAAATATTTCTCTTCTTCCGGAGTCTGTAAGGTATATCCAAGTGCGCCCATGGTACGCGGTACGATTGTGATCTTCTGTACCGGCTCGGTATTTTTCTGCAGTGCAGTTACCATTGCATGACCGACTTCGTGATAAGATACGATCTTGCGCTCCTTATCGCTCATGATGCGGTCTTTCTTCTCTTTTCCACCGACCGCAACAAGCTCAAATGCATCAAACAGATCGGACTGGTTTACAAACTTTCTGCCATTTTTTACTGCGTTGATGGCAGCCTCATTGATCATATTGGCAAGATCGGAACCTACAAGTCCTGCCGTTGCAAGCGCAAGTGCATCAAGGTCTACGGTCTCATCCATCATGACATCTTTGGAATGAACCTTTAATGTCTCTAAACGTCCCTTTAAGTCCGGTTTATCGACAATGATACGACGGTCAAAACGTCCCGGACGGAGTAACGCTTTATCAAGTACCTCCGGACGGTTGGTCGCTGCTAAGATCAGAAGTCCCTTGGATGTATCAAATCCATCCATCTCTGCCAGTAACTGGTTTAACGTCTGCTCACGCTCGTCATTGCCGCCGTAACGTGTATCACGGCTCTTACCGATCGCATCGATCTCATCGATAAAGATGATACATGGTGCCTGTTTCTGTGCTTCTTTAAACAGGTCACGCACACGGGATGCTCCGACACCGACAAACATCTCCACAAAATCAGAACCTGCCAGTGAGAAGAACGGAACCTTCGCCTCACCTGCAACTGCTTTTGCAAGCAGTGTCTTACCGGTACCAGGAGGTCCGACTAAAAGTGCACCCTTCGGCAGTTTTGCACCGATCTCGGAATATTTCTTCGGGTTATGCAGGAAATCAACAACCTCCTGTAAGGATTCTTTTGCCTCGTCCTGTCCGGCTACATCCTTAAATGTAACACCCGTCTGTTTTTCCACGTAAACTTTCGCATTGCTCTTGCCAACACCCATGGCACCGCCGCCCATACGCTTCATCAAAAATCCGAGCAGTACCCAGATCAGTACTAACGGGATCAGATAACTTAAAATACTGTAAATCCAGGTGGAAGTGTTGTCCGGGATTACTCCGTAAATTTCTACGCCTTTTTCTTTTAAAAGCGGAATCAGATCCTCATCCGCCACGCGTCCGCAGTAATAGGTCGGCTGGTACGGACTCTTGTCCTTTGTCACCGGTGTGATGTCGATCTCATACGATCCGATCTCTACGGATTTGACTTCACCTGCTTCCACTTTTTCCAGAAATTGCGAATAGGAAATCTCCTGGGTGCTCATCTGTGAAAAGCGGTTCGACACCATGCTCATGATAAATAACACGATGAGAGAAACCAGAACAAATGCCATGATAAGCTGTCCATTGTGATTATCCCTGCCGCCGTTGCCGCCGTTATTTCCATTGCCACCGCCGCCATTACCGCCGTTATTATTATAATTATTATTTCCATTATTGTAATTATTTGGTCCCTGGTTATCCATAATCTATCCTTTCCAAACATCTGCAGCATCCGCTGCATCTGGATTTTATCTGATATTCGTCAATATCTTCTTTATTATATTGAAAACGACACGCAAAAGCAATACACAGTTCATGAACTTTTGATGTGTTTTCTAAATTATTTCTAAATTCACTTTTATCTTTTTTAAGTTATGCTGGATTTTGCGTAAACTTAGTTGTATACTATATGGGTTATAAAATACGTGAAATATTTTTTAAATTTACTATAATGATGAGGAGGAAAACCCTATGCCTGTAAAATATGTCTTTGTCACCGGTGGTGTCGTTTCCGGCCTTGGGAAAGGTATCACGGCTGCTTCTCTGGGAAGACTTTTAAAAGCCCGTGGCTACAAAGTGACCATGCAGAAATTCGACCCTTATATCAATATCGATCCCGGAACCATGAACCCGATCCAGCATGGTGAGGTATTCGTTACCGATGACGGTGCAGAAACAGACCTGGACTTAGGACATTATGAGCGTTTTATCGATGAAAGTCTGACAAAAAATTCCAACGTGACCACCGGTAAGGTTTACTGGTCTGTGCTCCAGAAAGAGCGCCGCGGCGATTTCGGCGGAGGTACTGTTCAGGTGATCCCGCATATCACCAATGAGATCAAGAGCCGTTTTTACCGCAATTTCACTTCCGATGAGACACATATTGCCATCATTGAAGTTGGAGGAACCGTAGGTGATATCGAAAGCCAGCCTTTCTTAGAAGCGATCCGCCAGTTCCAGCATGAGGTCGGACATGAAAATGCCATTCTTATCCATGTAACGCTGATTCCATACTTAAAGGCTTCCGGCGAACTGAAAACAAAACCGACACAGGCTTCCGTAAAAGAATTACAGGGAATGGGTATCCAGCCTGATATTATCGTTTGCCGTTCCGAGCACGAATTAGATCAGAGTTTAAAAGATAAAATCGCCCTGTTCTGTAACGTGCCAAACAGTCATGTGTTGCAGAACCTTGATGTGGAATACTTATATGAGGCACCACTTGCAATGGAAAAAGAGAATCTTGCAAAAGTTGCCTGTGAAGCTTTACATTTAGCTTGCCCAGAACCTGATTTAAAAGACTGGGAAGCAATGGTAGATGCACTCCGTCATCCAAATAAAGAAGTAAAAATTGCATTAGTTGGAAAATATATTGCCCTGCACGATGCATATATCTCTGTTGTGGAGGCATTAAAACACGGCGGTATCGCAGAGCATGCCACTGTCAACATTAAATGGGTAGATTCCGAGGAACTTACTCCTGAAAATATAGACGAATATTTAGGAGATGTTTCCGGTATCTTAGTTCCTGGCGGATTTGGTTCCCGTGGTGTGGAAGGAAAAATTCTCGCTGC
>ENA-ORQX01002182-ORQX01002182.1-human-gut-metagenome-genome-assembly--contig:-NODE-2182-length-10513-cov-6.451425_pt1 | contig 10513 bp, 9 predicted proteins | sample MGYA00242170_ERZ509124 | MGnify/ENA primary metagenome ERZ509124 (study PRJEB26280, sample SAMEA2338647) | human gut metagenome | biome: human gut; feature: human-associated habitat; material: faeces... | reverse complement strand
AGCTGCCGCACCTCGCTCGCCGTATCGGCACTTAGAATTATGCGGTATTGCCATAGCATTCGCTCCGCAGCCCCGGCATGAATATTTTTAGGTTTGTGACGAGGAGCCACCCCTCAGGTCGCTCCGCGTCCAGCTCCCCTCAAAGGGGAGCCACCGCAATCTAAAAGAAAGAGATTGGCTCCCCTTTGAGGGGAGCTGTCACCACAGGTGACTGAGGGGTGGTTCCACACGCAGAGCCTAACAAATAATGGAATATACGGCAAGGCCCGGCAGCGGGATGAGGGCATCCCTTCCTACAGGGATAAAATACCATTTGGCGTGTATACGAAAAAAGCAGAGCTTTTGACAGCTCTGCTTTTGCATTTTATGGGGATTTCTTATTTTATGCCTTGCTCTTGTTCTTTTCCACGCACAGCCCCCACACCACGGTGATGAACATGGTGATGAGCATATCCGGCAGGGTATTGCCCAGCACAAAGTCAATGTTCATCAAGATGCGGTAGATCACAAAGCCCACCAGCCAGATGATCATGCGGGAAGCGGAAAGCTCCCTGGCGGAAGCATCCGAATGCAGGATAAAAGCATCGGCAATCTGCACGGCGATCATCGGAGCAAACACAGAGCCGATGAGGTACAGGAAATCGGTGATATCATCCATGGGGAAAACAATCGCGCCCACGGTGCCAATGACGGTCACGATCAAAGCGACCTGCTTGCCCTTGAACTTGGGGGCGATGGTCTCGGCAGAGATACCGGCGCTCCAAGCATCCAGGAAGGTGGTGGTGACGGTAGAGAACACCACGATCAGCAGGCCGACCACTCCAAGGCCAGCCTGCAGCAGGATCTGGGCGATATCGCTCTGGCCGGTATAGATGGCAGCGCCCATTCCAATGAGGTACATCCAGCAGGAAACAACGCCGTAAGTAACCGTGCTGGCCAGGGTAGCGGCAAAGGGCTTTTCGGCTTCGCGGGTGTAATCGCTGATGAGCGGCAGCCAGGACAGCGGCATGGCAACGGCCAGCTCCACGGCAGCGCCAAAGCTGAGGGAATCATCCTGCGCGGTCATGATACCGTTGCCGCCAAAGAAGATGACCTTGCACATGACAAGGGTCAGCACGAACAGCAGCACCATAACCACCTGGTTGATGCGGCCCAAGTCGGTCAGGCCGATCAGAATCCAGACCAGGATCAATGCGCCGATAACAAGGCACCACAGCCAGGCACCCACACCGGCAATGCCGTTTGCCGCCAGTGCGCCGTCATAAATCATGATGGCTGTCCAGCCGACCAGCTGCAGCACGTTGAGGGCGGCAAACCACAGGCTGCCCTTTTTGCCAAAGCTGAGCTTGGAGGTTTCCATGGCGGAAAGCCCGGTGCGCCCGCCGATGAGACCGGCAAAGAACATCATGGTGCAGCCGATCAGATGGCCCAGCAGGATTGCGGCAAAGCCCTTGGCCATGCCGAGGGGGGCAAAGTAAGTGCCGGTCAGGATCTCAGCAATGGAAACACCAGCGCCGAACCAGATCAAACTGTTTTGGAATACAGAAGTCTTTTTCATGCTTCGGCCTCCTTGCTCCACTCGTTATCCAATGCAAAGGCGTGGTTCATGGGGCCGGAGCCATGGCCCAGGTCCAGCATGGCGGCCAATGCGCCGGAAATATACGCCTTGGCGCGGCGCACAGCGGTTTCCAGATCATAGCCCTTTGCCAGGTTGGAGGCAATGGCGCTGGACAGGGTGCAGCCGGTGCCGTGGGTGTTGGGGTTATCAATGCGCTGGCCGTTGAACCAGGCGGCGCTGCCATCGGTCAGCACCAGCAGGTCGTTGGCATCGTTCAGGTTATGCCCGCCCTTGCACAGCACATTGCAGCCAAATTTCTGGCTGATCTCTTTAGCGGCGTTTTCCATATCGGCAGCCGTCTTAATGCTGTGGCCGCACAGGATCTCCGCTTCGGGGATGTTGGGGGTAATGACTTCCGCCAGGGGCAAAAGCTCAGTTTCCAGCGCGGTAACGGCGTCCGGTTCCAGCAGGGCTGCGCCGGAGGTTGCCACCATCACGGGGTCCACCACGATATGCTTTGCGCCGTACTGCCGCAGCTTTTGGGCGATCACGCGGATCAGCTCCTGGGAGCTGACCATACCGATCTTGACAGCATCCGGGTAGATATCCGTAAACACGGCATCCAGCTGCTGCGCTAAAAATTCCGGCGTTGAATTCAGGATGCCGGTTACCCCAGTGGTGTTCTGGGCGGTCAGGGCGGTGATGGCGCTCATGGCAAACACGCCGTTCATCGTCATGGTTTTGATGTCGGCCTGAATTCCGGCGCCGCCGCTGGAGTCACTGCCAGCGATTGTCAATGCTGTTCTCATGTTTTTCCTCCTGTTGCCCGTATCGGGCATGGTTCAGCATCAGGTAAAAATATCCGCCGTGCAAGGTGGTGCCCCCAATGCACAGCGCACCAACAGCGATAGGATGTATCGAACACCCCAAAGCTGCAAGGTCATAAAATTATAACTGCCCGGCCAGGCGGTACAGTTCCCGGCTGGCAGCGCAGGGGTCGGCCTGGGCAAAAATGGCGCTGACAACGGCCACACCGGCCAGCCCCCTGCCCTGCAGCTGCAGCAGGTTGGCGACGCCGCAGATTCCGCTGCCCGAAAGCCGGAGGATGTTGTCTTTGGAAATCCCTCCGATGGCTACAACGGGGATGTTGACCGCCGCCGTTACCGCGCGCATGGTTTCAGCAGTAACAGGGTGGGCGTCCAGCTTGGTGCCGGTTACAAAGGCCGCGCCGCAGCCAAGGTAGTCCGCGCCGTCGGCCTGGGCGGCCAGCGCTTCGGCAGCGTTATGGGCCGATACGCCCAAAATCTTATCCGGCCCCAGCAGGGCGCGGGCGCGCTTAGCGGCCATATCGCTCTGGCCCACATGCACGCCGTCCGCCCCGGCTGCCAAAGCAACCTCGACATTATCATCAATCACAAACGGCACATGGCGGAAGTGGCACAGGGCGGACAGTTCCTCGGCTTCGGCCAGCAGGTCGTGTTCGTCCAGGCATTTTTCCCGCAGCTGCACAAAGGTTGCCCCGCCGTCAATGGCCTGGGCCACTACATCGGCAAGGCGGCGGCCGTTCAGCCAGGTGCGGTCGGTCACAGCGTACAGGCGCAGCTGCTGCGGCAGAACTTTCATAAACAAAACCTCCAAAAAAGGCAAAACAAAAAACGGGCGCGCCGGAAAAAGGCGCACCCGTTTTGTACACGAATGTTGCATTCTCCCTACGTTGGCATTACCCACATCAGGTTCATCGGGTCGGAACCGATTGTTCCCTCTCAGCCATAGTGGCTCCCCATAACGGGTACTATCATACCCCTTTTTGCGGATAAAAACAAGACCTTGACAAAATTCCCGTAAGTGTTTATGATGGGTAACGAAATCAGGGGAGCCTTTTTGGCTGAGAGGAAGCGCTGCTTCGACCCTTAATACCTGATGTGGACCATGCCACCGTAGGAAGACTTTCAACTATTTTGTTCTGTCTTTTTTGCAGGGGCTCCGCGTTGGGCCCCTGCTTTTTTGTATCATATCAGGGCCGGCCCGTTGGGCCGCCTTAGGGGAAAGGAAGGAAAACAGGCATTGTGCCCGAAGCTGCGGGGGAGCGCCCGGAGCTTTGTGATTCAGCGATGGGAAGCCGTGTTCCGGCGTGAGAGGAAGCCAGCAAGCTTCGACCGAACAGCGGGGAGAAGTGTTTGCCCGCTGCGCCCGTACAAGGCGGCTGACGGCAGATGCCTGCGGCAGCCTTCCGCTTTTTTGTTATATTGAAAAAGGAGTACTCGATATGAAAAAGTCCAATACCAAAAAGCTGGCTCTGGCCGGTGTTCTGTGTGCCGTTGCTGTTGTTGGCAGCATGTTTTCTTTCCCTGTATTTGGCAGCAAGTGCGCGCCGGTGCAGCACATGGTCAATGTACTGTGCGCCGTTCTGCTGGGACCCTGGTACGGCGTTGGTGCCGCATTTGTGGCCAGCCTGCTGCGCAACCTGCTGGGCCTTGGCAGCCTGATGGCGTTCCCCGGCAGCATGTGCGGCGCTTTGCTGTGCGGCATTGTCTACCACAAAACCCACAAGCTTCTGCCCACTTTGATCGGTGAGGTGTTCGGCACCGGCATCATCGGCGGTTTGCTGGCATGGCCGGTCGCTATCCTGTTTATGGGCAAGGCCGCCGGTGATATTGCGTTCTATGCCTACATTGTGCCGTTCCTGGTTTCCACCGTGGGCGGTTCCATCATTGCCGGTATCATCCTGTTTGCACTGGAAAAGAACGGCACCCTGAAATCCATGCAGAACGCCCTGAACAAGTAACACGAGGTTTGTATTTATGTCCGTATCCGCACCGCTGGCTGCCATCCGGGCGCAGCACCCGCTTCTGCACTGCATTTCCAACATTGTTTCTGCCAACGACTGCGCCAACCTGGCGCTGGCCATCGGGGCAAGCCCCATCATGGCCCAGGCCCCGCAGGAAATGGCCGATATTGCCTCTTTGGCCAGCGCCGTTGTGCTGAACACCGGCACCCCGGACGAAGCCAAGTTCGCCGCTGCCCGCACCGCCGGTGCCACGGCAAACCGCCGCAGCATCCCTGTTGTGCTGGACCCGGTGGGCGTGGGCGCAAGCCCCTGGCGGCTGGCAAACATCCAGAGCCTTTTGCAGCAGGTGCAGCCCGCCATTGTGCGGGTGAACGCCGGGGAGGCCGCCGCCCTGCTGGGCCTTGGCGGCAGCGAGCACGGGGTGGACAGTCTGACCGCCCCAAAAGCGCCCGCCGGGCTAGCCGCAGCGTTGGCGCAAAAGCTGGGGTGTGTGGTGCTGCTTTCCGGCACCGAGGATCTGATTGCCGATGGGCAGCAGCTCTGCACCGTGCGCGGCGGCAGCGACCGGATGCGCACCGTGACGGGGGCCGGGTGTATGCTTTCCGTTTTGTGCGGGGCATTTGCCGCCGTGCAGCCGGGGGATGCCTTTACCGCTGCCGTGCAGGCCGCACGGTTCTGGAAAGCCTGCGCCGAGCAGGCTGAGGACCATGCCGCCGGGGCGGGCAGCTTCCGCGTGGCGCTGTTTGACGCGGCGGGCAATATGACAGATGAAGTATTTGCCGGGGAATAATTTTTATGGTGGCAACTTAGTTGTACAAGTGCGTTTTCCACCCCAGTACCCTGCTAATGACTGGTAAAACCATTGCCTTCACCATTGCCTTCTTTGTAGGGCGGGGTCACTGACCCCGCTGCTCCCCTGCCCTAACACAAACAAAAATCAGCAAGGCCCGATACCGGGGTGAATCTCACCGCACGGTATCGGGCCTTGCGCTATATTTTATCCGTTTGCCTGCTTTACCCAATCAGGCCGCTGTTCTTGACAGCCTGGACGGCTTCGGTGATTTTTTCCACCGGCAGGGTCAGGGCAAAACGGACGTAGCCTTCACCGGACGGGCCAAAGCTGGAGCCGGGGGTGCAGATCACGCCGGCTTTTTCAATCATTTCCATGCAGAACTCCATGCTGGTGCCGTGCCCCTGCGGGACCGGTGCCCAGACGAACATGGAGCCGTGGCTGTCCGGCACATCCCAGCCGATGGAGCGGAAGCCCCCGCACAGGGCGTCGCGGCGGCGCTGGTATTCGGCACACTGAGCCTTGATGGGCTCCAGCGGGCCTGTCATAGCGGCAATGGCGGCTTTCTGCTCCGGGATGAACTTGCCGAAATCGATCTGGGTGCGCAGCTTCTTGCATGCGGCAATCACATCACGGCGGCCCACCAAAAAGCTGATGCGCGCGCCGGTCACGTTGAAACTCTTGCTCAGGGAGAAGAACTCGACTGCGCAGGTCTCGGCGCCGGGAATGTTGAAGATGCTGTGACCCACGGCACCATCAAAGATGATATCGCTGTAGGCGTTATCATGGATGAGCAGAATCTTATGTGCATTGCAGAAATCCACGATCTCCTGGTACAGCTCCGGGCTGCCCACGCTGCCCACCGGGTTGGCCGGCAGGGATACGATCATGATTTTCGCTTTATCGGCTACATCGTCAGGGATCTCTTTCACATTGGGCAGGAAGTTATGCTCTTTGGTCAGATGATAGTAGTACGGCACGCCGCCGCCCAGCTTGACACCGGTAATGAACACCGGGTAGCAGGGGTCCGGCAGCAGCACCACATCGCCGTCGTTCAGCAGGGCAAGGCCCATGTGGCCCATGCCGTCCTGGCTGCCGTTAAAGCTCATGATCTGGTCCGGGGTAATGCCGTCCACATCAAAGCGGCGCTTGTAATAAGCGCACACGGTATTCAGCAGTTCCGGCAGGTCCCGCAGGGAATACTTCCAGTTTTCGCTCACCATGGCAGCATCGCACAATGCCTGCTTGATGTGCGGCATCGGCTCAAAGTCCGGGGTACCGACCGAAAGATTATACAGCTTTTTGCCCTGTGCTTCCAGGGCCACCTTTTTATCATTCAGGGCGGCAAAAATTTCCGCGCCGAACAGGTCCAGCCGTTTTGAAAATTCCACTTCAAATGCCATGATTTTCTATCTCCTCTCCCAAGCCTGGGGTTATCCTCTATCCGGCAATACCAAATCATTCTAAGCGCCGATACAGCGGGAATCATCTGGTATTGCTCTATCTCACTTTGCACGCTGAGCGCACAAATAGGCATCAATATCAAAGTCCAGCAGCTGCGTATCCTTTTTTAAGTACAGCGGGTGGTGCGGCTGACCGGATTTTAACAGCGGGCCTGCGGTGTACCACTTTGCGCCTGCCGCTTTGCCGTCGGCGGCAAAATCCCGCATACAGTCCATCAGGTAATCCCGTTTCAGGATGATGTTCCCCCACGCCGCCCACACGGCAGGCTGGTCCGATAAAGACAGCAGATACCGGAACGCCTTGCGGTTTTCTGCGTGCAGGGCGGGGTTCAGCGCATGCTCCATATCATCGGGGCGGGTGGCGCGCTGGGCGTACACGTTGAACATCAAAAAACTGTCATACCCGTTAGCCAGGGCAATGCGCTGGGCGCTCTGCAAGGTGGGGTCCAGGGCATCCGGGGCCGCGGTGGATGGGTTGATCCCTACGCAGATCAGCGGCTTTTTACCGCGGGTGCCCAAAATGTAACGGTACTCGGAGTAGGTATTAGGCACATACAGCCAGCGGGCCGCATCATAATCCGGGGAAGGCTGCAGCGCCGCCTGCAAAGCGGGTTCAAACAGCGCCAATTCCAGCCCGGCGGTGGGACCTTTTGGGATATGCATACAAGAAACCTCCTGAGATACAGTTAAAAAGCTGCGTTTTGGACCGCATCGTAATTACTATACCACCGCCGCATACCTTGCGCAAGAGGGAACCGCGTGATATAATACCCTTTAACCTTTCAAGGTTTTATGCAACAGACTTTTTCAAAAAGGACGTGTTAAGATGGAAAAACGCCACAATTATGCGGCTGCCGGATTCCTGCTGCTGGGGATCGGCGCAGCGGGGCGGGCGTTCCTGGGTGTGCCGGAAGGCGTTACCATGGCGGAACTGAGCCTGACCGTGCTGCTGGTGATCGGCGCCCTGCTGCTGACACGGCAGGGGCTGGCTGCGCTTGTGTGCGGGTTGGCGGCCACGGCACTGGAGCTTGTTTTGTGCGGTTCCTGGGTGCAGGCCGGCGGGGTTTTGGCCGCTGCTGCGCCGTTTTTGCGGCTGGCTGACCTGTGGCTGCTGCTGGGTCTTGTGTGGGGCAGCCTGCCTGTGGCCCGCCGCGCTGTGGACAACCTGAAATACACCCGCTCCACCCGCATGATGCTGGTTGCCTGCGGGGTGCTGCTGGCTGCCCACACGGTGCTGCGCATTGCCAGCCTTGCTGCGCCTGCCAGTGTGCCGCTGGGCAAGGCTTCTTCCGGCAGCTTTGTGGTATTTTCGGTACTGCTGCTGTGGTACACCGTGCTGATGGTCAAAGCCTACAACGTTCAGCGCACCAAACATTGAGCATACGGCCGTTCTGCGCCCTTTGGGGCGCGGGATGGCCGTATTTTTATTCTATTATTTTGCGCGGAATCTCTTTACATCTTTAATGCATAAAAGTATAATAAATTTATCTATTCCCGCGTAACTTGGTGGGTTGTGGATGAAGAGGAATGGAAGAGGTTCGGAAGAGATTAAAAGAGGAGAGTATATTCATGCAACTTGATCTTTCCCGGTTTTCACCGGCTGAGCGCAGCACTTTGCAGCTGCGTGTATTATACGAGGGTGCAGGCTACCGCAAATTTCGCTGCTCCCATTTTGAGGAATATTCGCTCTATCAGCAGAATGAGCGCTTTCTTTCGGATTCCCAGGTCATTACTTTTACTGACCTGGACGGCAAGCTGCGCGCCATCAAGCCGGACGTAACGCTTTCGATCGCCAAGAACGCCCAGCCCACCGCCGGGGAATGCAAAAAGTATTATTATACAGAGCAGATCTGCCGCCCCAGCCGCGAAAGCCACACCTTCTCGGAAATCAGCCAGATGGGCCTGGAGTGCATCGGTGCGGTTGGCTCTGCCGAACAGGCCGAGGTTGTGCGCCTTGCGCTGGAAAGCCTGGCCAGTCTGGAAGTTCCCACCGTGCTGGAAGTCAGCCATATGGGCTTTGTGACCGCCCTGCTGGACACCCTGCATGTGGATGCCGCCGCCCGCCCGCGCCTGTTGGAGCTGCTGCGCGATAAAAACGCCCACGAGCTGCATGCCGCCGCGCTGCAAAGCGGGCTGGATGAAGCCGCCGCCAACGCGCTGACCACCATTTTAAGCCTGCACGGCCCCTTTGGCACCACGCTGGCCGCCGCCCGCAGCCAGTGCCAGTGCGAAGCCCAGCAGGACGCCCTGCTGGAACTGCAGAGCCTGCAGAATGAACTGGGCGATGCCGGACGCGGCATGCAGCTGGATCTGAGCCTTGCCGGTGATATGGAATATTACAACGGCCTGGTGTTCAGCGGTTATGTGGCCGGGGTGCCCCGTGCCGTGCTGAAAGGCGGCCGGTATGACCTGCTGGCCCAGCGCTTTACCCCCGGTGCCTGCGCCCTGGGCTTTGCCCTTTACCTGGACGAGCTGGAGCGCCTGAGCGCTCCCCTGCCGCCGGTGCAGCAGCAGGGCACCGAGCGCCAGTGGCTGAACATCGCCCTGCCCAAGGGCCGCCTGGGCGACAAAGCCTATGGCCTGCTGGCCGCTGCCGGGTATGAAGCCAACGAAAACTACAACGAGACCCGCAAGCTGGTGGTGGAGAACCCCGAAGCCGGGGTGCGGTACTTCCTGGTCAAGCCCAGCGACGTTGCCATTTATGTAGAGCACGGCGCTGCCGACATTGGCATTGTGGGCAAGGATATCCTGACCGAATCCGGTGCCGATGTGTACGAGCTGCTGGATACCGGCATGGGCAAGTGCCGCATGTGCGTGGCAGGCCCCAGGAACTTTGTGGACGATGAAAGCCGCGCCCTGCGCGTTGCCACTAAGTTTGTGAACATTGCCCGCGCCCATTACGAGAGCATTGGCCGCGATATTGACATTATCAAGCTGAACGGCTCCATTGAGCTGGCTCCCATCCTGGGGCTTTCGGATGTGATCGTGGATATTGTGGAGACCGGCACCACCCTGAAAGAAAACAATCTGGCCGTACTGGAAGAGTTCATGCCCATTTCGGCACGGTTCATTGCCAACAAAGCCAGCTACAAATTCAAGTACGCGCAGCTGACCGAACTGCTGAACAAGATGAAGGAGGCGCTTGCCAAATGATCCGCATTTTTGAGTTTGACGCTTTGAAGCCTGAAGAAATCCTGAACCGTGATATCCGTGCGGAAGCCAGCGTGGAAGCAACCGTGGATGCCATTATCGCCGATGTGCGTGCCCGCGGTGATGCCGCCCTGAAAGATTACGCCCTGAAATTTGACCACGCCCAGCTGGACGAGCTGCGGGTGAGCCAGGCGGAAATTGACGAAGCCTTTGAAGCCGCCGGTGAGGATTTTGTGACTACCCTGAAGATGGCCGCCGCCAACATCCGCGCCTTCCATGAGCACCAGGTCCACAAGAACTTTGTGATGAACGATACCCCCGGCATTGTGCTGGGCCAGAAATATACCCCGATTGAAAAAGCCGGTGTGTATGTGCCGGGCGGTACCGCCGCTTACCCCAGCACCGTACTGATGGATGTGATCCCCGCCAAGGTGGCCGGTGTGAAGGAGATCGTGATGACCACCCCCGCCGGGCCGGATGGCAAGGTGAATCCCTCCATCCTGGCTGCTGCGGTGATTGCCGGTATTGACAAGATCTTCAAGACCGGCGGCGCCCAGGCCGTGGCCGCGCTGGCTTACGGCACCGAGAGCATTCCCGCGGTGGATAAGATCGTTGGCCCCGGCAATATTTACGTTGCCACCGCCAAGCGCAAAGTGTTCGGCAAGGTTGGCATTGATATGATCGCCGGGCCTTCGGAGATTCTGGTGCTGGCGGATGGCAGCTGCAACCCCGCCTGGGTGGCAGCTGATCTGCTGAGCCAGGCC
>ENA-ORQX01002181-ORQX01002181.1-human-gut-metagenome-genome-assembly--contig:-NODE-2181-length-10518-cov-11.067571_pt1 | contig 10518 bp, 8 predicted proteins | sample MGYA00242170_ERZ509124 | MGnify/ENA primary metagenome ERZ509124 (study PRJEB26280, sample SAMEA2338647) | human gut metagenome | biome: human gut; feature: human-associated habitat; material: faeces... | reverse complement strand
ATACCCGCGTGTATCAGGGCTTTGGCAAGGGCGATTACGATGCCCTGCTCAAGCTTGGCCCCAACATCAAGGACTGGCCCGAAATTGCACCGCTGGGCGATAACCTGCTGCTGAAGGTGGCATCTTACATCACCGACCCTGTCACCACCACCGATGAGCTGATCCCCTCCGGTGAGACTTCTTCCTTCCGCTCCAACCCGCTGCGCCTGGCAGAGTTCACCCTGTCCCGCAAGGACCCGGCCTATGTCGGCCGCGCCAAGGCAGTCAAGGTTCTGGACGAAGCCCGCACCGCAGGCAATCTGCCGGAAGAAGTACAGGCTGTGTATGCCGCGCTGGAAAAGGCCGGTTACAAGCCGAACGCCGCAGCCACCAACATTGGCTCCGCCATCTTTGCCAATAAGCCCGGCGATGGCTCCGCACGTGAGCAGGCGGCTTCCTGCCAGCGCGTGCTGGGCGGCGCGGCCAACTTTGCCAAGGAGTATGCAACCAAGCGCTACCGCTCCAACTGCATCAACTGGGGCATGTTGCCCTTCCTGGTGGAGGACCCCAGTGTGTTTGAACTGGGCGACTGCATCTACCTGCCCGGCGTGCGCAAGGCTCTGCTGGAAGCTGCCGATACCATGCCCGCCGTGGCTGTTAAGCCCGATGGCAGTGTGAAGGAGTTCACCGTAAAGCTTGGTGCCCTGACCGATGCCGAGCGCCAGATCCTGGCCGATGGCTGCCTGATCAACTACTACAAAAATAACTGATTGATTTAATGGTTCAAAACGCCTCCCGGCGGACCGTGGGTCCAGGCCGGGAGGCGTTTTTCGCTTGGAAAAAGCGTTGAGTTAAAAAAGAATAGTGAATCATTGTGGTGGACCGCGGCACAAACATGCCGCTCAAAAATATTAGGCGATTGAGCCTTTTGAAATGTGAGACGAACAATGAAAAAATTGTAGGGCGCGATGCCCTCATCGCGCCGCAGAGAAACGGAAAGCAGTTGACGCAAACCCGCAAATCATCTGTAGGGGGACGATGACGAGCATCGTCCCGTGGCGGTTTGCCCAATGCGGGACCATTGAAAAAAGTATTGCCTATTTAGGTTGGCGGGTGCACAATGTGCGCCCCTACGGGTGAGATGCCAATAAATGCCCGACATAACACATAAAAACTGCAATATAAAAATCACCCGCATACCGCTCCACCACCCCGCATATAAAATCCATAATAAACCCAACCCCATTTCCAATTCCTAATTCCTCATTGCTAATTTCTAATTGCTTGCGCCCAACTCCTCCCTCCTAACTCCTAACTAAAGCTGGGGTGTTCACTATGCTTCTTCCTCTCCTCATGACAACCATCGCCGGTCTGTCCACTGGTCTGGGCGGGCTGATTGCGGCGCTGTTCCGGCCAACGCCAAGGCTGATGGCGTTCTGCGGCGGCTTTGCCGGGGCGGTCATGCTGACCGTCAGTTTGGCAGACCTGGCTCCGGCGCTGCTGGATTTTTACGGGGCGCTGCTTTCACCCTTTGGCTGTGGGGCTGCGGCTGCGGCACTGCTGCTGGGTGGTATGCTGGCAGCCTGGCTGTTGGCCTGTGCTCTGCCGGACGAGGATACACTGGCCGACCGTTTTGGCTCCCAAACCCAGGGCTCTGCCATGCGGGCTGCGCTGGTAACGGGGGCAGCCCTGCTGTTGCATAACCTGCCGGAGGGCATCCTGACCCTGCTGACCAACGTCTCGGACCCGCAGCTGGGGGCGCGCACGGCACTGGCGATTGCCCTGCACAATATCCCGGAGGGATTGGCTGTTGCGGTGCCTTTTGCCTGTGCCACCGGCAGCCGGGCCAAGGGTGCCGTGGCTGCGCTGGTATCTGGCCTTGCGGAACCGGCGGGGGCCGTTTTGGCGGCACTGGTGCTGGCCCCACTGTTGACGCCGGGACTTTTGAACGGCATTGTGGCTGTGGTGGCGGGCATTATGCTGTGGGTGGCGGCTGCCCAGCTGCTGCCCGCGGCGTTTGAACCGGCGTGGCGCAAAATGGGGGTGACAGGCTTTTGCGTGGGGGTGCTGATGATGATTCTTGGCATTGCAGCGTTGGCTTGATTGTGGTATACTATAATCTGTATTTGTCTGGGGTGCAAATAGTGCCTGGAAACCATGCAGGGGAGGGAAAAGATCCATGCCATACCGCCGCAGCTGCGCCGCGTGCGCACTGGCAGCCGCGCTGCTGCTTTCCGGCTGTTCTGCCGTAACCGGCAGCGATGTGGAATCCCTGCTGCGCGCGCCGCAGGCTTCCGGCGAGACGAGCGCCGTACAAAAGGCGCTCAACAGCGCCCTTGGTGTAACCGCGACCCTGAAATACCCTGCCAGCGGCGATTTTCTTTCCCCTCTTTTGTTTGGCGATTGGGATGGTGACGGCCAGGATGAAGCCGCCGTGCTGTACACGCTGGATGCCTCTGCGGGCAATGTGTACCTGGCTATTCTGGAACCGACCGAGGAAAACGGCTGGCGGGTGACGCAGACGGCAGAAGGGCTTTCCAGCGAGGTGGAAAGCGTGAACACCGCCCATCTGCGGGATGAAAATTCCTTGCAGATCCTTGTCGGCTATGCCAGCGCCCAAGGCGACCGTTATATGGTGGTGTATCTGTACACCGAGGATGGCCTGCAGATCATCATCAAGCAGGCATACACCGAAATGATCCTTGCCAACCTGACGGGCGGAGAGGGCACCCAGGATTTGGTATTGGCCCTGCCTGCTGAGCAGGAGGGCGGCGGCCTGAACCTGCAGCTGCTGACCAACACCGAGGATGGCTTCCGCTCCGCCCAGACCCTTGCGATTGGTGATTACAGCGGCTGTGCGGCCCTGCACGCGGGCATTGGCGCGGACGATGGCAACTATCTGGTGGTGGATGGCTGGACCGGTGCTTCCGGCACCAGCCTGGCAAGTTCTATTGTAGTGTATGACCCGGAAACCCGATTCTTGCAGACCTACCGCCCGGCGGGCGTGGCCAACCTGACCAAAGCGACCCTGCGGTATGACGCCGCACTGGTCAGCACCGATCTGGACGGCAACGGAACGATCGAGATTCCCACGATGATCGATGACGGCGGCAAAATTTCCACCGGAATGGACAAGCGGCTGCGCTTTATCCTGTGGCGGGATTTTGCCGCGGCGGATGAGACCGGCAGTCACTTTGGTGTGTATGACAGCGAGTACAGCTTCTTTCTGGCGCTGCCGGAATCCATGCACGGCTCGGTGCTGCTGCGCACCAACCGGGATGGCAGCGGCTGGATGGTGTGCAACCGCGAGGGTACCACAGTTTATTGTGAACTGCGCCTGACCGACCCCGCCAAAGAAACCCAAACCCCGGACACCAACGGGGAACAGACCGAAGCCGGGGAGTACCGCCGCATTGCCAACATTGGCAGCCAGCAGCTGCAGGCCCGCGTGGTGACCCCGTATTATGGCCTGAGTATTGACGATATCATCCACGGAACAACCGTGTTCCGTTAAAAAAAACTAAGGTAACACCGCACAATTCCCGCCTTGCGGCTTAAGCACCGCTCCGGCAGCTGCGGCACGGCATCTGCGTTGCCAAAATGCTCGATAATGTCGGGTTGCGGTACCCGCATCGTGCTTCGGGGGCAAAAGCCCCTCGCACTCTGCGACCGCTGCCCCTGCTTCGGTTCGCTGTTTCCGCCACTGGCGGCGCTCACCTTTGCAGCATCCAGTATTATCTGCGCTTTTGGCTTGGCATCTGCCGCACCTCACTCGCCGTATCGGCACTTAGAATTATGCGGTATTACCCTAAAAATATACGGTAAAACGCGCATGTCTATCTGCGGGCGGTGCGCCATAACAATCAGGCGGCGGGAAACAGAATCCCGACCGGGAAAGGAAAAACAATGAAACGTATTCTGGTCGTAGAAGACGAAGCCAGCATCCGCGAACTTGTGGCACTGAACCTGAAAATGACAGGCTGGGAAGTATTGGAAGCCCCCAGCGCGGAACGTGCGCTGGAGTTGATCCAGAAAAATCCCCCCTGCGATGTAGCGCTGCTGGATATCATGCTGCCGGGCATGGATGGGTTTTCGCTGTGCGAAACCATCCGCCACGGCGACCCGTACATCGGTATTATTATGGCGTCCGCCAAAGGGCAGGAGAGCGATAAGATCCGCGGCCTTTCCATCGGCGCGGATGATTACATCACCAAGCCGTTCTCGGTGTCGGAGCTGATGGCCCGCGTGGAAGCGCTGGCCCGCCGAGTGCGCCGCAACGCCACTGCGGACGATGAACAGGCAGGCTCCGAGCCGGATCAGCTGGTCAGCGGCCCCTTTGTGCTGGATGAAAAAAGCCGCGTGCTGTACAAATCCGGCAAGCCCATTGACCTGACCCAGGTGGAATTTCAGATCATGGAGCTGTTTTTCCGCAACCCCGGCACTGCCCTGGTGCGCGAAAAGATCCTGGAAGGCGTTTGGGGCAAGGGGTATTTCGGCGATGTCAAGATCGTGGATGTCAACATCCGCCGCCTGCGCATGAAAGTGGAAGATGAACCCAGCAGCCCCCAGCACATTTTGACCGTCTGGGGTTATGGCTACCGCTGGAACGCATAATTACCGCATTTTTATGGAAAGGGGGCTGCCGCCTGTGCAGAGCATTACCCGCCGCTGGCTGCGCGGCAGCCTGCTGATTACCATTTGCATCCTGGCTGCGGCGCTGGGGCTGTTTTTGTATTACAGCCACCAGAATTTGTACGGCGGGGTGCAGCGTGCCATGCAGGCGCGGTTTTCCACCGTGGAGGGACGTTTGCAGGCAACCGGCACCGCCGGCAGCAGCCAGGCAACGTCCGAAAGCCGCAGCCAGTCCCTGCGCCGCACGGTGGAACAGTTTGATGAAAAAGATAAGTTCGAGTTCATGCTGTTGGATTCCTCCGGCGTGGTGCTGGCAACCTCCAGCGGCACCATGAACAAGAATCTGCTGAGCGAGGGCAGGGATTTTTATAAGGCTGTCACCGGCTCCACCGGCAGCGGCATGGTCACTTTCCGCACAGCGGACGGCGAACACGTGATGGCTGTTACCAGCCTGGTGCCTTATGCGGCGGGCAATGTGACGGCCATGCGCCTTGTTACCAGCCTGACGCTGGTGGACCGCCAGTGGTACAGCACGCTGATGGTTTCGTTCGGCGTGGCGGCGGTGGTGCTGGGGTTTGCGGTGTTCAGCGGCCTGTTTTTTATCCGCACCATTGTGCGGCCGCTGGGCCAGGTGGAAGCCACCGCCAATCGCATTGCCCACGGCGATTTGACCACCCGCCTGCCGGATGCCCCGTATGACGATGAGATCGGCCGCCTGTGCAAAGCCATCAACCAGATGGCCGAGGACCTGACAAAAACGGAACGGATGAAAAACGAGTTCATCTCCTCTGTCAGCCACGAACTGCGCACTCCGCTGACCAGCATCAAAGGCTGGGTGGAAACCATCGCCAACATCCGTGACCCCGATGACGAAAACTACCGCAAGGGTATTACCATTATCCGTAGTGAGACCGACCGCCTGTATGATATGGTGGAGGAACTGCTGGATTTTTCCCGCCTGCAAAACGGCATCAAGCTGAACTGCGAGGTGCTGGATTTTGTGGCCGAAGCCACCGACGCTGCCCTGTTTGTGGAAGCCCGCATCCGGCAGGAGGGGCTGCACCTTGTGTATGACGAACCGCCGGAGCCGTATCCCGTTTGGGCTGACCCCGCCCGCCTGCGCCAGGTGTTTGTCAACGTATTTGATAACGCCATCAAATATTCGCCGCCGGAAGGAACCATTTTCTTTACCCTGACCCGCACCGCCACCACCGTAACGGCCAGCATCCGGGACCAGGGCCGCGGCATTGCGCCGGATGACCTGCAAAACGTAAAGATGAAATTCTTCAAAGCCAAAAACGCCGTGCGTGGTTCCGGCATCGGCCTGGCGGTGGTGGATGAGATCACCAAAGCACTGGGCGGTACGGCGGATATCACCTCAACGTTGGGGCAGGGTACCACCGTTACCATCACCCTGCCCATCTACCACGCTGGGCAGGAACATCTGCACGCGCCGATTTGACCGCAAAAATAAAGGAGAACCCATGCCGCAAGAACAACGTCCAACTGAAAAATTCCGTACCTCTGTGGGCGGCCAGGCCCTGATGGAGGGCATTATGATGCGCGGCCCTGAAAAAATCTGCTGCGCGGTACGCCGCCCGGACGGCACGATTGATCTGAGCTATTCCGATGTGACCACCCACTGGTACAATAAAGTTCCCCTGGTGCGCGGAGTGTGCAATATGGTGGAAAACCTGATGAACGGGTACAAATACCTGATGCACTCCGCCGATATTGCCATGACGGAAGAGGAAAAAGAGGAAGAAAAGCAGAACGAGAGCAAGCTGGACCGCTGGCTGGACGAACACGCCGGCCCCAAGGTACAAAGTGCGCTGATGACCCTTTCCGCCTGCGCAGGTGTAGTGCTGGCAATTTTTCTGTTTACCTTTCTGCCTACGTTCCTGACTGGGCTGGCGGCAAAAGTGATCCCCATGGGGCGCTGGCCGCGGGTCATCCTGGAAGCAGTGCTCAAGCTGGCAATCTTTTTGGGTTACATGTTCCTCTGCACCCGCATGAAGGAAATCCACCGCATGTTCCAGTACCACGGGGCTGAGCACAAAACGATTGCCTGCTATGAGGCAGGTGAGGAATTGACGGTTGCTAACATCCGCAGACATACGCGGTTCCACCCCCGCTGCGGCACCAGTTTTTTGATTCTGGTCATTCTGGTCAGCATTGTGCTGTATGCGGTGCTGCCGTGGAGCGGTACCATGCTGCGCGTGCTGTACAAGCTGGCCATGCTGCCGCTGCTGGTGGGCATCTGTTATGAGATTTTGAAGTGGGCAGGGCGTTCCAACTCGCTGCTGGCACGGGCTGTTTCGGTGCCGGGGCTTTGGCTGCAGCACCTGACGACCTTTGAGCCGGAAGATGACATGATTGAAGTGGCCATCGCCGCCGTTACCCCCGTACTGCCCAAAAAGCCGGAGGACGGCCAATGGTAACGCCGCTTGCCCCACAGCAGCTGGCGGGCATTCTGCCGCGCCAGGCTGTGCGCATGGTGCAGGATGCTCTGCAGGCCGCAGGCTGCCCCGATGCTGATTACGACGCCCGCGAACTGCTGCGCATTGCCGCTGGAAAAGATCCGCGCTTGCTGTTTGACCCGCTTACCCGGCCGCAGGCTGAGTGCCTGGCGGAACTGGCGGCTCAGCGCATGCAGCGGGTGCCGCTGCAATACCTGGCAGGGGAGTGGGACTTTCTGGGGTTGACCTTCAAAGTCGGCCCCGGTGTGCTCTGCCCCCGCGCAGACAGCGAGGTGGTGTGCGAAACTGCCATTGAGCTGTTGCAGCAGATGGGAAAACCTGAGCCCCGGGTGCTGGACCTGTGCGCCGGAACTGGCTGCCTGGGCATTGGCATCCGACATTTTGTGCCAAGTGCCAGCGTGACCTGCGTGGAAAAAAGCCCGCAGGCGCTGCAATACCTGCAAGCCAACGTACATGGCACCGGTGTGCAGGCAAAGGCAGCGGATGTGCTGCAATACTGGCGAGAGCTTATGCCCCAAAGCGTGCAGCTGATCATCTCCAACCCGCCGTACCTGACCGGGGCAGAGATGCAGACCCTGATGCCGGAGACCGCCCACGAGCCAGCTATGGCGCTGGACGGCGGAACGGATGGGTTGGATTTTTACCGCGCCATTGCCGCCCACTACCGTGATATTGTCTGCCCCGGTGGGTGGCTGGTGTTTGAGATTGGCTGTGCCCAGCGGGCGGATGTGATGGAGATATGCCGCCAAAACGGCTGGCAGCAAGTGCAGGCAAGGAAGGATTACGGCGGCAACGACCGTGTGGTGTACGCCCAACGGGTGAAATAAATCTGATTTTCAACGTTTTGCAGCTGAAATGTGGAAAATGCGAAGAAAATTTTGAAAAGATGACAACAAATGGTTGTAATTCGTGCCGCGATTGGTTATAATAATACCTGATAAACGCAGGACGACCATTTGGATAGCGGCGCACCTGCCGTACAAAATAAAAACAGCACCGCAGTTGCCTGTGGTGCGTATGGGATACAACGCACGATCGCTCAGATAAGGAGATATAAACTTATGGCAGCAAAAAAGGAAAGTTCATCCAAGCAGCTCCCCACCGGCCCGGCAGGGGATAAAAAGGCAGCGCTGGAGACGGCACTGGCCCAGATCGAAAAGCAGTTTGGCAAAGGCGCCGTGATGAAGCTTGGGACCAACGTTGCCATGCAGGTGGATGCCATTTCCACCGGCAGCCTGGGGCTGGACATGGCACTGGGTGTGGGCGGTGTGCCCCGCGGCCGCATCATTGAGGTGTACGGCCCGGAATCCAGTGGTAAGACCACGCTGGCTCTGCACATTCTGGCCGAAGCCCAGAAGCAGGGCGGCGAAGTGGCCTTCATTGACGTGGAGCACGCACTGGACCCCACCTATGCCGAAGCGCTGGGCGTGGACATCAACAATCTGCTGGTCAGCCAGCCGGACACCGGCGAGCAGGCCATGGAAATCTGCGAAGCACTGGTGCGCTCCGGTGCCATCGATGCCATCGTGGTGGACTCGGTTGCCGCCATGGTGCCGAGGGCTGAGATCGAGGGCGAAATGGGCGACAGCCATGTGGGCCTGCAGGCCCGCCTGATGAGCCAGGCCATGCGCAAGCTGACCAGCGTCATCGGCAAGACCAACACCGTCTGCATCTTCATCAACCAGCTGCGTGAAAAGGTCGGCGTGGTCTACGGCAACCCCGAGGTCACCACCGGCGGCCGCGCCCTGAAGTATTATTCCTCTGTCCGCATCGATATCCGCCGCGTGGAGGGCCTGAAGGATTCTTCCGGCCAGTTCATCGGCAACCATACCCGCGCCAAGATCGTCAAGAACAAGGTGGCTCCTCCGTTCCGTGAGGCGGAGTTCGACATCATGTTCGGCGAGGGCATCTCCAAGATGAGTGAGCTCATCGATCTGGGTGTCAAACTGGGCATCGTTCAGAAGAGCGGTGCATGGTTCAACTACGGCGATATCCGCCTGGGTCAGGGCCGCGACAATGCCAAGCAGTTCCTGCGCGATAACCCCGAGATCGCCAACGATATCGAGGGTCAGGTGCGCGCCAATGCCGATAAACTCTATGCCACCCGCCGCCCGGGGGGCAAGGCTGCTGCCGCCCCTGCAGAGGGGGAACCGGCCGTGCTGCTGCCGCCGACAAGGCCGAGGAAGCTGCCGCACCTGCCGAGGGCACCAAGGAGCCGGTGGTCAAGGCTCCCGCCCGCAGCAGCGAGAGTGAGCTGGATATCATGGTGGAAGAGTAAATGGCCTTTTACAGCCGTGGCCGCCGCCCGCTGGCCGAAGAGGAAAAATCCACCGATGCCGCCAAGGCCCGCACCCGGGCCATGGAGCTGCTGGCCGGGCAGGAGCTTTCCTCGGGCCAGCTGTATGAGCGGCTGAACCGCCGCTATACCCAGCAGACCAGTGCCGCCGTGGTGGCAGAGATGGTGCAGCGGGAGTATATCAACGATGCCCGCTATGCCGAGACCCGTGCCCACGCCCTGCTGGCGGAAAAAAAGAGCCGCCGCGCCGCTGCCCAGAATCTGCGGCAGAAGGGCCTGACCGCAGGCGAGATCCAGCAGGCGCTGGATGCTGTTTACACCCCCGATGTTTCTGGCGAGGACCCGGAGCTGGAGGCCGCCGCCGCTCTGGTGGAAGGGCATTACCGCAAAAAGCTGGAAGCGGGCCGCAGGGATCTGGTCATTGCGGCCCTGCAGCAGCGTGGATTTTCGTATTCCGTCATTAAGGAAGCCATTCGCAGGGTGGAGGAGGGGGAATAACCCTCTCAGTCAAAGCCTGCGGCTTTGCCAGCTCCCCCGAAGGGGGAGCTTTTCCGGAGCAAACCGTAAAAAATCAAAAGCATCCCTCAAAAGAGAAAGAGAGTATCATCCCTTATGAAAATTGCATGTATTTCCCTTGGCTGCCCCAAGAACCAGGTCGATCTGGACGTGATGGTGCACATCCTGCTTTCGGCCGGTCACGAGACGGTGGCCGACCTGGGTGAAGCCGATGTTATTCTGGTCAACACCTGCGGCTTTATCGAGAGCGCCAAGACCGAGGCCATTGAGAACATTCTGGAGGCCTGCGCCTACAAGCAGCAGAACCCGGAGCTGAAGGTCATCGTCACCGGCTGCCTGGCCGAGCGTTACCGCAGCCAGATCGAGGAGGAGATCCCCGAGGTGGATGCTGTGGTGGGCTGTGCCTCCAACAAGGCCATTGATACCATCGTGGCCCGCCTGTTCCACGGTGAGAACCATCTGGAAAGCTACGGTGCCAAAAAGGACTTCCCGCTGGGCGGCAAGCGTGTCATCGGCACGCCTGCCCACTATGCGTACTTAAAGATCGCAGAGGGCTGCAACAACCGCTGCCACTACTGCGCTATCCCCGGCATCCGCGGCCCGCTGCACAGCCGC
>ENA-ORQX01002180-ORQX01002180.1-human-gut-metagenome-genome-assembly--contig:-NODE-2180-length-10519-cov-3.636181_pt1 | contig 10519 bp, 6 predicted proteins | sample MGYA00242170_ERZ509124 | MGnify/ENA primary metagenome ERZ509124 (study PRJEB26280, sample SAMEA2338647) | human gut metagenome | biome: human gut; feature: human-associated habitat; material: faeces... | reverse complement strand
TAGGGGTGTGTCTTGGCAACCTTCATCGTATCCGGCAGCATGGTATGGCGGGTTTCGGTACCCAGCAGTACACGTTCCGGGTGGAGTTTGTGCAATACCTCATACCGATCCTCATAGTAGTTATACCCGGCAATATCCAAATAAGGGTAAAGGTTTTTTGTGGCATCTTCATCCATGCGGATGTAGGTTTCCGGGTAAGCCTGCCCTTTCTCGTTATCAGGCAGATTGTTGACTGCGCTGCGGAAGATGGACGCATAGTGCATCCAATCCGCCTTTTGCCGTTCTGGGTCATCGCGCATCCATTCGTCCTCATCGGTTGTCAGATAAGGCGTACCGTCCAGATATTCCCGCAGCCAATGTACGCTGGGGCATAAAGTGGTCGGACGGGTCGTATCCAGCGCATGGATGGCATCTACAATTTCCTTGCCAACGCGCACGCCCTTTACACCGCCGGCCTCCGGAATTTCGTTGCCGATGGAGTAAATCACCACACTGGGATGATTGTAGGCATCCTGCACCATTGCGGCTGTATCGACCTTAAAGTCCTGCATAAAATATCGGTTATAAGGGGAATTGGGGGACTTCATACGATACCAATAGTCAAACGCCTCATCCATCACATAAAGACCCACTTCATCGCAAGCTTTCATCAGACTGCGGCTCATCGGGTGGTGGGCACTGCGGATTGCGTTGAACCCGGCCTTTTTGATATTGCGGGCGCGGTGCAGTTCGGTGGCATCATTGTTGATAACGCCGATAACGCCCATATCATTATGGATGCAGCCGCCGCGCAAAAACGTCGGCTCCCCATTGATAAGCAATCCACGCGCGGGGTCAATTTCAATGACACGCAGACCAAACGATTCCGTGACCGTGTCAACTGCTTTTCCGCCGCTGTACAGGGTGACTTCGGCAAGATACAGATTCGGATGTTCGGCGTTCCAGAGCTTTGCGTCCGGAATTTCCAGCTCGACCACAGCACGTCCGTCTGCAACAGCCGCTTTGGCGCAAACTACTTCTTTTCCGTTTTTCTCGGCGATTCGTACCTCGGCACAGTCACCGCCGTGGGTCATTACCTCGACCCGCACGCAAGCGGGTGCGACAGACAACGTTGTGACACGTACGCCGTATCGTTGCATATAGGCGTCCTCACCCACCAGCAGATGCACCGGGCGGTAAATACCGCCGCCCGTGTACCAACGATTATGACCGTCCTGCGGCACATGGGCGGTGACTTCAATTGTATTGTCGCCTTCGCGCAGAAGTCCATCCAGTTCCACCGTAAATGGCGTGTACCCGTAAGCTTTTTCGGCGGCGGGGCGGTCATTCACTGTCACCGTCGTCGTGCAGTATACACCCTCAAATTCCAGTACAAGGTGCTTATTTATAAGTTCCGACGTGATGTGCAGATTCTTTGTATAGGTATAATCGTTGCCAGCCTGCCAGCAGAAACCATGTAAACCCCGGCTCGGTATTGCGCGTGGTGTTGAGCATGGCGTCATGCGGCAGGGTCACATCAAAATCGCGACCATCGGGGCAGCTAAAATGCCAGCCGGTGTTAAAATCCAATCTTTGCATTGTCAATTTACCTTTACATGATTTTTGTGTCAGCTACAAAGCTGCGATTTTTGCCATCGGGATAAGCATCTCCCACAATCATGAACTCCGCTTTCCCGCGAATATCCTCAGAGGATGCCCCGACCATCAGCTCGACTTTCCCGTGTTCGACTTTCCAACGCATATCGGCATCCAGAAAAGCCAGTTGGCTCATTGGCAGGGAAAGACAGACCGTTTTTTCTTCACCCGGCTGCAGATCCACTTTGGCAAATCCCACCAGTTCTTTAACGGGACGCACCATGCTTGCCGCCACATCATGCACATAAAACTGCACGATTTCTGTTCCGGCTTTATTTCCTGCGTTGCGCACATGCAGCCGCCCTTTCAGTACACCGTCAGCCTGAATAGCGTCTTTTTCCAACCGCAATGTATCGTACTCGTATTTTGTATAACTCAGTCCATGACCAAAGCAGTAGCGTGGCGTGTGCGCTCCATCGATATAGGCGTTTTTCGGCGTGCCTCCTGTCATACTGTAACAGGTATTTGTCGGGTGGTTGTAGTACACAGGAATCTGCCCCTCATGGCGTGCCACTGTACAGGGCAGCTTGCCGCAGGGATTCGCCGTTCCGGTCAGCAGCGCGGCAATGGCCTCACCGCCCTGCGCACCGGGAGCCCATGCCTCCAGTATCGCGTTGCATACGCGGTCTGCCGTATCGCTGCTGATGGGGTGACCGTCAAAGTGAACGCCGACAACAGGCTTGTGCAGCGATTCCAGTTTTTCTAAAAAGCGTTCCTGACAGACCGGCAGTCCAATGTGCATGGCATCAATCCCCTCGCCCGTTGTGCAGGACGCATTCCAGCCATAATGACCGCCCAAAGTGCAAATCACCAAATCGGCATCTTTTGCGATCTGCAGTGCCGCATCATGACCGCTTTCCTCATTGCCGGCATAGGGGTATCCCTGTGCATACAGAAACTCTGTATGCGGGGCAGCAAGGCGCAATGCCCCCAGCATACTATACGCATCGGGATAGCAGCGCCGTGCCAGCGGCTCGACACCGGGGTTTTCCATAACGACTTCGCTTCCCGGATATGTCTTCTGCACCGCATTTTCTGCAGCCGGAGAATCCGCGTCGGCCTGGATGCCGGCCATGCTCATCTTAACGCCCAGCGTATTTTCTTTCATGGCCAGTGCCGAATATCCGCCGAATAAGGCACGGACACTGTCAGCGTGCCAGCCGATAACAGCCACCTTTTTTGCGCTCTTTGCCAGTGGCAGGACACCGTCGTTTTTCAGCAGGATCATTGACTCCTGCGCAATTTTGCGGTTCAGCGCCGTATCTGCGGGAGTGATTTCCGCCTGTACATTTTCAGCGGGGAAGGGGTTTTCAAACAGACCCAAACGGAATTTCATCGTCAGAATACGCAGCACCGCTTCGTCCAGCAGCGATTCCTGCACAACACCGCTGCGAATGTTTTCTTTCAGTTCATCGTTATAAGCCGCAATGGTCGGAAGCTCTTGATCCATACCCGCTTCCAGCGCAAGGCGCCCTGCATCGGCAGGACTCTCAGCCAGATGATAAATCGATTCCAGCTGTTCCACAGCACTGTAATCCGACACAGTTACACCGTTAAAGCCCATCTCACCGCGCAGCAGATCACGCAGAATTGCCTTACTGCCTGCCGGGACCTGCCCATCAATGGCAGCATAGGAGTTCATTACGCTGTCAAGTTTTCCATCTGTAATGGCTGCCTGAAACGGCTTGGCATAAACTTCACGCAGTTCACGCGGGGAAACGACTGCCTGTGCCGTATGGATTCCACCCTGTCCTGCCATAAACCCAAGAAAATGTTTGCTGCAGGCACTCATACGATGTTTATCCTGTAAGCCTTTCACATAGGCTGTCCCCATCGCAGCGGCAAGGGTCGGATCCTCACCGTAGGTTTCTCCCATACGACCAAAGCGCGGGTCACGGCAGATATCGAACACAGGAGCCAGCGCATGACTGATTCCCATAGCGCGTCCCTGTCGGGCAATGCAGGCTGCCATTTTCTGCTGCTGCTCCGGGTCCCATGTGGAAGCCTGCCCCAGCCCGCAGGGAAAAGAAGTCGCCGCTGTCACCATCACACCCGTTAATGTCTCGATATGGAAAATTGCGGGGATATGATGTTTGCCGGACTCCATGATTTGTTTCTGCAGCCTTGTAATAAGTCCCGCTGCGCTGCCCACATCGTCCAGCATAGTCGCAATCAAAATGCAAACCTGACCGACACCGTAGGGGTTCTGCTTCTCCACCGATTTGCCAAGGAAAGAATCAATGGCATTGTAGCATTGAATCTGACCAAATTTTTCATCCAAATTCATCCGTGCCAGCAGGTCACTTGCACGTTCTTCCGGGGAAAGACTGCTATCTTGGTATTTCTGCATCATCGTATTTCCTTTACTCGTAATCTTCCAGTTTCCAGCTGTCCCGCCATTCAATCTTCACATTATCGCCGTCAAAAAGGATGGGAAGCCAAACGTAGTCGGCATTGCGCGTATCCTCTTGCGGCAAATTGGCAAGCAGCGCCCAATCCGCAGGCGTTTTCTCCACGTCCGGATCAAAGAGTCTGTCGTAAAGCGGACCATAATGCGTGTAGTCGTAATCCGGTGCATTCGGCATCCAGCGGTCGGCACAGGCAATGTACAAATCCTTTTTGTTCGGAACCTTGAATACCGACGAAATCTGGCTGTGAAAGCTCGTTTTTGTCTTGTCACCAATATGCGGGTCACCCTGTACCGTATAAGGACCGTGCCATGTATCAGCCATGGCTGCCTCTGACGGATTCGGGAAATACCCGGTTGTGCCGGAAGTCAACAAATAGTGTTTTCCATGCCGTATAAAATGAGCCGTAGCCTCCCGCACATGGGGCGGTCCTTTGTGGGGAAAATGCGTGGAGTAATAGCCGGTCACATCGGTGTAATCCTCCGTCAAATCGGCGATGATCGTCTCAGAATGTACGCGTTCAAAGAAATAATACGCTTTTCCGTCCGGTGCTACAGCCAAGTCAAAGTCACCCGCACTCATACCAAGTGGGCGCAGTTTTTCCCTCACTATGGTATACGGACCAAAGAAGGAGTCTGCCGTAAGCACTGTTTCGGTCTGCGTCTGGTCTTTCTCCATAATTTTCAGCCAACAGACATATTTTTTGGTCCGTGCATTATAAATGATGTGCGGACGATCCATCATAGAAGTGGGGTGCAGCGAACTGTTCGGGTCATCCGTCACGGGCGGGATGAGCAGACCTCGATTCTCCCAGTTATACAAATCTGTAGATGCGTAATAACGAACGCCCCAGTGCCAGATGCCCGCAGCCTTGTCCGTTTTTTCCTTGTTTTCGCCGTACCAGTAGTACACACCATCGAGATAAATCAGTGAGCCGCCATGTGCTTGAATGCGGTTCCCATTTGTATCCAGCCACACTTGACCGGGATAAAATGCATCGTACATTACTCATATTCCCTTCTAAAAAGCGGGCAGAGAAGATTCCCTGCCCGCAAAAATAGTGTATTATTCGGCGGCTGCTTCCGTGGTCGCAGCAGCACGAGCCTCAAGATCCTGTTTGATTTGGGGCATCTGCTTATCTACGGTGTAGAAGTGCAGAATCACAGCAACAACAAGCATGAGAACCAGCGGAGCAACGGATGCAAGTACACGAATCATCATAATGGCAGAATCGACCTGCACATCCGCACCACCGACATAGCCGGAAGCGCTCATCAAAACGCCCATCAGGAAGCCACCAAATGCACTGCCAATCTTGCCGGCAAGACCGGTCAAGCTGCCCATCGTGCCTTCCATACGCTTAAGGCCTTTCCATTCGTTGTAGTCAGCTACATCGGCAATAAACATATTGAACATCATATTCAGCGGCACGGCACCGGCAGAAACGAGCAGAGCCGCCACAATAAAGAATACCATGTTGCCGCCTGCAAAGAACGTTGCAAGGTAGCCGATGCAGCCTACCAAAATACCGATGACAGACATACCAGCCATACCAAATTTTTTGCGCAGTACGGGCAGGGCAAAAGCCAGCGGCAATACCAGAATCGTGGTCACCGAGGCAACGCCCATCATTCCAAGGTTTCCGATGATGTACTGCCAGTAGTAAGTGCCGACACCCAAGCCCGTGGCAATGTTCTGTACAAAACGAACCATGCAGATAATAAGAACCGGGCGGCTTTCCTTCAGCAGAGGCAGCAGGTCTTTAAGATGTGTCTGTTCGCCATTTTTCTCAGAGACGGGGGTGAATTTTTCAGGAATGGTAAGGATGCGCAGCATACCGATTGCGGTCAACGGGATAGCGATCATACCGACCAGACGGCTCCAGCCGACGGCATCGGTTCCGACCTTTGCCATTGCCGTGGGAAACAAGACATTAAATACCATTGCGCCGGCCATCGTAAAAATACTGCCGTAACCAACGATTTTAGACTGCTGTTCCTTGTTTTCGAAGGCGCGAACCATGTACACAACATTGTTGGCATTCAGGAACGTAACGCAGATGGAGTTCATAAAGGTGTACATACAGAAGATCCAGATGCACTTGGCCGCGGTAGCAAAGCTCGTCGGGCAGCTGAACAGCAGCCATGTGGACAGCCACAGGAACAACATAAAAATCTCATACGGGCGACCCTTACCCCAGCGGGTTTGCGTGCGGTCGACAATAAAGCCCGCAACGATATCGGTAAAGCTGTCAAAAATTTTGCTGACCATGAACAGTGTGCCCACCAGAGCAGGGGCAAGCTGCAGTACATCGGTACAATAGAACGTGACATAGCCAAGCATCAGTGTGGACAATGCTACGGAACAGGAACTGGAGTTCCACAAAAGCAGCTTGCCCAAACCGACTTTTTCGGCCTTGCGCTGCTGCTTGCGCGCCAGCTTTTCTTCTTTTGTCATAATGATTTCTCCTTCAACTTGTGTGATAGAGGCTTACCGTATCAATCGATTGTGGTCTTATTGTATCAGAGGATTCGTCATCTTAACAGGCAAAAATTGGCGCAAGAGAAATATATTTGGCTTCGTTTGCCAGAAAACGCCAATTATCTTCTGCAAACGCTAAATAGCTATTTCTAATGCGGCTGCGTTCTGCTATAATACCAGTAGTAGAAATGCAAAAGGAGGTCGCGCAGTGGACAATGTCTTAACTATCGCCGAAGAACGGCTCAATTTGTTTGCCCACATGGCGAACAGCGCTTGCGGACTGAGCTTATGGTGCTTTGGGATGAAAAAACAGCTGTACACCTGCACCTGCCCGGCTGAGAAGGAGTTCCGTTTATTTCTGGATTTAGGGCAGTGCCTCGACTATGCTATTGCTCATGGTCCCGAAAGCCATGCTCCCATTTTGATGAGCGACCCTATCGGTATGCTTTGGGTCGCTGAGTGCGTATGGCACGGCGATGATGCCAGCTATCTGGTAATATTGGGACCCGTGTTTGATGCCGCAGCTTCTTTGCAGACTCTTCAAAATTGCTTGCGCGGTATGAATCTGTCGGTGTCCTTGACCGCAACCATTATGGAAAAATTGGAACAGGTTCCGATTTTGCCTTTATCTACGCTGCATCAATATATCAAAATGCTGCATTGGGTTCTCTATGAGGAAACTCTGGATGTAGGGAGTATCCGTCTGCAAAATCGAAGCAACATAATTCCCGATAAGGAAGAGTCCCCCTCCCCTTGGGATCCGGACCGTGCCCGCGTGGTGGAAGCACAAATCATGCAGCGAATCCGCGAGGGAGACATTTACTATCCGGATAATAGTAAAGGTATGGGACGTTTTGCCGATAAAGATTCCTATAATTTGGGCAATCCCCTGAGGGAAAGCAAAGATACCGCGATTATTTTCACGGCGCTTTGTGCCCGTGCTGCCATGGAGGGCGGGCTTTCCCCCCGCATTGCGAAACAGCTGGAGGTGCAGTACATCCGTGCTATTGAACAATGTACCGACGTAGGGCTGATTGAAGTCAACAGCGCAATGGTATCGGACTTCGTTCACCGCGTCCACGACTGCCGCATGAATCCGGCTCTATCCGATGCTGTTCAGGAGATTTGTGCCTATGTGCATAGCCATCTGACCGATAACATTTTGCTGGATGACATAGCCGCTGCGGTGGGTTACACTTCCTACTATCTGACAAAGAAATTTTACCGCGAGACAGGACAGCGGATGACAGATTACATCAATCACGCCAAAATACAATACGCCTGTGTTCAATTAACAGGAACAGACAAAACGCTGCAACAAATCAGTGAGGAACTGCATTATAGTTCCCGCAGCTATTTTACCGCCGTATTCCGCAAGGTAATGGGATGCAGCCCCACGGAGTACCGCAATAACGGAGGAAACAAACCATGACCTTGACCAGCCATACAGATTTTGCCGCTTTTCTGGAGGCGGTACAGCAATGCCGTGGGGAGGTACTGTTTTGTACCCGGGAAGGCGACAAGCTGAATCTGAAATCCACCCTGTCCAAATATCTGTTCGCCGCGTTAGCCGGGAATGAGGAACTGCTGAGAAAGGGAAAAATCGTGTGCCAGTTTCCGCAGGACGAGGAAAAATTGACACACATCCTTTCCGCCTCGATGTAAAAGCAAACAGGGAATAAAGGCAACACCGCACAATTCCCGCCTTACGGCTTAAGTAGCGCTTCGGCGCTTAGGGCAACACCGCACAATTCTCGCCTGACGGCTTAAGCACCGCTCCGGCGGCTGCGGCACGGCATCTGCGTTGCCAAAATGCTCGATAAGACATCCAGTATTATCTGCGCTTTTGGCCTAGCAGCTGTCGCACCTCGCTCGCCGTATCGGCACTTAGAATTATGCGGTATTGCCTTAGAATTATGCAGTATTGCCAAAAAAATGGCATTTGCGTATTTTGTTTGGCTTTTTTACCAAAGAAAGTCGAATTAGTATACGTAAACGCTATTTATTTTGTTTTCTGCGCGGAAGCAGCACTTTATACTGTAGGGTATACAATACAGAAAGATGGGTGCTTCCTATGAATCTCTATGCCCTTTCCGTGAATCATCGTGTGAACCCTCTCGGCATCAACTCTGCCGAGCAGCCCTATTTTGGTTGGAAACTGAAAAGTGAAAAACCGAACACGATGCAAGCCGCATATCGCTTACGGATCTATGCAGACGATACGGTTTGCTTCGACAGTGGGCGGGTGGAAACAGCATGCAACGCTTTTGTTTGCGGTCCCGATCTTCTGCGACCGCAAACATTCTACCGCTGGGCAGTGACTGTATGGGATAATCATGGCGAAAACACCACCGCCGAAAGCAGCTTTGAAACCTCGCTGTCTTCCAATGAATGGAAAGCCGATTGGATGCGCACACCCCGCGCCTATGTGCAGCGCAAAAAAGGGTTCGGCACACAGCCGCCGGCCACGCTGTTTCGTCGCGCGTTTACTCTTAGCGCTGCACCCCGCCGTGCGCGGCTATATGCCACCTGCCTTGGAGTTTACCGCCTGACCGTAAACGGGAAACGCCCCGATATGCGGGAGTTTGCCCCGGAACACACATCTTACAAGGGTTTGTTGTGCTTTCAGACTTACGATTTAACGGCACTTTTGCATATCGGCGAAAATGTACTGGGCATGGAAGTCGGCGACGGCTGGTATTGCTGCCCGCAGACGCAGCCGCCCATCGATGGCTTGCAGCCCGACCATACGGTGTTGTTCCAACTTGAAATTGAAAATGCCGATGGCACACACACCCGTATTTGCTCCGACGAAGGCGTGCTGACACACGAGAGCGCTGTGCGTGCCTCGGATATTTTTGATGGAGAACTCTATGACGCGCGTCTGGCTTTGCCCGGCTGGGATATGCCCGGTTTTACTGCTGCTGACTGGCTGCCCGCTGTCAAAGATACAAAGCAGAGCGATTCCGTTTTATACCCGCAGTTTGACGACCCGGTGATCTGCGTAAAAGAATTGCCCGCACAGTGTGTTTATACCAGCCCCAAGGGCGAGACGATCGTGGATTTTGGACAGGTCGTCGCAGGTCGCGCCCGTGTGACTGTGGATTTGCCGACAGGTGCCGCAGTGACGGTAGAACATTTTGAAGCAGTTGACGCAAAGGGAAACTATTTCAACAACATCGACAGTGCAATGGGCATAACCGAGCAAAAAGACGTGTTCATTTCCGATGGTACGCCGCAAACATTTGAGGCGCGGTTCACTTTTCACGGATTCCGTTATCTGCGTGTCAGCGGGGTGGAAAATCCGATTGCCGATCAATTTGTAGCTGCCGTTCTTTCTACCGAAAAAACAAATGCCGGAACCTTTGAATGTTCCAATGCAGATTTAAACCGCTTATACCAAAACACGCGCTGGAGCCAGTGTGCGAATATGCTGTCCATTCCCACCGACTGTCCCCAACGCGAAAAGGCGGGATGGACCGGCGATATCTCTTTGTATGCCAAAACCGCCTTGCTGAATGAGGATGTTACGCCGTTTCTGACCCAGTGGCTGCAATCCCTGCGTGTGGACCAGCGCGAAAACGGCTCGATTCCCTTTACGGTTCCGGATGTGTCTATCTACCACTATGCCGGTATTCAGATGGGGGAGCAAACCGGATGCGGCGGTCCCGTGTGCAGTGCCGGTTGGGGTGATCCTGCCGTGACGGTGCCGATGGCCATGTACGAAGTTACCGGCAATATCCGCATCCTTGAAAGGCAGTATGACAGCATGAAGGGCTGGTGCGACTATGTTATCAGCCGTGCCCGTATTCACGCACCGAACAGCACCCTGCCCGATGAAGTGGAAGAACATCTGTGGGACACCGGATTCCAGTTTGGTGAGTGGCTGGTGCCCAGCCTTGCCGGAGCACCTCAAGAGCAGTTATTCACCACAATGGCTACAACTTCTGCCTATACAGCGCCGATTTTCGGCTGGCTGGTCGTCCACAAAATGG
>ENA-ORQX01002179-ORQX01002179.1-human-gut-metagenome-genome-assembly--contig:-NODE-2179-length-10525-cov-2.886342_pt1 | contig 10525 bp, 10 predicted proteins | sample MGYA00242170_ERZ509124 | MGnify/ENA primary metagenome ERZ509124 (study PRJEB26280, sample SAMEA2338647) | human gut metagenome | biome: human gut; feature: human-associated habitat; material: faeces... | reverse complement strand
AATTCCATCTTCCTCTACATGGAATTTCTTGTAAGCCTCATAGGTTCCAAGAATATCAAAGCGTTTGCTCAGCACAAAGCTCTCCGGGTCAAAGGGCTGATTCGGATCAATTCCAAGATAATCTGCTGTTACAAGTCTCAGATCATTTTTCATCAGTTCAAAAATCTGCAGATATTTACCGTCACCTTCTCCCATTGTTTCCAGATACAGCCATGTTTTCCCGTTCTGTGTCCGGATCAGATATCCATAGGCGCTGTAGCCACATCCGCCATAATAATCGGAGTCCATAAACATCTCCGTATCATAGCTGTTGCCGTCGCAGTGAATCACGATAGAGTCCGCATAATCATACTCATCCCGGTCTGCAGAATAGGAAATTTCCTCCTCTGCACCGTCTCCATCCAGATCCACCAGGCAGATTTCATCTTCTGCGATCGGAATCGCCCATTGATCCGAATTTTTCTGATATTGCTTCCGGATCAGCTCCGGATATTTTGTAAAGGACAAGCTTACGGCCTGCTCTCCTGACGCATAGGGTGCCAGCACATAAGTATTAAAATAAACGGTAATGCCATCACCTGACAGCGTCCACAACGGCTCCCCGTATTCCTCTTTATCGCCATAGAATACATTTTTTACGGTATCCGGATAATCCTCATAGAAACCGTATTCGTCTTTTCTTTCTTCCAACTTTGCGCATACTTCTTTATAAAAGGTATCGTAATCGGACACCACATCGGAAAGCTTCAAATCCTTGCCGGTTTTTACGTCATAATTACAGGTCTCCTTGAAGCTGTAGGGATGTGCCCCTCCCAGCCATTCGTTGGTGTCCATATAATAACTCAAAACAAGGGAATCGGCTCTGGTGAAGGTAATATTTCCTTCGATCGAAAGCTCTGTCATTCCCACTCCCTCATCCCAAAGCTCCCTGTTATCCGAAATTACACTTTTGTAGGCCCCCATCTGACTTTTGTAAGTCTTCTGGTTCCATTCCTCCAGGGAAGCGCAAAGAGCATCATGCCCTTCCTCTATAACCAGGATCTTCGGTATATCAATGCTGATGAGGGTTTCATAGCTGTCCTGATCATATTCTGCCTCATAATCATAATCGACAAGCATTGGCAAAACTGTCGCTGCACCAGTTTCAGCGGCAGCTTCTTCCTGCTCGTCTGCAGGCGTGTTTTCCTGCACGGTTTCCTGCTTGTTTTCCCGTTCTGCCTTGTGTGTCTCTTTTGCTGTCTGCTCTGCAGTTTCCTGTATCGCCGGCTGTTTCTCTGCTGTCTTTTGTCCACAGCCTCCGGCAAAAATTAAGGAAATGCACAATAATACAGAAATAAGCCTTCTCTTTTTCATTTTTCCCCCGTTCTGATGCATCCGCATCGTAAGCTTATAAAAGCTTATCCAAAAATTCGTTTTAACAGTTTCCGGCGCTGCAATACGCTTTTAAGGCAGCCTTTAAGGCTTCATATCTTTGCCTTTTTTCCTCTTTGGCAAAATGTACTTCACGGAACTGCTCCGGATTATTTTCATAATCCAAAGCTTCCTCTCCAAACTGCTCACTGGTCAGGTCAAACCGCCAGTCCCCGATTACATTATAACAATGATAATTCCCGCCCGGGCGCAAAACTCCGTATACCTTTCCTCCAAAAATATCCTGGGCAAGAAAAGCAGTAATGGAGCATTGCCCCAGGGTAGGGTTTTCCCTTGTCCAGTCTTTCCGCATCCGCGGTGCACAGGTATCTGCACACCAGAGCTTTGACAGTGCGTCATACAGCTGTCGCGGGTTATGGATCCCCGGATATTCTTCTGTTATTGCCGGAGCATCTGCATGCTCCCAACCCCAAAATTGATAGCTCATAGCCTTATATCTTCCTTTTATATTGTTCTGTTTTCTGCACGATCCGACATCCGAGATATCCGCACAGGATTCCCAGAAGCGCTCCACCCAAAATATCCGTTGGATAATGTACATACAAATACATTCTGGAAAATGCGATGAAGGCTGCCAAAACCAGTGCTGCCTTCCACAAGTACTTTTCCCCTGCAAAATAGAGCGCCGATGCAGCGGCAAAGGACACTGCAGTATGTCCCGAAGGAAAGGAATAATCCGACGGATACGGAATCAAAAGCCTGACGGCATCCTTGATATCGCAGGGGCGGATCCTTCTCATCAGATTTTTCAGAAGCAGATTGCAGAGTATCCCGTCCAGAATCAATGCTGCTCCCAGGATCAGACCGGTTTTTCGCGTTTTCGGGATCAGGAGCAAAATAACTGTAAGTACAATCCATATTACACCTCCGTTTCCAAAGCTGGTGATAAACGGCATGAGCACATCCCCTGCCGGGGTTCTGAGGGTTTGAATCCCGTCCAGAATCCAAAATTCAAGATTCATGATCCAAAGTCTCCATTCGTTTTGTAAATTGTTTCCAATGTCTTTGTCTATATCATACCATATCAAATGTCCAATCATCCACCCCTGCAGTTACTTTTGGGCAAAACAATCCCGGCAGCGTCAGGACTGCTGTCTGACCACTGCCGGGATTCCTTTGATACCCTTCTATAAAATTTACCGGAAAATCATCTGTGCGAAGTCTGCAAAGCACGGTCTCCACACATTCCAGTCATGTCCTCCATGATAAATTTTTCTGGTTTCCCGAACACCTTTTGTCTGGATAATTTCATCCTCCTCCAGGAACCTCGGAAGAAACCAGTCCTCATCTCCAATGCAGCGGAAAAACGTATGAAAATAGGTGTTGAAGGCCGCATCATCCATTGCCTTTAAATAAGACTGCCCGCCTGACTTTGGAACAATTCCGTCATGTTCTTCATCTCCTACTATCCTGTCTCTTAAAAAGCCGGAGAAAATACCAACCTCGCTGAACAGCTCCGGGTGTGCACATATTGTACGGGTTGTCTGTACAGAACCCATGGACAGTCCTGCCATACCTCTTTTTTCCTTGCTTCCGCCAAACTGATATTTTTTCTCTATCATCGGAAGGATTTCCTCTACCAGCATCTGCCCATAAAGCGCACGGTTCAGTTTAAGCTCTCCGTCGATTCGCTGCTTTACCATGCCATTTCCCATAACGATCGCAAAGGGCTTGATTTTTCCTGCCGCGATCAGATTATCCATCAAAAAATTCACTTTCCCTGTGGTTGACCAGGAAATCTCGCTCTCTCCAAATCCGTGCTGCAAATACAGAACCGGAAGCCCTGCAGACGGTACACATGGCGGAAGATATACGATCAGCTTTTCCCAGTTATCAGAAATTTGGGATTTATAAAATTCCCGGGTCAGTGTTCCGTGGGGAACATCCCGAAGCTCAAATAAACCTTCTTCATCCGGCAGCTCAATATAGTTATACGGACGACAGTAGCCATGTGCGATGGGAAGATCCGGGCTAAGAACCTCCTGACCATCTACACAGATCTGCACGTAATTCACAGCCGTGGAAAATGGCAGTTCCAAAATCCACTTTTTCCCTGTTTTCGTAAACGGATAAAGCTTTTCTCCCCACTTCATGGAGAGCTCTTTGGCATTTTCGCAGTCCAACTGCAAAAATGTCTTTCCGTCTTTTCTTACAAATGTGCCATTTTGCCCCAAAGCTTCCAGCTTCCGCTGTAAAATGATTTCTTCCATTTTGTCTTCCTCTTTTCTTGTTTTTGTCATGTCGGTTTTCAAATACCGGTACCTGTTATATCCGTTTTTATTTCGTTTGCAGCCGGGTAAGGATACTGCTTATATCCATCATCTTTTCGACTGCAGTAAACGCAACGTTCTCTCCATCGTGGATGAGGCTCCAGGTTTCTCCATATGCCCTCTTTTCAAGAAGCTCCGAAAGAAGGAAGGTGGAGGTCGCTCTCTTTGTAGCGAAAATAATCCTTCTCACGCCCTGTTTCCTAAGTGCTTCGATGTCCACCATTTTTCCCGTCAGCATGGCAAAATCGGAATCCGTCGCAATTGCCAGCACGTCTTTCTTCTGCGCGGTAGCAAAAATCATATCTTTTCCGTCCTGACCTACTACCTGATAAAAATGTCCTTGTACGGGAGCCTTGTATCCTGTGCTTTTTCCATTTCCCTGTACCGGCTCTGATGCAGATGTCTGCATTCTGTATTCCACAGGTGCTGCGGTTTCACCGGGAGATGCCGGCTCCGGTACTACTAGCGTTCCGATCGGAAGTTCCATTTCGCTTCCGTCAATCTTGATTATGCAGGTTACCGGATAGCTTCCGGGGGCAACAGGTACAGTTTCGCTGCCATTGTAGAGAACCTTTTCTACGCTGCCCGCGCCGGTTGCTTCTGCCTTAAAAATTCCATTTTCCATCCTGATATCCAGCTCCGTCAGGTTTGTCGGGTTTCCTTCGCTGTCCAGGTGCATATTGACGTACTTCTTCAGTGCATCTGTGTCACTTCCGTTCAGGCTGTTGATTGTTACGTCCGGTCCAAGGATATAATGTCCCTTACTGCTATTATGGTTGGAGTCTTGCCCGTCACCAATATAGCCGATACGGTTCGAAAGAACATTTCCTGCATCATCTACCATTCCGGTGTTCACAATGGCGTTGCCGACAATGATAATCTTTCCTGTCATATCCCATTCATCCTCTGAACCGATGGCTGCGCCCTGATTTCCGGCGTAGGCAGTGACCTTTGCATGATCCCGAATGATGATGATGCCGTTCATATTCTCACCATCTGAAGAGCCAATTCCGCAGCCTTCATCCGAGCCTGCAGCAATCACAGCAGCATTTCCGCCTATGGTAACTGTCCCGGTAAAATCCCCATCATCTCCAGTGCCGATACCGGAGCCGTCAGAACCATTGTGATCTCCGCCTGCTTTGGCAGTAACCCTTGCGTTTCCATCCATGGTGATACTGCCTGTGAAATTGCCGTCATCTCCGGTGCCGATGCCCGCGCTGCCTTCAGCACCGGTTGCCGAAACCTGTGCATTCCCGCCAATCATAATGTTACCACTTAGGTTACCATCATCGCCGGAGCCAATGCCCGCACCCCTGTCATTACTGGATACTTCAACCTGCGCATTTCCGTCAATGACAATGTTTCCGGACATTTCCCCATTTTCGCCGGTGCCAATGCCTGCTCCGTCTCCGCCGCAGTCCGGTGCTATATTGTCATCTGTTTTTACGGTTGCATCTCCTGTAATATGGATGCTGCCGGACATGTCCTCCTTCTCATGGCTGCCGATTTTGGCATTATGGTTATAGCCAAAAGGCTCATCCTGAATCTCGGCCTTCAGAGAACCGCTTCCGTTTATGGTAACATTGCCATCCGAAACATGCAGTGCAGAGCCGGTTTCAGAGAAGATCTTGTTGTCTCCCTCCAGTGTAATGTTGGCACTGGAACTTCCCTTCACATCAATCGCATCATTGCTGCTTTTGATATTGATATCCTTAATGGTCACATTTGCAGCTGCATTATCAGACGTGGATATCGCAATTGTGTTTCCTGTCTCTACAGAGCTCTCCCGCTGCGTAATCACAGGAGCCTCATCCGGCACAGCCGATCCGCCGCCCTGCGTTACCGTCTGTCCGGAATTGTCTGCGTTTACCGTAACGCTGCCATCTTCCAGATACCAGTTGGCGGCATAGGTTGTCATGGGCAGGCTTACGCTCATGACCAGTGCGATCATACTTGCTGTCAGCTTTTTTCTCTTCATTTGGTTTCCTCCCTCTTTTCCTTTTTCATTTCTACATTATCCCCTGCAATGAAAATTCATAGTGCATGGCAACTGCTTTGAACAGCTTCTGCATCACCTGTTCAGAGATCGTGCGGATATCGAGTCCCTCCACGAATCGGATCACCCGCACGATTTCTTCCTCTGGAACGTTATAGGCCCGAAGGCTCATCGTGAAAAATAAGCGAAGCTTCTTCTCCAATGTCAGCTCTGCATCACACGGATGCGCCATGTAACCTCGCATGATGCCTGCAGATCCGATCTCCAGCTCGTAAAAATCACGCGCTGCCAGCTCCGGCTGATAGGATCCGAAAATCTGATACAGCTCTTTGGCTGTTTCGCGCTGAATATATTCACAGGCTTCCTTCTGGGTATAGGCTTCAATATAGATTTCCCGCAGGTTTTCATTCAGCTCTGTAAGTGTCATCTGGATCGCCGTTTCCACTGCATAAACATAGACCGGAGGGAGCTTTGTGCTCGCTGCACTTCTTGCCATCGAAAACTGATTCTCAAACATGAACTGCACAAGCTCTGTCAGTACGCCGTCCTTTGCACGGAAAATGTTCTGGAAGCTGCTGCTGGACACGCCGGACTTCTCGATGATTTCCGCCATAGTTGTCTTTTTGTACCCCTGCTCCAGGAAGAGTTTTACGCATACCTGCAGGATGCGTTTCTTTGTTGGTTCGCTTAAACTTGTTGCCATTTGCCCCGCCCTCATTCTATGTGACTATCTTGGTTTCTTCATCTGGTCTATATACCAAATGTAGCAGGAAATAGAGGTTCTTGTCAAGGAGTTTCTGGTTCGTGTACCAGTGCAGTATGACAGACCAAAATTTCAAAAAAACACGAGTGAACTGTAACTATTTTCTATTTAAAATTTTATGAAATCGATGAAAGAACGTTGCGGTTGTGATTGCCGCCGCCAGTATATCGCTGATCGGCTCAGCCAAAAAGACAGCAAATACTTTGTTCTGGATAAAATGCGGCAGGATAAAGATCAACGGAATCAACAAGATCAGTTTTCTTAAGCAGGCAAGCAATAAGCTGACCTTTGCCTGTCCCAATGCCATGAAGCTCTGCTGACAGGCAACCTGAAAGCCAAGAGAGAATATGCCCGCCATATAAATTCTCAATGCCCATGCAGTATATGTGATCAATTCTGTGTTATTCGAAAAAATACCTGCAAATCCCTTCGGGAACAGAAGCATCATCAACCAGAAACATCCCGTAAAAACGGTGCAAGCTGTAAATTGTGTAAAAAATGCTTTTTTTACCCGATCTCTGTTTCCTGCACCAAAGTTATAACTCATGATCGGCTGTCCGCCCTGACAAATTCCCTGTAACGGTAATGTTGCAAGCTGGCTGACACTTGTAATAATTGTCATCGCTCCTACTGCAAGGTCTCCGCCATATCTTGATAAGCTGGAGGTAAAGCTGATAGACAGAATGCTTTCCGTGGACAACATAACAAAGGTAGAGATACCAAGGGCAAGACATGGTAAGAGGATTTCCTTTTGCAATTTAAAGTTTTCTTTTCTAAGATGCAGGATCGTTTTCTTTCCTGACAGGAAACGAAGGATCCATATTGCCCCTACAGCCTGACTCAAAACAGTTGCAAGCGCAGCACCCTTTACTCCAAGATGAAATACAAAGATAAAGATCGGATCCAGAATAATATTGATCACAGCACCAATCACAGTTGTCATCATGCTGATCTTCGCAAATCCCTGTGTCGTGATAAAGGGATTCATTCCCATCACGATCAGGACAAAAATACTTCCAAGAATATAAATCCTTGCATAATCCACCCCATAAGGAAGTGTCTGATCACTTGCACCAAACAGCGTCAGCAGCTGTGGTGCAAACGTAAAAAACAGCACAGTCAAGGCAACTGCCATCAGCAGGAGAATCACAAAACAGTTTCCAAGAATCTTTTCCGCTGTCTTATTGTCTTTTTTCCCCATGGAAATCGCAGCGCGCGGAGCACCTCCGGACCCTGCAAGCATAGCACAGGCATTGATCAGCATCAGAATCGGTGTAAATAATCCGACACCCGTTAATGCTGCGGCACCGACGCCCGGAATGTGTCCAATATAAATGCGGTCAACAATATTATATAAAAGGTTGATAATCTGCGCCACGACAGCCGGTATGGCCAGCCGTGCCAGAAGACGGGGGATTTTTTCTGTTTCCATAGCTTGTGTGTTTGACTTATCGTTCATATCTATACGTTCCTTTCTGATTTCCATGTTCTAAAAACAGCCATAGCACTGATAAATATCCGGATTATGGCTGTTTTTATACTTTCAATGTCTCACCGTCAATTCAGCGATCTACCACCTGCAGTACACAGGCACAATAACCGGGCTCAGGCTGATCGCAATGGATGGTAAGATTCTTGTCTATCTCCGGGCTGTAATCATGAAGCGTATGCTTCGTACCGTTCAAAGTGGTTTACCACATGATTCATCAGCTTTTTCGCCAATCTCTGTCTGCGATATGCCTCATATCACAGTAAATACTTCTTCATCGTATTCTCTACATAGCCAATTACATTTTTCCACGCTAGATCTCCTACGTAAAAATTGCTTTTCTGAAACTGCGCCCAAAGCTCTGCCATTTGCAAATCGTCAGATATCAAATGTAATGTAACTTCAATATTATCCTTGCTAAAAATAGTTTTCCGCTTTTCACAGGTGGCAGAAAATGCATCGTATAAAACATCTTGTCCAACGTAGCTTCCAGCATTACGCGAATGCCCGGGTAATCAAACTCTTCCATAATAGTTCTTGTGCTTTTAATTTGAAATTTAACATTATCTTCCAGCGGGATGTTACAAATTTCTTCAATTATCCTCTGTACATCAGCCTCATTTAATGGTAATGCTTTTACTAATCACACTAACACCTCCACGTACTTCATCACTTCATCTCGAATTTCCATCATATCCGCATATACAATCAGCTGCGATAGCTTTTTGTCCTTCGATGACATATATTCCTTGATAGCCGTTTGAAATACTTGTACTTCATACTTATTACGATTCCTTATCAAATCGCAAATGCAACGCTCCTGATCATAAACCTTAACCAAATTTCCACTGCTGGATGCAATCTCACAAATTCCTATTTTGTATAAATCCGGTGCAGCATATTTCACCGAAACATTAAAATCATTATCCTTAAGATGACTCGCATTATATCCCTGTGGCACAGTAACACACACAGATGAATACTCCCTATCTGTCAAACCGTGCAAATATAGTGCTGTTTCTCCGGAATAAATAATCGCACCATTTCTTTGTTGCAAAATGAACAACTCATCCGGCCACACATCATCCGCTATATATACGCCTCTCGAGACCCTCTCCATGCCATGTTCCTTAATATATTTTGCAATATAGGTCTTAGAAATATCTTCACTACATACCAGAGAGGTAATAAGATAACCGTTATATTTTTCAATAAAATTTTCAATTTTTTCCTTTTTAGTCATTCTATTCACCTCTGCACTTTACTTATACGCTTTAATTATATGATTTAAAAGCGAGAAAGTAAACCATTTTAATTTTTTTGACCTATGCAGTTTTTTCTTCGGCACTAGCCTGAACATAGCAACCGAAGATGCCGGCTAGCGATTTACAATATCCATTGCTATCCGCCTGTCTGCCTCTTTCAAATTCTATCGGTATCAGTTTCCACTGTCCCTCCATGTTGCGCCAACATTCGCTTACCCGTTGATGTCTCACGAAATGATCCAGTGAATATGTGTTAAAATTTTTAGCATGCAATTTTTCATAATGTATTGTCATGTTTGCTTTCTATCCTTTCTTTCATATACAAATCTCTCGGCAAAAATTCACAATTACACCTGCTCCAATACTTAATTAACAGAGACGAGATACGCTCTGCGAATCTCGCTCTGATTAGCGGTCGTCAAATGCACCGCATAAATGCGTGCATTTTCCTCGTCGCCATAACAAAAAACGCAGAACCAATCCATTTTTCTTTTTGGATCAGCTCTGCGTCTTAGCGTCTGGCTCATTTACAATTTGAGTTTTAAATTGTTTTACATTTACAAGATACTCTCTCTTGCATTTCGGACAAAACAATCCCAGAGACGCCAAAACGATTGTCTGGCTGCCGCTGGGATCATAAGTTTTACACTTTTTTTATTCATGACAATCGAAAGGTGCGCTATCTTGTTTCATAAACGCCCTCCTTGCTGTAGGTAATGAAAACATCCCCGTATACAGCCACCGTTTTCGTTACATTCCTCTGTAATGGATCTGGAATCTCCCTGATTTCTGCAGTCCCATCGACAATTTTCTTCATGCATTCCAGCGCCTGATCGACCACATAATCCGCCAATGGTGCGCCAAAGCCCCGATAATCATGATGAGAATTGATCACATGATCATACTGGTCTTTCATCGACACAATCCGTTCCATCGCCTTTGCAGCTTTTTCCACACTGACATATCTTCCCTCCGTATGGTCACCTGACTGTATCAGCAAAAGATTACGGTTACACGCATCGGCACAGAACAGATACCTGGTTTTCGAATCGATAAAAACCATTTCACCGGGGGTATGTCCGGGACAACTGTATGCCGTAAGGATACGCCCTCCAAGATCGAATGTCTGACCGTCGGATAGCGGAAGCAGCTTCGGTTTTTTCTCCCAGCAAAGCATATCGTTCTCTGTGCTGTAAGGATAATATTTATCCTCCCGCTTCCGGATAAAATCTGCATAATTTCTCCGGCTTTCCAGCATTTTTTCGAAGGATACATCCAGAAAATATTTGTCCGCCGGATTGATATATAGCT
>ENA-ORQX01002169-ORQX01002169.1-human-gut-metagenome-genome-assembly--contig:-NODE-2169-length-10570-cov-2.982977_pt1 | contig 10570 bp, 6 predicted proteins | sample MGYA00242170_ERZ509124 | MGnify/ENA primary metagenome ERZ509124 (study PRJEB26280, sample SAMEA2338647) | human gut metagenome | biome: human gut; feature: human-associated habitat; material: faeces... | reverse complement strand
CGTATTCCATGATCTTTACGGCTGCTGTAGGAGCAAACAATGCACCGATATTGATCGCCATATAGAAGATACTGAAGGCGGAATCGCGTTTGGATGCATATTCGGGAGAGTCGTATAAGTTACCGACCATTACTTGCAAGTTCCCTTTGAATAGTCCGGTTCCCGTACTGATTACCAACAAGGCGGAAAACATACAGGCCAAAGCCAATGTCCCACTGCCTAATGGCAATGCGAGCAGAACATATCCGGCAAACATGGCGATGATACCGATTGTCACCATCTTGCCATACCCGAATTTATCAGCTAAGATACCGCCGATGAATGGTAAAAAATAGACTAAAGCAAGGAATGTGGAGTAGATCGTACCTGCCATACCTGGCGATAGACCAAAGTTTGCTTTTAAGAAAAGTACAAAAATTGCGAGCATGGTGTAATAACCAAAACGCTCGCCGGTGTTCGCTAAGGCTAACGCATATAAACCTTTAGGCTGTCCTTCAAACATAGAATTAATTTGTTAGATGATTATTGAATGATTTGTTTTATTGCACCTGTTTCCGGATAGAAATAAACTTTTACCGGAGCTTTTTTATCTTCAAACATGATGGGGGCAAGTCCTTCCCGTGTACCGAACTGGGTAATTTGTGCTTCGCCTTTATAAAGTGTTTTTTTGTTCATGCTGATTTCGATGCTGGCTTTACCTGGTACATTATATATAATGCCCTTCAGTGATTTTTCTTTCTTTTCAGCCTCTTTCGGGTCTAAAACAGGAGCGCGGTCGATGGCTTTTAAGTTCATATACACAGGTGCTCCGCCCAAATCGTCGGCATCTACGATTCCCAATTGGGGGGAGAAGCGGAATAATACTTCTTTATCGAGATTGTCGAAAGGTACAATAGTCACTTCGTAGTCACTGACTTCCTTTGCCCGGATACCTGTGAACAAGTTGGTTAGCGCTTTTTCCTGCTCTTCCAGTTGTTGGATGACCAGCTTCATCGCTTCGCCATTGGGTGGCAGGTTATCGGCATCACCCGTAAGAATGTTCATGCGGCTCTCGCGGATACGGTAGATTTGTTGGCTGCCACTTCTGCCTGCTTGGCTGTAGATCCTGCCATAAGCAACTCTTCTGACAAAACAGAGGCATCGGTTACTTTTGTCGGAGCCTGATTTTTCTTTCTTGCCGCTTCCAGTGCTGATTCATCGGGGGTATATTCGGCATTGATGGAACAAAGCAGTCCGTCTTCTGTCAAATAAGCATATGGGGCAACTGTTCCCGCTTTAAATTCAACGATGAATGTATTGTCTGCATCGGGTACACCTTTGTTGACCAAGCTGATCTTTCCTAATTCGTAATAGACCTTATCTTCTGTGATAGCGTCTTTTACTCCTAAATATTTTTCTGCGTATTTATAATAGGGACCTGCTTTGCAAGTTACTTTCGTAACTTCTGCATCTACAACCAGAGATGTTTTAGGAAGTGAATAAGTTATACCGAAATTATTTGCCTTGACGGCATTTTTCTTTACAACTTTAGTCTGAGCCATAATGGGTAAACTAAGGAGCAGACTGGCTATAATGATTAAATTCTTCATATTCTAATCTAAGTTTAATCTCTACTAAATGATTGTACAAAACTATGAAATATTTTGTTAGTAACCAACCGGAAAAGCCTCTTTTCCTCATTTATAGATCAGAGAAGAGATAAAGAACGGTCCCAAAGGCGGCGGAAAAGGAGATCGAGATATTAGGCTTGGTTAAATCACCGCCCGGGACTGTTCTTGTATATTAATTAAAATAAGATTTGTTTTAGTGATCGACAAAGGTAAATTTCTCTTCATTATTAAGCACATATTTTTGTTGACAAAAATGTGACAAGTTGTACTTCCTTAGAAATCAGATATGAATTTGTCGAACTTTTCTGTGTTTTGAGGCTCTCCTGTGAACTTTTTATATAATCTTCTGCGATATTGAGACACCCCTGAACTTGTGATATGCATAATGAAGGCAATCTTTTTTATGGGTAATTGCATCTTTACTAAATAACAAATATGTATTTCTTCTATGGAGATTTGTGGGTAAAGTTTTATAAGTCGATTGGTGAAATCTGGATATGTTGCATCAATCAATTGATGTAGTTCTTCCCATTCATTTGGACCAAGTTGTATGTCATTCTCCCTATGAATCCTAATATATAAAGATGAGTTATGAAAATCTTTATCCAACAAAAGAAATGTTCCCTGTTTTTCGAAAATTTGCCTGTTTTCCATTTCAAGCATTAATTTTCTCGCTTCATATAGTTGTTTTTCGACTTCACCCATTTCTTCTTGTTTAGATCGGAGCATTTCTGTTAATTGAGAAATTTGTTTTTCATTGTCTTCTATGTATTGTTGACTGCGTTTGTATTGCTCTTCTTTTAAATGGGCAAATCTCTTTTTTCTATTTTGTTCTTTTTTGAAAAATATGAAACTTAAAATGAAGATGATACTGAAAACGATAATCACTTGATATATCAAAATCATTCTTTGGGTTGCTTCTTTTTCGTATTTACTTTTTTTATTAACAATCCTTTGGTAGTTAAACATACTTTGTGTTAGACGCGTATTTTCAAAATGTAAACTATCTACTATGGAATTGCGTGTTTGTTCATATAGATTGGAATATTTGATGAGATCGTTGATGTTTTTTTCTTTCTGAGCTATTTGAGCCAAGTGGTACAAACTACCAGCACGTGTATGAATATTGGAACTCTTTACACAATGATTAAGATAAAATTTAGCAGAATCTAACTGGTTGGTGGCAATGTGCAGTTCTCCTTTTGACAAATATAAGGAATAGAGTGTTTTTTCATTACCGATTAAAGGCTTTGCTTTTTCTATGCATTGATATGCTTTTTTATAGTCTTTGAGACTGAGATATAGATTCCCTAAATCGGTAAGGATAGAGGCTCTGTTTTTTATTGCGGAGTATGAAATTGCACGTTTATAATATATTATTGAACTATCTGGCTTTTGTGTCAAGGAATATATACGTGCAATGTTTCTTAGGGCAAAAGCAGTTTTTACCGAATCGGGCTCTAACTCCAAATATGACAGGGCCTTTTTATACATGGGTAACGCCATGTCGTTGATATCCTGGTGAGCATATAAAGTACCTAAGTTGTTATAAATGTTAATCAGGAGAGTATAATCTTTTGAATCTTCGCCTATCTCCAAAGCCTTTAAGTAATATTCTTGTGCCTGTAGAGCATCTTGTAAATCGGAATTTACACGCCCTAAGTAGTTTAAGGCGCTGTCCGGTTGTTTTTCGATGGTTTTCTCCGCTTCAAGTAGTATTGGAGCCTTTGGGGTATTATTGCAAGCACCCATGGTCAGGAACAAAACGAGGGCAACAAGCGATGTAATATGTAGTAAAAACTTATTCATTTCTCTTCCCTTTAGTTATGGATTCGAATATACTTGTTTTCGGGAAAAAAATGATTTATTTCCAATAAAATGTTTTAATCATTTTATTTATTTACTTCGATTTATAAGAAAAAAGCCTATTTTTTTGCTGGTACAGTAGTTGATTCGTGAACTCCATCCCTGCAAATCACTCGATTATTTTATGCAAAAAACGGCTATAAAATAGGTAAAACCGGGTAGTTTTTATTGTCAGATAAGGGACTTTAGTTGCCGGACATCCCCATGTTGCCATCCTTAACACCCGGATGTACCGGCTCTCTACACCCGGATGTTAAGGATGGCAACATGGGGGTGTTTATAGAATTATGTGCTTGTCTTTGCTAAAAAAAGAGATAGCTTTTGTGGAATGAAGAACCGTATTCCGCCAATTTAATACCTGTTATATTCGTTTTTACATTTGTTTATTCGATTATTTTATATGCTTTTTCAAAAGTAACAGAAGGTAATATGTAGGTTTCCAATCATATGATAAAATGTCCTGTTTCAGGAGTGATAGAGGCAGTGATACAGGAAAACATCCTGTATCACTGCTATAACGCTTGAATATCAATATCTGAAACTTTTGTAGTGATAGAGTGATAGAAGATTTGCAGAAAACTTCGTATGTAGATCACAACTTTGGAAAATTTTGATGCGGTTGTCTTGGATTTTGACATCCTTTTCTATAAATTTTCCCTATTATTTCGCCTTTTCCTCTTTCAATAGCGGCCAGTTCGGGTCCGGTCTGTGTTCACGGACCATGATATCTTTCAGTTCTGCTACTTTTTCAGGATACTGGTCCAATATATTGTGCCGTTCCGACGGGTCGGACGCCAAGTTATACAGTTCATAATAGGGCTTGTCGCCGCGGATATTCATGTGGACCAATTTCCACGGTCCTTTGCGTACGGCTTGGCGACCGTTCAGTTCCTGGAATTCGAAATACAGGAATTCATGTTCCTTCTGTCCTTTCCGGTTTTCCAGGAGGGGAAGCATGCTGACGCCGTCCATTTCCTTCTGTTTGGCTTTCGGATGGATGATTTCTTCGAAGGTCGGTAATACATCCCAGAAAGAGCACATAAAGTCGGTTTCCGTATTCGGTTGGACATGTCCCGGCCAGGAAATGATCATCGGGACACGGATGCCGCCTTCGTACAGATCCCGTTTATATCCGCGATAAATGCCGTTGCTGTTGAAGAAATCGGGATCGGCGCCCCCTTCCATATGAGGGCCGTTATCGCTCGCAAAGATGATGATGGTGTTATCATATAAACCTTTGTCTTTTAACTTTTGGATGATCTGCCCGACATAGACGTCCAGACGGTAGACCATAGCGGCGAAAGTTGCATGTGGATGGAACTGCGAACAGTAACCTCCCTTGCGGAAAGCCGGGCTGCCCGGTTCGGTTCCTTTGTAAGGCTTTTCCGGGTACATACCGCGAAATTTCTGTATGATGCTGTCTTCCGGAACGATCAGCTCCGCATGCGGAATGATGGTCGGATACCACATGAAGAACGGTTCGTCCGGATTCATATTGTCCAGATATTCTAGTGCCTTTCCATGAATAAGATCTTGAGAGTAAGTCCCTTTTCCGTACTGTACATTCAGGTTGTTGTCTTCGAGTTCCACTCGTTTGTCGTTGTCCCAGAGGTGGTCAGGGTAATAACTGTGTGCCAGCAATTGGCAATTGTATCCGTAGAAAGTATCGCAACCTTGATTTTTAGGATCGCCGGTTGAACCGATATAGCCCAGTCCCCATTTGCCGAAAGCGGATGTCTTATATCCTGCATCTTTCATTACTTCGAAGATGGTGCGGGCATCGTCGGGAAGCGGGAACTGTCCTTCCGGATCAAGTTCGAGATTACCGCGTACAGGGGTATGCCCGCTGTGCGTGCCTGTCAGCAGACAAGAGCGGGAAGGGGCACTGACAGTTGTCCCCGAATAACACTGTGTAAAACGCATTCCGCTTTGTGCCAACTTATCGATGTTGGGCGTCTCGAACTTTTCTTGTCCGTAACAACTTAGATCGCCATAACCCAAATCGTCTGCAAGGATAAAAACGACATTCGGTTTCTTGTCCTTATTCTTCTCTGCGTGAATGAAAGGAGTTGTCAGCAAAAGGCCGGTCGAAATTAGAATTGCCTGTTTCATGATATATGTTTTTTGTTAGGATGCTTACAAAGTTATATTTTTTCTAAGGAATAAATGAAAAAGCAATCCGTGAATTTTTTGAAAGATGAAAAATCGTACCTTTGTACAGTCGAACAGATAAAAAGAAAAGAACAGTGGCAAAGATAGTGGAAACACCTTTAATGAAGCAGTATTTCGATATAAAGGCAAAACATCCTGATGCAATCCTGTTATTCCGTGTAGGCGACTTTTACGAAATGTATGGCGAAGACGCTGTGACCGGAGCCGAAATACTGGGTATCGTACAGACGAAAAAAGCGAACGGACCGGGGCAAACGATCGAGATGGCCGGTTTCCCTCACCATGCATTAGACAGCTATCTGCCCAAACTGGTGCGTGCCGGTAAGCGCGTAGCTATCTGCGACCAGCTGGAAGATCCGAAACTCACAAAGAAATTAGTGAAACGCGGTATCACCGAATTGGTAACTCCGGGTGTTTCTATCAATGACAATATACTCAACCATAAGGAAAACAACTTCCTTGCTGCCATTCATTTTGGTAAGGATGTCTGTGGAATTGCATTTCTCGATATCTCTACCGGCGAGTTCCTGACAGCCGAAGGAACCGTTGATTATGTGGATAAACTGCTGAATAATTTTTCACCGAAAGAAGTATTGGTCGAAAGGGGTAGCCGTAAACGTTTTGAAGAGGCTTTCGGTCCTCGGTTCTTTATTTTTGAACTGGATGACTGGGTGTTTACTTCGGAAGCTGCCAACGACCGTCTTCTGAAACATTTCGAAACGAAGAACCTGAAAGGTTTCGGTGTCCAGCATTTGAAATTGGGAGTCGTAGCTTCGGGAGCCATCCTGTATTATCTGGATCAGACGCAACACACCCATATTTCGCATATCACCTCTCTTTCCCGTATCGAAGAAGACCGCTATGTACGCCTCGATAAGTTTACGGTGCGTAGCTTGGAGCTGGTCAGCACGATGAACGAGGAGGGGACGAGCTTGCTGGATGTGCTGGACAAGACCGTTTCCCCGATGGGATCGCGTATGTTGCGCCGTTGGATATTGTTCCCTTTGAAGGATGTGAAACCGATCCATGAGCGTCAGGACGTAGTGGAATATTTCTTCCGCCATCCCGAAGTGAAGGAGCTGCTGGAAGAGAAACTGGAACAGATCGGCGACTTGGAACGTATTATTTCCAAAGTGGCGGCCGCGTCTCTCCCCGCGAAGTGGTACAGTTGAAAGTCGCTCTTCGTGCCATCGAGCCGATCAAGGAGGCTTGTACGGCAAGCGATGAGCCGAGCCTTTGCCGTATCGGCGAACAGTTGAATGCCTGTGCCCTGATCCGTGACCGGATAGAAAAAGAGATCAACAACGATCCGCCTTCCTTGCTGAACCGGGGCGGCGTGATTGCGACAGGCGTGAACGCCGAGCTTGACGAGTTGCGTGCAATCGCTTATTCGGGTAAAGATTATCTCTTGAAGGTACAACAGCGGGAAATAGAACAGACGGGTATATCGAGCCTTAAAATCGGTTTCAACAATGTTTTCGGGTATTATATCGAAGTGCGTAACGCCTACAAGGACAAAGTCCCTGCCGGATGGATACGCAAACAGACTTTGGTGAATGCCGAACGTTATATTACCGAAGAACTGAAAGAATACGAAGAAAAGATATTGGGAGCGGAAGAGAAGATACTTTCGTTGGAAGCCCGTCTCTTTAACGAACTGGTGCTTTGTCTTTCCGAATATATTCCGCCTATCCAGATGAATGCGAACCTGATCGGTCGTCTGGACTGTCTGCTCTCGTTTGCCAAGGTAGCTGAAAGTAATCGTTATATCCGTCCGGATGTGAATGATTCGCAGGTGATCGATATTAAGGCTGGCCGCCATCCGGTGATTGAAAAACAGTTGCCTATCGGCGAACCTTATATTGCCAATGATGTCTATCTGGACGATGAAAAGCAGCAGATTATCATTATCACCGGACCCAACATGGCCGGTAAGTCCGCTTTGCTTCGCCAGACGGCTCTGATTACGCTGATGGCGCAGATCGGTTGTTTCGTCCCAGCCGAATGCGCTCGTATCGGGATTGTGGATAAGATATTTACACGTGTGGGAGCTTCGGATAACATTTCGGTCGGAGAATCCACTTTCATGGTGGAGATGAACGAGGCTTCGGATATCCTCAACAACATGTCTTCCCGCAGTCTTGTCCTGTTTGACGAATTGGGACGCGGGACAAGCACATACGACGGTATTTCTATTGCCTGGGCGATTGTCGAATATATCCACGAACATCCCAATGCCCGTGCGAAGACATTGTTTGCCACGCATTATCATGAGTTGAACGAGATGGAGGCTTCTTTCAAGCGTATCAAGAACTACAATGTTTTGGTGAAGGAGGTCAATAACAAAGTGATCTTCTTGCGCAAACTGGTTCCCGGAGGCAGTGAACACAGTTTCGGTATCCATGTGGCCAAGATGGCGGGTATGCCGAAAAGCATCGTAAAGCGTTCCAACGAAATCCTGAAACAGTTGGAAACGGAAAACCGTCAGGAGGGGATTGCCACGGAAAAACGCAAAGGCAGTATCAAAAGCAAGCCTGTAAAAGGAATCGCTTCATCGGCAGACGGCTATCAGCTCAGCTTCTTCCAATTGGACGATCCGGTACTCAGCCAGGTGCGGGATGAGATCAAGAACCTGGACGTCAACAACCTGACACCTCTGGAAGCGTTGAATAAGCTGAGTGAGATACGAAGGATTATTACTGGGAAATAAAAACGACTACTGGTGTTTATCTGGGGATCTCCTCACCATAAAAGATAAGGTCTCTCTTATGTCGCATAGGGTATTTATCTGAGAGGTATGTCGAAACAAAATCCTGCATACTGATAGCCATAATTTAAGTACGGATTACACGGAAGTAAAATAATTTATCCGTGAAATCCGTGTCTAAAAGATCGTGATAGATAAAGAGCCTCTCTCTTTTTTTCTTGTCTTTTAACAAACCTGGATAACAGGTATGTCTAACAGGAAAGCTATCTTTTTTAGTTTATCCGCAACATGTCCGATACCGATTGCACAGTGGTGTGAAGGACCCGCCTTACTCCATCGGTTCATAAAGGTGCGGGCTCCGCAACTGAACCTGTAGCGGCTGTTCGTGTTTCCTATGTGCAGGGTGGGTCCGTCGGTCGATTCTCCCTCTGCGATAAGTAAAAATACGCCATCATTATTTTCACATACGGAAAGAAAAGTGACAGGTCCCTGTTTGACGCGCATCTGAATGGACAATCCTTTGCCCGGTTTACCGTGATATACGGGTAGCGGTACGAGGCTGACCTTTCCCTCAGCAATGGCGAAATGAGCCGGCCCGTCATGTCCCCATAAAACAACATCGTCATTGAAGTCTATGGCATACGGTTCAGAGAATGAACCTCCGGCATCTAAAAGAGAAAGGAGCTTCATGGCTTGTACGTTCTTTACTTCGCACTCGCCTGCTACCGGGATGCCGCGTCCTGTAAGTAGGGTATTGCCGGCTATTACGGAAGTCACGATATTTTCATAATCGTTTCCTTTCCAACCTTCGTAGTAGTAGGCCATTGAACTGAGGTTGTGGGCTTCGGCCAGTTTATCGAGTGCGACAGAGGTGCGGGCAGCACGATCCAATTCGTATTCTTCACAATGCGGGTCGACTTCAAACTTCATGGAAAATTCCAGACGTTTTGCTGTTCGTTCGTCTTCCGTTACAGCATCCCGGTAAGCTTTGAGTTCGCACATTTCGAGAAGCTCTATGTGAGTGCCGAAAGTGAAGGATTGCCGGGTAATGTCGGTGTAAACGTCCAGCATACCGCAATAATAGTGTCCGAGAATACCCATCCGGTTGTTACGCATCCCTTGTACGGCCCTTACCGCATCGATCCAGTTTTCGATTTCGTTCCATACGTATGGTTCTTCGAGGTAACCGGTCAGGATGTCGTATTTGATGCCGGCACGGTTGAATACGCAGGCAAATTCCGGAGTGGAACAGGCTTGGCAGTGAGCCAGCCATTCGCCGGTCATTTTTCCACGGTCGCCTAATCCGTTGATATAATCGTAATTTATGGCGGCTACGGGTTGTATGTTGAGCAGGATAACCGGAATCTTGATGCGCTGGGCGATCGGAAGGATCGTTGAGGAAAGGGCATAGGTCGAAATAAAGATGAAGAGGATTTCTATGTCTTCACTTTTTAAAACTTCTGCTGTCCGGGCTGCCTTTTCCGGGCTGTCTACCATTCCCCCGTCAATCACGGTTGCCTGTAAGCCGGACATACGTTCTTTTATCATTCTTTGGTAATCCGTCAATCGGGAGAGAAGCCCTTCGAATTGATTCCAATAGGTGTTCAATCCGACTCCGATCAGTCCGACTTTAACTTCCTTTTTTGTTGTATTCATGGTATTCTTCATTATTTATTTTTCTTCACTTTGAAAGTATAAGTACCGGAACCTGTTGTTGCTACGACATACCGATTTCCTTCTTGTTTGCAACTGATTCCGGGGACATCTTCCAATCGTACACCGCTTTCGGTTATTTGTTTCGTGTCGGCAGACGGGAGATAGACGGAGGCTTTGCTGTTTGCCGGTACTTCCACTCGGATGATAAATTCTTTATCGTTGTCTTTCCAGTCGGAAACAATCTGTCCGTAAGGCGATTCGTAGGAAACCTGTGCGTCGCGGACATCACCGACCGGTTCGGGTTTGATGACAATATGCTTAAACCCGAAGGAATCTTCTTTCTGACGGATGCCTCCTAAGCCGCTGAACAACCATTCCATCAGATGACCCAACATAAAATGATTGTTCGATACGAAGCCGTATGCCTGCCAGGATTCGGTGAGAGCAGTAGCTCCGTGTGCCAGTTGCCAACCGTATCCCGGTGTGTCGTACTTGCAGTTCATATCGTAAATGACATCCGAAGCGCCACCGGCTTCAAGGGCACGCAAGACATAGCGGT
>ENA-ORQX01002161-ORQX01002161.1-human-gut-metagenome-genome-assembly--contig:-NODE-2161-length-10601-cov-10.217428_pt1 | contig 10601 bp, 8 predicted proteins | sample MGYA00242170_ERZ509124 | MGnify/ENA primary metagenome ERZ509124 (study PRJEB26280, sample SAMEA2338647) | human gut metagenome | biome: human gut; feature: human-associated habitat; material: faeces... | reverse complement strand
GCAAATTTCTTTGCTTAGCGGCTGCTTTGCCTTTATCTGTGTACGGCTTGTACTCTGCTTTGAGCTTGGCTCTGAGCTTTGCAAACATATCCTTTTCACAGCTTTTATCAATAAAAAACGCCGAGCCTGCAAGCTCGGACTATCCTTAACGAAGAAATAAATATTATGTATTACCCGTAAGCACAACATCTTACGGGCTTTGATTTCTATTTGCTCAAGACTGACGGCTGTCAATCTCAAATGTGTAGTGGATCACTATCGTATTGCCGCAGGTTCTTGAATACTTTTCCGTTTTTTCATAAACCTCTATCCTGCGTATAAACACTCTCAGCAGTTCAGGAGTAAGCTTAGGCATTTCAATGTATTCCTTAGCTTTTGCTATAAACTTCTGAATGTACTGCTCACGTAGATCCATTTCAGATATTTTGTGCGATATAGATTCGAGTTCAAGACGAAGATGCGATTGTTCCTGTTCGTAACCGCTTGCAAGAATATCATAACGTTCCGGGGTAATACGCCCTGTGACCCTGTCCTCATACAGACAGCTAATGATATTGTCAAGCTGTTTTATTCTTGCAGTGATCTGCTCTTTCTCACGCTCGGCATTTATACACAATCTCCTTGCCTCGACCTCGCCGTTCTTAGCTGCCATTGCGTAAAACTTCTCAGGATTATCTCGGGCGAAGGCTGTGGCGGCTTTGAGATTTTCAAGTACGATTTGATCTAAAACTTGTTCTCTGATATGATGACAGGTGCAGTCGGTTGTACGCTTTTGGTAGCCTCCGCATATGAAGCTGTTTTTTTCAACAGCCTTTGTCTTTGCCCTCTGAAGATACAACCGCTTACCGCAGTCGCCGCAGTAAAGGTATCCTGCATATTTATCCATTTCTCCTTGTCTATCGGGACGTTTTCTTCCGTCAAAATGCTTTTGTACTAAATCAAAGGTTTTTCTGTCAACGATAGGTTCATGGGTGTTTTCAAAAATCAGAACGTTTTCCTCATCGTTTTTAATACGTTTTTTCAGCTTGTTGGACTTGGTATAGGTTTTAAAATTCACGGTATCGCCGCAGTAGACTCTGTTTGAAAGCATCAGTCGAACGGACTTCTGATCCCAATGATACGGTTTATCCGGATTCAATCTTCCCGTCCTGCGTCCTGTTTTTCTGAATGCGTAAACGCTTGGCGACATAACTTTCTGTGCACACAATTTATCACATATCTTCATTATTCCGATTCCGTCTGCATACATTTCAAAAATTCCTTTCACTATCGGCGCTGTTTCGGGATCTGGGATCAGCTGCTTAGGATCGTCGGGATTCTTCATGTATCCATATGCTATTACCGATCCAACACGCTCACCGCGCTCGCCCTTTGCACGCTGAACCGCTCTGATCTTTTTACTTGTATCCCTTGCAAAAAGATCGTTGAAATAATTGCGTATTCCCGCATAATCGTTTGTACCGTCGGCGCTGTCTACACCGTCGTTTACGGCGATAAAACGGACGTCATACTGCGGAAAGGTAACTTCCATAAGCATACCCGTCTGCAAATATTCTCTGCCAAGTCTCGACTGGTCTTTTACAATCACCGCAGAAACATTTCCGCTTTCCACTTCAATCATCATTTCCTTGAATGCCGGACGATTAAAATTTGCTCCGGAATATCCGTCGTCAACATAGAATTTACAGTTTAAGAAACCATGGTCATTCGCATATTTTTGCAGGATGAGTTTCTGATTTTCAATAGAGACCGACTCACCGTCCCTCATATCCTCCTGTGATAAACGGCAGTATAACGCAGTAATTTTTCGATTCGAATCAGACATATTTATCCATCCTTTCATAGTCTGTAAATTTTCAAACCGAATAGGATACAGCTACAATATATCACTATCCGGCTTGAAAGTCCAGAAAATTTTTTGATAATTTTATCTGCCGTTAATAAGATAAGCGAACAGTTCCGACACTTTTTGTGGCTTGTATCCTTCATCTGCTCTGGGACTAACGGATAAGATTTTGTAAGTTACTCCATCAATCACAGTTTCGATGTGCGAGTAATCATGTCGGCGTCGGTACTGATTTGAATCTGGTTTCTCTTCTATTTCTTTGTGAATATTCTGCATAAATCACTCTCCACTTCGTTGTCTTGATTGTTGTTATTCGTGTAAACAAATCAGTTCAGTCCTTTCATATTTAAATTTTGCGGTTCGTATTCGTTACGCACCATCTTAGCCTTGCTGAAAATCAACAGCGTTCTCGTAATCGATAATTCCATTGATCTTCCGTACTTCGTTTACGCACATAGCATGTAAACTTTCTAGAGTTTCATCGTCAACATCATTGATAGCCGCAGTCATATGCGAGAGCTTTCCAAGCTCGACTGCGACCTTAAACATCAGACGGGCAAGCCGCTGTTCCGTACCTTTTATCTGCGCCTTGACCGTTTCTGTTATCATAGGGGATAGGTAGTTTACCTCCTGCTGCTGACGAAGATAGCCGATGTAAAACGTGACGGCTTTTTCAATGAACTCTGTTTTTGAAGCACAATTGTCGTCCTTGTACTCCTGCTCGATCTTTCTCATAGTTTCCGGCTGAAAATATACAGCCGTTTTTTCTTTTGCCATAATTCTACTCCTTTCTTATCACGACGTCGTTAATTATGCCGATTTCACGCACTTTTCTGACCTTTAGACCCCTGATTTCCGCTGAAAGCCGTATTTTGACTCCATGAGGCGACCGCCTAAAATATGCACAAGACCTGTGTGAAGACTGCGTATTTACGGCACATTTGCGGTCAGCTTTGCTGTCCGCTGTGAGGGTCATGGCGGCTTCAGACGCCATGACTTTAACCTGCAATGAAATATTTCACTTTCTTCGTCATGCGGCGAATCGGGAATTTGTGCATAACCAACATATCAAGTTCCCGATGTGCTTTTTAACTGATTTCAGAATTGCTCGTTTATCCCTTCGTACACCGCTTACAATCGGCGTGTGTGGCTTATACCGTCTACGGTGGTATGTTTACCCTACTGCGAGTTGGGAGGGCAAATATCGCCGTTGTGTTGCGGTTAAAATTAATTACACTTTTTTTGATTATTGAACATCTCCATTCTTATTCGCAGAAGAGAAAAGGCGGATTGTCAATCAGCGAATCAATCCGCCGATTCTATTCGTCATTCATCACCAATCAATCTTTGATAACTACATATCATTCTTTCTTCTGCTATTAATAATATTAGTTAGTATTAATCCTTAAAGGCATAGCGCTGTGACACGGAGGGTATCGCAATTATTATTTTTGTTTGCCCCACAACAGTACAGTTCCTGTCAGAAAATCTTGTCTGACTTAAGGACGTATTCCAAGCTTGGTTACGCTTCTGCTCCTCCTGAACGATCTTCGCTGTACTTCGCCGCTTGGTATCTCTCCTACGTGGGATTTTGTTGTCAAGATTCTTTTGCCTTCATACTGTAGCCGATGAAAAGATGCTTTTTATGCGTGTGTGAAAAAATTTTGTAGACTTGCACAAAATCTGAATGGATTATTTATAGAGTTCCCTCTCACTTGTATACGGAAAGGAGTCGCCGTTTTGACAACCCTTAATTCATAAAGTTTGTAGGCTTGAACAAAGTCGTAACAAATTTTTTGTAGAGTTTGCTCTCACTTGTATAGGGTAAGAAGTTGAGGTTTTACAACCATTTTGACAGCAATTCTTTAAAAGTTTGTATGATTATACAAATTCGGGGCGGACGATTTAGAGAGTTTGCATATTGGTTAGGTATCCCTATAGAAACCTTTTCCCAGTGAATCAGGGTGGTAGTTGGCTCGTTTATGAAGAGTTTTGCGTTGACAGTAACTCTGAAATGTTGACAGTAAAACTACCACTTGATTTCTACCGTCACACCTCGCAAAGCAAGGATTTTCAATGGTTTTCAGACTTTTAAAGCCAAACTGTTGACAGTAACTTCGCCCGAGGTTTTACTGTCACTACTGTCACGCTCACGGTCGTAATGAAGAATAATCAGTCTGCCGTTTCGTGTCCGCTTGTACAGAAAATCAATTCCATACTGTCTGAGCGTGTAACCGTTCTGAACCAAATCTCTTGTAACTCTGTTCGGATAGAATGTTTCATTTGAAATACTTTTCAGTGCGGTTACCAATTCTGAAGCCGTTCCTGTGAAATCAATCTTTTTCTGAATGTAAACATACAATGCGGCGAGAAAAATATTGTCTTTGCTTTTCGAAACAGTTGGCTCATCTGTGACTATCCACTTTTTCAAATCGCTATCAAACTGCAAGCTTATTTCTGCGTTTTCAATATCACGACCTACGCAGTATAGCTTTGCATTTCGACTGCCACGCTTTGTTTCTACAATAACCATGCTTTCGTCAACGCATCCGCTGATTCCTGTCGAGCCCGAAATCATATTGAACGGATCGCTGTCCGAACACTTTCTTGTGTGATGAACAACTACGATTGCAATTTCAAGCTTGTCCGCAAGATTTTTTAGAACAGATAACTCTTTGTAGTCCGAGCCATAACCGTTATCGGTTGACTCACGAATCATTTGCAGAGTGTCAATGAACACAACTTTTAAATCGCTATGCTCTTTCTTGAAATTCTTGATCTGCTCTTCAAGTCCGCTGCCTATTGATTCTGACATGATTACAAAATGCAATCGCTCTGTCGGCTCATCTGTAATTTCATAGAGACGATTTTGGATTCGTACATAGCTGTCTTCCAAACACAGATAGAGCGCAGTTCCTTGAGCCGTTTCCTGACCTAAAACTTTTTCTCCTTTCGCTATCGACAAGCACATATCAAGTGCCAGCCATGACTTTCCCACTTTTGGTGCACCTGCTAAGATGTACAGACCTTGCGCAAGCAAGCCATCTACAACAAACTCGATAGGCTTGTACACAGTTGTCATGATTTCTTCGCAGGACTTTGAGTTGAATTTCTTCAAGTTATCAAGCCTCCTCTTCTTTTTTTCTTTTTACTTCTTTCCCACAACAATACAGTTCCTGTCAGAAAGCCTTGTTTGACTTAAAGACGTATTTCCAAGCCTGGTACGCTTCTGCTCCTCCTGCACGATCTTCGCTGTACTTCGCCGCTTGGTATCTCTCCTTCGTGGAATTCAATTGTCAAGATTCCTTTTCCTCATACTGTAGCCGACTAAACAAAGTGTTTGGACAACTTCTGAAAAAAGTTTGTAGGTTTGCACAAGTTAGCTCATATGATTTCGGTTATTTTGACTACCACTGCTCTTCCGCTTGTATATGGGTAGAAGTCGCTGTTTTGATACCCCTTTATCTAAATGAATTCATAAAGTTTGTAGGGTTGAACAAAGTCGTAACGGATTATTTGTAGAGTTTGTTCTCACTTGTATAGGGTTAGAAGTTGAGGTTTTAACAACCTTTTTGGCAGAGTTTCTTTAAGATTTTGTATGATTGTCTAATAGACAGAGCAGTGATGACTTTTGTTTTTTGCATTATCACAACACGATGCGGTAGGACGTGAATCACGACCTACCGTAAAAAGTAAGGTGGTAAACATCTATGATCCGACATAGAAAAACCACTGCCGTGTTTTCCGACAGTGGTTCGAGAGAATGATTTTATTATGTTCAAAAAATGATATCTCTTGCCGTGAAGATTTACTAGGCTAAATAATTTGTCACAGCTTGCTTCTTTAAAACAGGAGCGGGGTAATCCCCTCGTACACCACAACAATCGGCGTGTGTCGCCCTTTTCCTCAGAGGATGGTATGTTTACTCTACTGCGAGTTAGGGACAAATATCTCCGTTACGCTGTGTACTTTCGAGAGCACCTTTCGTTGACAGTAACTCTGAAATTTTGACATTGAAACTCGTCTTTGATTTCTACCGTCACGCCTCACAAAGCAAAGATTTTTAAGAGTTTTTAAGCTTTTGAAGCAAGCTGATTGACCATAGAATTTTTATTGTCAGTACTATCACTCTGACGATCATAATGAAGAATAATCAGTCCGAAACCTCAAACTCATCTGAACTAAGATATGTTACTTCACTGTCCTTAAAATTATATTTCCAACTGTATGAATGTGACAATGTAGGTTTATAAATTAGCTCAAAGCAATCATCTGAACTTATTTTCACCGAATCAGACAGATCAAAATCTCCAGTTGGTAATCCAACATATAAAATCTCATGAGCAAAAACAGAATTATCAGTGACCAGCACCTGTATTCTTTGAACAGTCATTACATAATATCTTGATATTACTATTTCATAATCACTATGGGTAAACCTTAATCGTTCCGTTTTATAGTTAAAGGGAACGTTAATTAACAAGATCAAGGATAAAAATAATGAAATAATAGCTTTACATGAGTATTTAAAAATTTTGCTTTTATTTTTGGATAAATGAAGAAAAACAGAAACTACTGATGTCAAAAACAAGACTACTGTGCAAAGCGAAACAATGAAAAATTTTGGAATGATTTTAATGCTTATATGAAACAAAAACTCAAAAATCAAATTCAAAGCAACAACTAAAATTGTTGCTATTTCTATTCTTCTTATTATTTTCATAAATTCTCACAATATATAATTTTACAGAAATTTATATTAAATAATTTCTGCTATCCGAAAAATAACGCCATGTGCAAAAGCAAATCATACATTATCCTCAAAACCATACGAAGTGATTTCATAAAAACAATGTGCTAATATTGTTGGAAATGAATATCTGCGCAGTGTTTCCTCATCAATAGTATAATTTAAAAAATCCGCATAAGGCGATGATGCTATCGAATAAATTGTTTTTGAAGATAACTCGTAGGCACTTACATCAAAATCAATTGTTGAATCATTCTCGTCAAATATTTCAAGTTTTCTAATATCATCATTTTCGTTTTGAATGTATGCCGTAATAAATATACATAGTTTTTGCCCGTTATATGTCGGATTCATATTAAGTAAATCAAAGAACAAATCTTTATAAAGATCTATATACTTATTGCCATAATGTAGCTTAATTTTTGATATAACATCTTCAGGACTTGTCTTTTTTAATATTTCATATATTCTCATTTATGTGTTTTTTCGAAAACCTCCCAAAATATCTCTCCATTTTCTGTTTTATTACCAAGTAGCCTATAGGCTCCTCCTTTTCCCATAACTTTAACCTCATACATAAATCCTTTTATGCCTTTTCCACTAAGCTTTTTTATTCCCATTGTACCTTCTTTCGTCGCTTGCTTTACCATAGATTTAAGAAATTTTTTTACAACTCCTTCATCACATTTTTCAAGCATTTCTTTTTTAGCTTTTTTCGAAATAAGTTTCCATGCATCATCTGGAGATGGCTCAAGTATACCTGCAATGAACATTATTGAATGAAATACTTTTTCATCGCTTATGCTAATAGAAGGATTATACTTGTTAACTTCGCTTAACCAATAATCTCGTTCCGCAGCACTGACATCTCCGCCTAAAAACCAGGCAAATTCATCAGACACTGCACCTGAAATTGATTTTGCAATATCTAATATTCTTCCTTTTCCAGAAGACATAATATCTCGTATTTCATCAGCCCTATTAGCAATATCTATTTTATCAGTATCAGTAACTGCTAAGTGCCATGCCAGTTCCAGTTTTAAAAGTTCGGCTTGAACAGTAGTAGAAAACTTTTCATCTGACGCTGTCCATATACCCGTGCATAAATAAGGATTACATGGTTTTGAATCATTGACATCTAATATACCATCCCCATCCGTATCCCCATTATTAGGATCGGAGCTATACTTGAAAACAACGGTAGAATACGTGATATATCCGCCGTCCGCACTGCCGACCTTAACGGTCTTTGACTTACCTCCGTCAATAGAAATCTCCTGACCGTCTAACAGATCGTCATCGTCGCAATCCGAATTTTCAGGGTCGGTATAAATAACCTGTGCATTAGAAAGAACCAGTCCCAAAACCTCAAATTCATCTGGTAGACGGTCAAAATTGAAATGATTATCTATAACGCATAATTTTTATTTTTGCCGTACAGATTTTAGTCTGTACGGCAAAAATAATAGCAATAGCTAAATATTATAGTTAAGTAGATATTGAAGAGCTTTTTCATCCGATAATATTACGGGTGTTTCGATTGTTCCAAAATTAATGTTCTCAAAAAATGCGTTTTTTAATCCCTTACAGTTATTTATTGTAATATCGTGAAATAAACAATCTGAAAAATAACTATTCTCGAAATTAACATTTTCAAACATAACAGATTCAAATTTGCGTCGGTATCAGGTTTCATATAATTGGGTTTAATGGGATTGTAGCCTGAATCAACAAGTAATCCGGACATTTCCTCAACATCTGAAAAACAATCGCTGTGCTATCTGATTTCTCCTAAGTGTTTGACAAATAGCTATTCCATTTATTCATATTACTGATTTTAGAATCTATTTTAGATAAAAAATTTGACTTTATAACTTTATCGACAGCAACATAAAAAGTTTCCGTCCTGTTGCCAATGTTATTATAATCCAGCATATATTTTTCTTGTGTATCGGTATTGAAATAGTAAATAAATTCATTACCATTTTGCTGATAAACCCATACCAAATATTCATTGGGATTTATATCATAGCAAAAATAATAACTTGGCAGATAATTGGTATAGTCCTCAAATCCAATGGCATATCTAATCAAATGCTCATTTTCATCGGATATAATCATAGTTTTATCAGGTTGCCAACCTTTATTGCTTTCAATAACTTTGATTGAAATTAAAACATTATTATCAGTTTCAATTTTTTCATTAAACAGTGTTTTTTCATTCTTACCCAAACCAACAATAATGCCTGAAATAATTACTGCAGAAATAATAATGCCGACAACTACCAATACTTTTTTCATACTAAACCTCAATTAGCTAAGTCAAAATAATAATCGCAAAATGCACTTGCAAAACCATATATCATATTTTCAGTTATTAAATTACAAGTAGATGAACTATACACGCAACCAGCAGAAAGAAAATCCATAGGAGGTCTAATATATGATGTAGCAAGTATTTTCAAATCAGATCGTTCATTTGAACCTGTAATATTATATATAAAATCAGAAAATCTTTGCTTGTTGTTCATTTTTATTAAATAATTGTTAAGCAATTCATTTAAGTCCATATTGGGATTATCTTTATACTCATAGTATAAATTAACTGCATCTGCATCAACAATTACATCACTAATTCCGTAATGCGAATTCGAACGATTACCTAAATATGTACTCATTTCCTGATATGCGGCTTCTATACTCATATTATGCGCATAGTATTGATCTTTTCCATATAAAATATCTTGATCTATCACTTGTTGTAAGTCCCCTGCCCAACCAGCCATATCATTCATTGAACCATAATAAGTAGAATAAATGGATTTAATATCATTTTTTTCAAAATAAGCATTCATAGTTGCGGCAAGATGTTTTAAATCATACTTTTCGTTCGTCAATGGATCAAAGAGTTCTTCCACAGCATTATCATCTCCAAGGAAGTAATTATATACATCAATATTGTTATCTTTAACATATGCTATAAAATTCTCATTTATATTACCAGCTGTAATGTTCCACTTTGTGCCAATGTATTTAGTGCTGCGTAAAAATTCTAATACAAGTGTTATTTCATCGTCTTTATTTCGTAAATTATTATCTGAGCAGTAATTCTGAGCATATTCACATAGTATATCCAAATATGGAACAAACGAATATACTAATGGATTTAAATCACTTGAATCTACCGTCCCATCCCCATCTGTATCCGGATCAGACGGATCCGACCACATATGATGATAGTATTTGAACGTTGAAGGATTGCCCTGTTTTCCAGGTACTTCAACCTTCGTAAGCTCAACATCGACTTCTTCATTGTCATCAAGGCCGTCATCATCCGTGTCAGCTTTCATATAATCGGTATTAACAATTTTGCAATTTGAGCTTACAATAAGACCACTCATTTCTTCAATATCTGTAAAACCGTCACCATCAGTGTCTGTTTCTCCAACAAAGGTCTTAGGACCTATTTCATTGCAGCTTTGATTTATTTCAGCAGCGGTTTTAGCAGAGTATACCTTGCCGCCTGTCAGCTGTGCATAACCTATCAATGCAGCTGTATTAAAATCACCAATACAGAAAAAGTAAATAGGTATCATGTTATTAATTGCAAGCTTAAGAAATCTACTGTCAACTGATACACTGCTGTCAGTAATAAAAATAATTTTAGAGTTATACCCCATAGCCTCATCATTGAGTATAACTGCTGCTAAACCAATTCCATAACTAGCATTAGCAGTTCTGCTGTAATAAATCGGATCCCATTTCAACGCACTTTTGACACTCGTAAAATCGGTGTTCATTCCACCAGCATTCTGGTAGGTCAAAAAGCTCATAATATCTGAATCCGACATTGAGTCTACAATATTACTAACTATAAGTTCATTTCGATTTGCGTTATTAACATTATATATATTCGAACTTTTTGATATTAATACAGTTGCATTTGGAACATGCTGGCCTTTTGATTCGTTTATTTTAGTGTAAATATCTTGCCATGCTCTATAC
>ENA-ORQX01002160-ORQX01002160.1-human-gut-metagenome-genome-assembly--contig:-NODE-2160-length-10602-cov-2.868588_pt1 | contig 10602 bp, 10 predicted proteins | sample MGYA00242170_ERZ509124 | MGnify/ENA primary metagenome ERZ509124 (study PRJEB26280, sample SAMEA2338647) | human gut metagenome | biome: human gut; feature: human-associated habitat; material: faeces... | reverse complement strand
TCTTTCCGGAGACCAGATCTGCAAACAGGATTACAGTGATTTCCTTGAGTTCCACAAGCAGAAAGGGGCAGAATTTTCTGTCGCAGTCATGGAAGTGCCGTGGGAGGATGCTTCCCGTTTCGGCCTGATGGTAGCAGACGAGGATGACAAGATTACCGAGTTCCAGGAGAAGCCAAAGGAACCGAAGTCCAATCTTGCATCCATGGGAATTTACATATTTAACTGGGATATTTTAAAGAAATATCTGATCGAGGATGAGGCTGACCCGACTTCCGAGAATGATTTTGGAAACAATATCATTCCAAATCTTCTGCGTGACGGAAGAAAGATGTATGCCTATCATTTCAACGGATACTGGAAGGATGTAGGAACGATTCCGTCTCTGTGGGAAGCAAACATGGAAGTGCTTGATCCGGAACATAGCGGCATCAACCTGTTTGATGAAAACTGGAAAATTTACAGCAGAAACAGTGGTATGACCGGTCACCGGATTGGAGAGAATGCCGTGCTGGATAACTGTCTGATTACCGATGGATGTAACATCAAGGGTACCGTCAGACATTCCATCCTGTTTTCCGGTGTCACGGTGGAAGAAGGCGCCATTGTAGAAGATGCCGTTGTCATGGGACACTCCACGATCAAGGCAGGTGCGGTTGTCAGACACTGTATCATTGCAGAAAATGCGACCATCGAAGAAGATGCGGTTGTGGGAGCAAAACCAAAAGGGGAAGGAATTGGAGAAGTTGCCACAATTGCAGCGGATGTAACGATCGGAAAAGGAGCAAAAATTGGTCCGAGCGCTATGATTTATGAAGATGTGAAGGAGGGTGAGGAGCAATGTTAAATTCAAAGACAGAGGCATTGGGAATTATTTTCCCGAACAGCTATGATGCAATGGTGCCGGATCTGGTTTCGGAGCGCCTCATGGCATCCATTCCATTTGCCAGCAGATACCGCATGTGCGATTTTATTCTTTCCAGCATGGTACACAGCGGAATTGACAATATTTCCATTATCGTAAGAAAAAATTACCATTCCCTGCTGGATCATCTCGGCGCCGGCCGTGAGTGGGATCTGGTCCGCAAAAACGGAGGCCTGAATATTGTTCCTCCGTTCGCACAGAAACAGGTAAAGGTATTCGAGGGACGCATCGAGGCACTTGAGAGTCTGCGCGGATATCTGTTAAAGCAGCCACAGAAATATGTCATTATGACCGATGCAAATATTGCCATCAATTTTGATTTTAATGAACTTTTAGATGCGCATATCAAGAGTGGTGCGGATGTGACCATGATGTACCGCAAGCAGGAAATTCCGAAGGCATTTATCCGTCAGAGCAGGGACCGCATGGATCTGTACTATGCACTCGGCATGAACGGAGACCGCGTCAGCAAGATTTACATCAACCCGACCGAAGAGGGGGAGATGAATTTCAGCATGAATATTTATGTGGTAGAACGCGAGTTTTTGATCCATATGATAGATGATGCGTATGTACATGGGCATACTTACTTTGTACGTGACCTTTTGGACAAGCAGATTGACCGGCTGGATATCCGCGGGTTCTGCTACGATGGCTATGTGGTCAATATCCATGATACCCAGAGTTATTTTGAAGAAAATATGCGTCTGTTACAGGAAGAAAACTTAAATGCACTGTTTTCTCCAAATCAGATTTACACCAAGATCCGTGACGATAACCCGACCCGTTATATCAACGGTTCCAAAGCAAAGAATGTTATGGTTGCCGATGGCTGTGTGATCGAGGGAGAAGTCGAAAACAGCGTCCTGTTTCGAGGCGTTCACGTCGGAAAAGGCGCAAAAGTGAAAAACTGTGTACTGATGCAGGATACCGTAGTGGAAGATAATGCAAGCGTGGAATACGTGATTACCGACAAGAATGTACGTGTCACAGAGGGCAAGTCACTGACCGGAAATGAGTCGTATCAGGTATATGTATCCAAGGGGCAGGTCGTATAATTTTATGCTTTCCAAATAATACAGAGTCTGTTATAATAAGCAAAGATAAAATACTGAGGAGGCAATTGTATTATGGCTGATAGCAGAAAAACAGTTCAGATAAAATCAGATCCTGTCGGGGATGTCCGTATCGCAGATGAAGTCGTTGCGATCATTGCAGGACTTGCAGCAACAGAAGTAGATGGCGTCAGTTCCATGGCGGGAAACATCACAAACGAAATTGTCAGCAAGCTTGGCATGAAGAACCTTTCCAAGGGAATCATGATTGAAATTATGGACAATGAAGTAAAGGTTGATGTTGCCATCAATATTGCATATGGTTACAGCATCCCGGATGTCTCTGCCAAGGTACAGGATAAAGTAAAGGCTGCCATTGAGAATATGACAGGTCTGACAGTCGCTGTTGTCAATGTCCGTATCGCAAGTGTTGATATGGGAACTGATAATTAAATCTTTGTATTCGAAACAGAATATGGTATAATAAAGGATGTCTGAACGAAAGACATCCTTTATTTTTGAGCGAGGAGAGAAGATGACAAGAAGAGAGTTAAGAGAAAATGTATTTAAGATGCTTTTCCGCGTAGAATTTTTTGATGCGGGAGAATTGTCAGAACAGCTGGTATTGTTTGGCGAGGAAGTGGATCATGTAACGGATCAGGATTTCAAATATATCGCTGATCGTTATCGTGATATCTACAATCATCTGACGGAAATTGACGAGGCAATCAACGAAGTCGCAAAAGGCTGGAAGACAACCCGTATGGGCAAAGTAGATCTGGCACTGATCCGTCTGGCGGTATATGAGATCCGCTACGATGATGAGATTCCGTTTAAGGTTGCGGTCAATGAGGCTGTGGAACTGGCAAAACAATACGGAACCAATGATTCACCGGCATTTGTCAATGGAATTCTTGCAAAATTTGCAGAATGATGAAACATGTATATTCGGTAGGGCAGGTAAATAAATACATTAAAAATATGTTCGCTCAGGACTTTATGCTGCACCATATCAGCATCAAGGGAGAGGTATCTAACTGTAAGTATCACTCCAGCGGGCATATTTATTTTACAATGAAAGATGCAGACGGAACGATAAACGCGATCATGTTTGCGGGAAACCGCAGGGAAGGATTAAAATTCCAGATGAAAGAGGGCGACCGCGTGGTTGTGACCGGTTCCGTGGAAGTGTATGAAAGAGATGGCAGATACCAGATCTATGCACGGACGATTGAACGGGACGGAGAGGGAAATCTGTATCTGAAATTTGAAGCGTTAAAGCGGGAGCTTGAAGAGATGGGAATGTTTGCGGAGGAATACAAACAGCCCATTCCCACCTATGCAAAAACCGTGGGGATTGTTACGGCAGAGACCGGGGCAGCGATTCAGGATATCCGCAATATTGCAGGGCGCAGGAACCCATATGTGCAGCTGATTCTCTGCCCGGCCCTAGTGCAGGGAGAGGGTGCGGCAGCATCAATTGTCCATGGAATTCATGCACTTGAACAGATCGGCGTGGATGTAATCATTGTCGGACGGGGCGGTGGATCTATAGAGGATCTGTGGGCATTTAACGAAGAAATGGTGGCACGGGCCATTTTTGACTGCCGGATTCCGGTGATCTCCGCTGTCGGTCATCAGACGGACTTTACGATTGCAGATTATGTCGCAGACCTGCGGGCACCGACTCCGTCTGCAGCAGCGGAGCTGGCGGTGTTTGATTACCGGCAGGCAATGCAGGAACTGCTTGGCATGCGGCAGCAGATGGACAAAGAACTCCAAAGGAAAGTAACCGTGGCAAGAAACCATCTGGAGCACCAGAGGATGCGCCTGCACTATCTCAGCCCTCAGCAGCGGATGAATGAAAACCGGCGAAGAGTGGCAGAGTATGAAGAGAAACTGACCGGACGCATGGAGAAACTGCTGCGTGAGCGCAGACACCGTCTGGCACTTCTGGCAGGCACGCTGGAGAGCTATTCCCCGGTAAAGAAACTCAGTGGAGGGTATGCATTCGTGGAGGATGGGAACCATCAGGCACTGCGGAGCATCCACCAGATCAGGAAAAAAGATACCGTGCAGATCCATTTGCTGGATGGCACACTGACGGCAGCAGTGACAGAAATTCAGGCAGCCGAAGGAGTAAAAAATGAGTGATGAATTAGAAAAAAAAGAACCGGGACTGGAGGAACGGTTTGCAAAGATCGATGCCATACTTGATGCGATGGAAGACGAAAACGTAACGTTAGACCGTTCGTTTGCCCTATACAAAGAGGGACTGGAACAGATCAAAGCAGCCGGCCAGTCTTTGGATACGATAGAAAAGGCAATGCTTGTACTGAACCAGGATGGAAAATTGGAGGAATTCTGATGGAGATCAGACAGGAAATAAAACGCAGGGCGGCAGACATTGAAGCACGGATCGCACCGTTTCTGCCACAGGAAAAGGGGTTTCAGCAGACCGTGCTCGATGCCATGGAATACAGTGTTTTTGCAGGCGGAAAGCGTCTGCGGCCGATGCTGATGGAAGCATCTTACCAGATGTTTGACGGAACGAATCCGGCAATTGATGATTTTATGGCGGCGATTGAGATGATCCACACCTATTCATTGATCCATGATGATCTTCCGGCTATGGATAACGACGAATACCGGCGTGGGAAAAAGACAACCCACGCGGTATACGGGGAAGCAATGGCAATTCTTGCGGGGGATGCCCTTTTAAATTATGCGTTTGAGACCGTGGCAGCAGCACTGACCAGAAACGAAGGAGACTGGAGAATTGTCAGGGCTTTTTCCGTGCTGGCACAAAAAGCGGGTATATACGGAATGATCGGCGGCCAGGTGGTAGATGTGGAGAGTGAGAAAACCGGACAGACCATCGACCGCAACCGGCTGGACTTTATCTACCGGTTAAAAACCGGAGCGCTGATCGAAGCGTCGCTTATGATCGGAGCCATTTTGGCAGGCGCGGATGAAGTGTCGGTTGCGCGTATGCAGGAAGCCGGAGCAAAGCTGGGACTTGCCTTTCAGATTCAGGATGATATTCTCGATGTCACGGGATCTTTTGAAAAACTCGGTAAACCGATCGGCAGTGATGCGGAAAATGAGAAGGCAACCTATGTGACATTTGAGGGGCTGGAGCAGGCAAAAAAGGATGTAGAGCGGCTTTCCGGGGAAGCAATAAAGATACTGGATGAATTTGAAGGAGAGCATACGTTTCTGCATGACCTGTTTTTCTATTTGATCAACAGGGATCATTAATTTTTCGAGGGCAACATGGTTTTAGATCGGATAAAAAAAGTAAATGATATCAAACAACTAAACGAGGAAGAACTGGCAGAGCTACAGGAAGAAATTCGTGATTTTCTGGTGGAAAATATTGCAAAAACCGGAGGACATCTGGCATCGAATCTGGGTGTGATTGAACTGACGATGGCGCTTCATCTGTCATTTGACCTGACGAGAGACCGGATTATCTGGGATGTCGGACATCAGTCCTACACGCACAAGATTTTAACCGGGCGTAAGTTGGGGTTTGCCACTTTACGGCAGTATGGCGGGATGAGCGGATTCCCAAAGACGCAGGAAGACCCGGCGGATGCATTCAATACCGGGCACAGCTCCACGTCTATTTCCGCAGGACTTGGCATGGCGCAGGCAAGGGAACTGACCGGTGACAATTATTATGTGGTCTCTGTGATCGGAGACGGGGCACTGACCGGCGGTATGGCATACGAAGCAATGAACAATGCCTCCCGCATGAAAACCAATTTTATTATTGTGTTAAATGATAACCAGATGTCGATCTCCGAAAATGTGGGAGGAATGAACCAGTATCTGAATTCCTTCCGCACCTCGGATGCCTATCTGGATTTAAAAGACGGTGTGACCAATTCCCTAAACCGGATTCCGGTTGTGGGGGAACGGATGGTCAAACGGATCCGGAACGCCAAAAGCGGTATCAAACAGCTGTTTGTTCCGGGAATGTTTTTTGAAAATATGGGAATCACCTATTTAGGCCCGGTGGATGGCACCAACATAAAAGAAATCCGAAAAGTGCTTGCGGAAGCAAAGCGTGTGCGCGGTCCGGTGCTGGTTCATGTACGCACGATCAAGGGAGAGGGATATCTTCCTGCCGAGCGTCATCCGGCGCGCTTCCATGGAACGGGACCGTTTGACATTGACACCGGTGTTCCGCTGTATCATCAGGAAAAAGCGCATTACACGGATGTGTTTTCCACCGTCATGCGCAAAATGGGGGAGCGGGAGCCGAAGGTGGTTGCGATTACCGCAGCGATGGCAGACGGAACCGGTTTAAAGAGATTTAAAAATCTTTTCCCGGAACGTTTTTTTGATGTGGGAATTGCCGAGGAGCATGCAGTGACGTTTGCAGCCGGCATGGCAAAGGCGGGACTCAAACCGGTATTTGCGGTGTATTCTTCCTTTTTACAGCGTGCCTATGACCAGGTGCTGCATGATGTGTGTGCACAAAACCTTGCGGTTGTGTTTGCCGTAGACCGTGCAGGATTAGTCGGAAAGGATGGCGCCACGCATCAGGGAATTTTTGACCTGTCGTATCTGTCAAGTATTCCGAACCTGACGGTTATGGCTCCGAAAAACAAATGGGAGCTTTCCGATATGCTCAAGTATGCGATTGCTGCAGAGGAACCGGTGGCGATCCGTTATCCGCGCGGAGAAGCCTGCGATCTCTGGAAAGATCAGCGGGCACCGATTCAAAAAGGCTGTGCGGAAGTACTCGCCGAGGGTACAGAGGTTGCACTTTTTGCGATCGGTTCGATGGTGGAAACCGCCTGGCAGGTAAGAAAAAAACTGGCAGAAAAAGGAATCCCGACAACGGTGGTAAATGCAAGATTTGCCATGCCACTGGATAAAAACTGCCTGCGGAAACTGGCAGAATCCCATCCGCTTCTTGTGACGATGGAAGAGAACGTGGCAAGCGGGGGATTTGGAGAGCATGTGGCTGCATTTCTGGAGGAAGAAGCACTGCATACAAAGGTCCTCAGGATGGCAATTCCTGACTGCTTTGTGGAACATGGAAGTGTTGGCGAATTAAAAAAAGCACTGGGACTGGATGCAGATTCCGTGACGGAAAAAATATTAGCAGAATTACCGGAGGAATTATGAAAGAACGATTGGATGTACTTCTTGTAAAACGTGGTCTGGCACCATCGCGGGAAAAGGCAAAGACCATGATTATGGAAGGCAATGTATTTGTCAACAATAACCGGGAGGATAAGGCGGGAAGCACTTTTGCAGAGGATGCTCCGATTGAGATCCACGGAAATACATTGAAATATGTCAGCCGCGGCGGTCTGAAACTGGAAAAAGCGATGACACATTTTTCCATTTCCTTAGATGGCATGGTGTGCATGGACATCGGTGCTTCGACGGGCGGGTTTACGGACTGCATGCTGCAGAACGGGGCAAAGAAAGTGTATTCCGTCGATGTGGGATATGGCCAGTTTGCATGGAAACTGCGCCAGGACCCAAGGGTTGTCTGTATGGAAAAAACAAACATCCGCTATGTCACACCGGAAGATATCGATGATGTGCTCGATTTTGCTTCGGTGGATGTCTCATTTATTTCCCTGACCAAAGTGCTCCCGGCGGCATATGCACTGTTAAAGGACGGCGGACAGATGGTATGTCTGATCAAACCACAGTTTGAAGCCGGACGGGAAAAAGTGGGAAAGAAAGGCGTGGTACGTGATAAGGCCGTTCACGAGGAAGTGATCGAGAGGATCATTACCTTTGCACTGGAAAACGGATTTTCGGTACACCATCTGGAATACTCACCGATCAAGGGACCGGAGGGAAACATCGAGTATCTCGTGCATATTGAAAAATCGGACGAAGCAATAAAGGAGGAATCCGTGGATATTCACGCAGTTGTGGAAGCAGCACACGGAGAATTGGATAAGTAGATGCGTAAATTTATGCTGATCACGAACCGGTACAAAGATCGTGATCTGACACTCTCAAACGAAATTGTCTCGTACATACAACAAAAGGGCGGCAGTGCTGCAATCTGTGTCAGCAATGTGGAGGATGATAACCAGAAAGATTTTGCACTTTCCGAGATTCCGGCAGACACGGAATGTATCCTTGTTCTCGGCGGAGACGGCACGTTAATCCGCGCAGCAACCAAGGTGGAGGCGCTGCAGATTCCGCTGATCGGTGTCAACCTTGGGACACTGGGGTATCTGTGTGAGCTTGAGGAAGCTACCGTATTTCATGCCATCGACTGTCTGATGCAGGATGATTGCATCATGGAAGAGCGGATTGTTCTGACCGGCGAAAAAATTGGCGGAAACGGCGCACATATGGCATTGAATGATGTCGTGATCCACTGGTCCGGGGATCTGTCCATGCTGCTTTTAAATGTGTATGTCAATGGGGAATATCTGACAACTTACCACGCAGATGGCGTGATTGTTGCGACACCGACCGGTTCCACGGGGTATAATCTTTCCACCGGAGGTCCGATCGTGGACCCGAAAGCAAGGGTACTTCTTCTGACACCGATCAATGCACATGACTTAAACTCCAAAAGCATTGTGTTTGGAGCGGAGGATGTTGTGGAGATTAAGATGGGAAGCAGACGGTTTCAAAAGGACGAGACGGCATGTGTCAGCTTTGACGGGGACACACCGGAGCATCTGCACGTGGGAGACCGTGTGCGGATTGCACAGGCACAAAGTACCATCCGGATCTGCAAAATCAGTAACCAGAGTTTCCTGGAAATACTGAGGAAAAAGATGAGACCGTAGGATGCAAAGGAGGACATATGAAAACAACACGACAGGCAAAGATACTCGAATTGATTCAGAAAAAAGATGTGGAAACACAGGAAGAATTGTCCGCATATCTCGAAAAAGAAGGGTTTCAGGTTACCCAGGCAACCGTATCCCGTGATATCCGTGAACTGAAGCTGACAAAGATTTCGACCGACAACGGCAGACAAAAATATGCGGTGATTACGGACGCGGATTCCAATATGATGGAAAAATATGCAAGGGTTCTCAGGGAAGGATTTTTGTCGGTGGATGCTGCGGAAAATATTGTTGTGATCAAAACCGTGTCCGGTATGGCGGGAGCCGTTGCGGCTGCAGTAGATGCCATGCGTATGCAGGAGATTGTCGGCTCACTTGCGGGAGACGACACGATTCTGTGTGTGATCCGTACGTCCGATGACGCGGTGCACATCATGAAAAAGCTTCGGAAAATTGTAGAACAGTAATAAAAATGCTTCGGAAAAGTAGAAGGAGAATGTATGTTACAAAATCTACATGTGAAGAACCTCGCTCTTATTACAGAGACAGAGGTAGAATTTAAAGAAGGACTTAATATTTTGACAGGAGAGACCGGTGCCGGTAAATCCATCATCATTGGTTCGGTTGCACTGGCACTCGGAGAGAAGGTTCCAAAGGAACTGCTCCGGGATAACGAAGAGACCGCACTTGTGGAGCTGGTTTTTTCGGTTGAAAACCCAAAGGTTCTGGATGCGATCCGGCAACTGGGCATAGAAACAGAGGATGAAACAGTAATATTAAGTCGTAAGATAACTTCCGGAAGGGCAATTGCGCGGATCAATGGAGAAGCAGTGTCTGCTTCCCGGTTAAAAGAGGTGGCGTCTCTGCTCATCGATATTCACGGACAGCATGAGCACCAGTCCCTTCTTTCCAAAAAGAAACATCTGGAAATCCTCGATGCCTGTGCAAAAGACGCGCTGGGAGAAAAAAAAGAGCGTCTTGCCGCCTGTTATCAGGAATACCGGAAACTGAAAAAAGAGTGGGAGTCCTCGTCTTTGGATACCGAGGAGCGCGCCAGAGAGTTGTCGTTTCTTGCGTATGAAGTAAAGGAAATCGAAGAGGCACAGCTTTCCGTCGGGGAGGATACCCGGCTGGAAGAACAGTATCGCAGATTTGCAAACGCAAAAAAGATCATGGATGCCATATCGGCTGGCTGCCGGTGCAGCTACCGGGGGAGACGGCGGTACCGGAGAGAATGCATCGGAACTCGTCAGCCGTGCCCTGCGGGAAGTCAGTTCGGTTTCGGTATATGAGGAGCGCATTGCGCAGATGGAACAGATGCTTACCGATATTGATAATCTGCTGAGCGATTTCAATCATGAGATTTCTTCCTACCTGTCGGGGGAGGAATTTGATGACGAAGTCTTTTATCAGACCGAAAAGAGGCTTGATGAGATCAATCACCTGAAATCCAAGTATGGAAATACGATGGAAGAGATTCTGCAGTCAGCGGAAGAAAAAACAAAGCATATTGCCGTATTACAGGATTATGATAAATACTTAAATGATCTTTTAACTTCCATGAACCGGAAGAAAGAAGAATTGGACGGGCTGTGTGCAGAGGTTTCCGGAATCCGGAAGAAAGCGGCAAAGGGATTGACGAAAGCGATTGCACAGGCACTTGAAGATCTGAATTTTTTAGATGTGCAGTTTACGATGGAATTCCGGAAGACGGAGTACAGTGCCGGAGGCTGGGATGAGGCAGAATTTATGATCTCCACCAATCCGGGAGAGCCGTTAAAACCGCTCTCAAAAGTTGCTTCCGGTGGGGAACTTTCGAGGATCATGCTCG
>ENA-ORQX01002154-ORQX01002154.1-human-gut-metagenome-genome-assembly--contig:-NODE-2154-length-10623-cov-3.826552_pt1 | contig 10623 bp, 10 predicted proteins | sample MGYA00242170_ERZ509124 | MGnify/ENA primary metagenome ERZ509124 (study PRJEB26280, sample SAMEA2338647) | human gut metagenome | biome: human gut; feature: human-associated habitat; material: faeces... | reverse complement strand
GGGCGGCTACCCGGAGCTGTACGCCGCCCAGCTGGCGGCCAACACCGCCATGCGCTGCGCCATAAACACCGCCGTGCAGCGCGGCCTGCCCACCGTGGCGGAATGCGGCGGCTTTTTGTATCTGGGCCAAACGCTGGAAGATGACGCCGGAACCGCCCACCCCATGGCGGGTGTGCTGCCGGGGCAGGGGTTCCGCGTGGGGCGGCTGGTGCGCTTTGGCTATGCCGCGCTCACCCCGCAGGCGGACAGCATGCTCTTCCGTGCAGGGGAGCCGGTGCCCGTGCATGAGTTCCACCATTGGGATTCCACCTGCAACGGCACCGCTTTTGCCGCCCAAAAAGCCAATGGCCGCCATTGGGACTGCGGCTTTGCCAACGGGCATCTGTATGCGGGGTTCCCGCATCTATACTGGGCGGGCACCCCGCTGCCGCAGCGCTTTGTAACGGCTGCGGCGCAGTATGCCCAAACAAAAACAGGGAGAACGGTATGACGGAACCTGAACTGAACACACGGCTGCAAACCATCACCCCGCCCGATGAAGCTGCCCGCGCCGCGGCGCACGCCCACTGGGCCGCGCTGGCCAAACCGCTGGGCGGGCTGGGCAGCCTGGAAACCATGCTGGAGGACGCCGCCGCCCTGACCGGCACCCCGGAGCTGGATTTTGCCCGCCGCGCCGTGCTGGTGCTGTGCGCCGATAACGGCGTGGTGGCCCAGGGCGTGAGCCAAACCGACGCCAGCGTGACCCGCGCGGTGCTGCAAAACCTTGCCGCGCGGCGCACCAGCGTGTGCCAGATGGCAGCTGCCGCCCATTGCAGCGTTGTGCCGGTGGATATGGGCATTGCCGGTGCCCCGGTGCCCGGCGTGCAGGACTGCCGCATTGCCCCCGGCACCAAAGATTTTACCTGCGGCCCGGCCATGACCCGCGCCCAGGCCGTGCAGGCCATCGGCTGCGGCATTGCGCTGGTGCGCGGACAAAAGCAGCAGGGAGTTCAACTGTTAGCAACGGGGGAGATGGGCATTGGCAACACCACAACCTCCAGCGCCGTGGCAAGCGTGCTGCTGGGTGCTCCCGTGCAGAGCATGACCGGACGCGGGGCCGGGCTTTCGGATGCAGGGCTTGCCCGCAAGATTGATGCGATCCGGCGCGGCATTGCCCACAACCAGCCCAATCCCGCTGACCCGCTGAATGTGCTGGCCAAGCTGGGCGGGTTTGATATTGCCGGGCTGTGCGGCGTGTTTTTGGGCGGCGCGCTGGAGGGTGTGCCTATTTTGATGGATGGTTTTATCAGCAGCGTGGCGGCGCTGTGCGCGGTGCGGCTCTGCCCCGCAGCAGCCAAGGCGGTGTTTGCCAGCCATGTTTCGGCGGAGCCTGCCGCCCATATGGTGCTGGATGCTTTGGGCAAAGCGCCGCTCATCACCGCCAACCTGCATCTGGGCGAGGGCACCGGCGCGGTGGCTTCCATCCCGCTGTGGGATATGGCTCTGGCCGTCTACCGCGGCTGCTATTCCTTTGCGGAGGGCGGCATTGCGCCGTACACCCCACAATGCTGACGCTGGTCATCGGCGGCGCAGCCAGCGGAAAAAGCGCCTATGCGGAGCACCTTGCCGTGCAGAGCGGCGGCCCGCGCTATTACCTTGCCACCATGCAGGTGTGGGACGCCGAGTGCGCCGCGCGGGTAGCCAAACACCGCGCCATGCGGGCGCAAAAACAGTTTGCTACCGTGGAATGTCCCCAAAACCTGCACTTGGTCCGCCTGCCGCAGCAGGGCACCGCCCTGCTGGAAGATTTGGGCAACCTGGCCGCCAATGAGCTGTACCGTCCCGACGGCAGCTGCCTGCCGCCCAAGCAGACGGCGGAAAAAATGCTGGCGGGGATCGAGGCAATCGCCGCACAATGCAACCATCTTATCATCGTCAGCAACGAGGTATTCAGCGGCGGGGCGGACTATGCCGGGGAGACAGACCTTTATTTGCAGGCCCTTGCCATGGTCAACAATGCCGTTGCCGCCAAAGCCGACGCCGTCTGCCGCGTGGTGTGCGGCCTGCCGGTGTACTACAAAGGAGGGGAACACCCATGACAGTTTTGCAGACGATCGCCGTGGCATTTGCCATGTTCTCGGCTGTGCCGGTGCCGCAGTTTGACTGGAATGAGAAAAACATGCGGTATTCGCTCTGTGCCTTCCCGCTGGTGGGGGTGCTGTGCGGCGTGCTGTGGTACGTGTGTGCCAGCCTGCCGCTGCCCGCCATGGTGCGCGCGGCGGGCTTTTGCCTGACTCCCATCTGGGTCACGGGCGGCATCCATCTGGATGGTTACGCCGACACCTGCGATGCCCTTTGCAGCTATGGCGATACCCAGAAAAAGCTCGATATCCTCAAAGACCCGCACTGCGGCGCGTTCGCCGTGATCCGGCTGTGCAGCTACTTTGTGGCCTACTTTGCGCTGTGCTGCTGCGTGCAGTTTACCCCGCAGGTGGGGGCTGTCTGGCTGCTGGCGCTGGTGCTGGAGCGTGCCTGCTCCGGTTACGCAGTGGCGGCCTTTCCCCTGGCCAAAAATACCGGCCTTGCGCACACATTTGCCACGGCGGCGGACCGCACCACGGTGCGCCGGGTGCTGGGATGCCTTAGCATTGTGCTGGCAGTGGCACTTTTTGCCCTGGGCGGCGGCGTGCTGGTGCTTGTGGCGGGGGTTGCCCTGTGGCGCTACCACCGTGTGGCGGTCAAGCAGTTTGGCGGTATTACCGGGGACCTGGCCGGGTGGTTTTTGCAAAAAGCGGAACTGTATATGCTGGCGGCCCTTGTGTTTTGCCAGTGGAAGGGTTTTTTGTAACATGCTGTTTATTACCGGCCCGCTGTACAGCGGCAAGCGTACCTTTGCCAAACCCTTTGGCGGGCGGCAGATTTACGAGGTGCAGACCCTTGCCGCCAATGCCGAAAGCCTGCCCGCCCTTGCGGACGAGCTTGCCCAATATGACGTAGTAACGGCCACCGAGGTTGGCGGCGGCGTGGTGCCCATTGACCCCGTCCAGCGCGCCGCGCGGGAAGCCGCCGGCCGCCTTGCCTGCCTGCTGGCTGAGCGGGCCGACTGTGTGGTGCAGATGTTCTGCGGCCTGCCCACCGTGCTGAAAGGGGAGCTGCCGCCATGCTGATCTACCTGCTGCGCCACGGCTTAACGCAGGATAATCAGGAAAAGCGCTACCAGGGCAGGCGGGATGTACCGCTGTGCCCGCAGGGCCTTGCCCAGCTGCGCCGGGCGGATTTTGCTCCCAAAACAGTCATGATTACTTCCTTGCAGCGCACCCGGCAGACGGCGGAAGTGCTTTTCCCCGACGCGGAGCTGGTTGTGGCAGACGGGCTGAAAGAGATGGACTTTGGCGTGTTTGAGGGCCGCAATTACCGGGAGATGGAGCACGACCCCCAGTACCGCGCCTGGGTGGAAACCGGCTGCGAAGGCCGCTGCCCGGGCGGGGAAAGCAAGGCGGAATTCTGCCAGCGTGTCTGCATAGCATTTGCCGCGCTGGTGGATGCCGCTTTGGCGGCGGGGGAACCGCAGCTGGTGATCGTTGCCCACGGCGGCACCCAGATGGCGGCGCTGGAACGGTTCGCCGTGCCCCATAAAAACTATTATTCCTGGTGTGCTCCCGCGGCGGGCGGCTTTGTGCTGGATGCCGCCGATTGGGTACACCAGAAAACCCTGCGCGTGGTCAAAACCGTGCAGTATACAAAGGAGTTACCATGCTGATTTGCTGGGCCGTTTTGGGTGGCTTTGTGCTGGATGCCATTTTTGGCGACCCGGCTTGGCTGCCGCATCCCGTTGTGCTGATGGGCAAAGCCATCACTGCGCTGGAAAAACGCCTGCGCGCACAATTTCCCCAAACGCCGCAGGGGGAGCTTTGCGGCGGGGCGGTGCTGGCCGCCATTTTGCCGGTGGGCACGTTCCTTATCACAGCGCTGGTGTGCAGGCTGGCAGCGGCGCTGCACCCGCTGGCGGGGCTTGCCGTGCAGATGTTCTGGTGCGCCCAGGCGTTGGCCGCCAGGGGCCTTGTGCAGGAAAGCTGCAATGTGTATAAAGAGCTGCAAAAGCAGGACCTGCCCGCCGCCCGCAAGGCCGTGGCCCGCATTGTGGGGCGCGATACCCAAAACCTGACGGCGGAGGGCGTGACCAAAGCCGCTGTGGAAACCGTGGCCGAAAACGCCAGCGATGGCGTGATTGCCCCGCTATTGTACATGCTGCTGGGCGGCGCGCCGCTGGCGCTGACCTATAAGGCCATCAACACGATGGACAGCATGCTGGGCTACAAAAACCAGAAATACCTGTATTTTGGCCGTGCCGCCGCCAGGTTGGACGACGTGGCCAACTATCTGCCCAGCCGCCTGGCCGGGCTGCTGTGGGTTGCCGCTGCCGCCCTGACCGGCAGCAGTGCCCGCGGCGCGTGGAAGATCTGGCGGCGGGACCGCCGCAACCATGCCAGCCCCAACAGCGCCCAGACCGAAAGTGCCTGCGCCGGTGCCCTGGGCGTGCAGCTGGCAGGCCCCGCCTACTATTTTGGCGAGTATTATGATAAACCCACCATTGGGGATGCGCTGCGCCCCGTGGAACCAAAGGACATTCTGCGGGCCGACCGCATGATGTATGCCGAAAGCCTGCTGGCTTTGGTGTTGGGCATCGCCCTGCGCCTGCTGGTGCTGGCGAGGTAACAACGAAAAGGGGAGAACGGAATGGAACTGGTACATGGCGGTGATTGGGCGGGCTACCGCGCCCGCTTTGGGCATGATGCGCTGGATTTTTCGGCCAATGTCAGCCCGCTGGGCCTGCCCCAGGGCGTGGCGGATGCCATCGTTGCGGCACTGCCCACTGCGGACCGCTATCCGGACCCCCTTTGCCGGGAGCTGCGCACGGCACTCAGCCGGGCGGAACAGCTGCCGGAACCGTGGATTTTGTGCGGCAACGGGGCGGCGGATCTGATCTACCGGCTGGTGTGGGCGCTCAAGCCCCGCCGCGCCCTGCTGCCCGCCCCCACCTTTGCCGAGTATGCCGCCGCACTGGAAAGCGTTGGCTGCGAAGTAAAGCGGAAAACTCTGCATGAGGCCGATGATTTTGTCGTAACGGAAGCCTTTGTGCAGGCAGTGAACCAGAGCATTGACCTGGTGTTTTTGTGCCAGCCCAACAACCCCACCGGGCAAATTACCCCGCCGGAGCTGGTGCAGCGCCTGGTGCGCCGCTGTGCGGACTGTGGGGCCGTGCTGGTGGTGGATGAGTGCTTTCTGGACTTTTTGCAGCAGCGGGATGCCCTGACGGCCAAACCGCTTTTGCAAACCGCGCCCAACCTTGTTATTTTGAAAGCGTTCACCAAACTGTACGCCATGGCCGGGGTGCGGCTGGGGTATGCCTTGTGTTCCAACACCGCGCTGCTGGCCAAAATGCAGGCCGCAGGCCAGCCGTGGGGGGTATCCAGCCTGGCGCAGGCTGCGGGCGCTGCCGCTTTGCGGGAAACCGCCTATGCCGATGCCGTCCGCGCCCTGATTGCCGACCAGCGCCCCAGACTGGCGGCCGGGCTGCGGGCACTGGGGCTGCAGGTGATCGAGGGCAGCGCCAACTACCTGTTGTTCCGTGCGCCGGAAACGCTGGGCGCGGCCTTGCAGCAGCGGGGCGTCTGCCTGCGCAGCTGCGGCAATTACCCGGGGCTGAGCGCCGGCTGGTACCGCACCGCCGTGCGCACCGCGCCGGAAAACGAACAGCTGCTGCAGACCATGCGGGAGGTACTAAAATGAGCAAAGCAACATGTATTATGGTGCAGGGCACCATGAGCGGCGCGGGCAAAAGCCTGCTGTGCGCGGCGCTCTGCCGCATTTTTGCCCAGGATGGCTGGCGGGTGGCCCCGTTCAAAAGCCAGAACATGGCGCTGAACAGCTTTGTGACCCGTGACGGGCTGGAAATGGGCCGCGCCCAGGTGGTGCAGGCCCAGGCAGCCGGGGTGGAACCGGATGTGCGGATGAACCCCATTCTGCTCAAGCCCAGCAGCGATATTGGCAGCCAGGTGATCGTCAACGGGGAAGTGCACGGCCAGATGCCGGCGGCGGAGTATTTCCGCCGTAAAAAACAGCTCATCCCCGATATTCTGGCGGCTTACAACAGCCTGGCGGACGATTTTGATATTATCGTCATCGAGGGCGCGGGCAGCCCGGCTGAAATCAACCTGAAAGCCGATGACATCGTGAACATGGGGCTGGCCAAGCTGGTGGATGCCCCTGTGCTGCTGGTGGGTGATATTGACCGCGGCGGCGTGTTTGCCCAGCTGTTTGGCACGGTGGAACTGCTGGAGCCGGACGAACGGGCGCGCATCAAAGGGCTTATCATCAACAAGTTCCGCGGCGATGTTGGGATTCTGCGCCCCGGCCTTGCCATGCTGGAAGAGAAAACCCACCTGCCGGTGTTTGGCGTTGTGCCGTACTTAAAGGCGGATATTGAGGACGAGGATTCGCTTTCCGACCGGCTGCAGGTCAAAAATGCCGTCAAGCCGCTGGATGCTGCCATTGTGCGGCTGGCGCATATTTTCAACTTTACGGACTTTATGCCGCTGGAGCAGCACCCGCTGCTTGGCGTGCGCTATGTGCAGACCACCCGCGAGCTTGGCACGCCGGACTGCGTGATCCTGCCCGGTACAAAAAATACCGTGGACGACCTGCTGTGGCTGCGCCAGTGCGGGCTGGAAGCAGCCATCAGCAAGCTGGCCCAGCGCGGCACGCCGGTACTGGGGGTGTGCGGCGGCTACCAGATGCTGGGCCAGACCCTGGCCGACCCGGAAGGCACCGAGAGCGGCCGCCCGCAGACCCTGCGCGGCCTTGGCCTGCTGCCCACCCAAACCACCTTTGCCGCCGAAAAGCGCCGCACCCAAAGCCAGGCGACCGTGACGGCGGAGCCCTTTGCCGGGGCGCACCTGACCGGGTACGAGATTCACACCGGGCGCACCACTGTGCAGGGCGCGCCGTTCTGCACCCTGGCGGACGGCACCCCCGAAGGCTGCGTGCAGGGCCAGGTGTTTGGCACCTACCTGCACGGCCTGTTTGACAGCGGCGAGCTGACCGAGCAGTTTGCCGCCTATCTTTGCCGCCGCAAGGGGATTGACCCCGCCGCGGCAGCGCCAATCTCCATGCAGGAATACCGTACCCAGCAGCTGGATCTGCTGGCCGATGGGGTACGCCATAACCTGGATCTGGCCGCCGTGTATGCGGCTATGGGCCTTGCACAGCCCGCCGAAAGGGGAAATGACCAATGATGCCGCAGCACCACCTGCCCGCCGATATTGAACGCACCAGCATGAAAATTATTGCCGGGGAGCTGGCCCAGCGCGGGCTGGACATCCCGCCGGAAAACGCCCCTGTAGTCAAGCGGGTCATCCACACCACCGCGGATTTTGACTATGCGCAGACCCTGCACTTTACCCCCGGCGCGGTAGCCGCCGGTATTGCTGCTATGCACGCTGGGGCAACGATTATCACCGATACCAACATGGCCCTGGCAGGCATCACCAAGCCGGGGCTGGCCAAGCTGGACGGGCAGGCGCTCTGCTTTATGGCGGACCCCGCTGTGGCTGCAGCGGCCAAACAGGCGGGCACCACCCGCGCCGTGGCCGCCATGCACAAGGCTGCGGCCGAATACCCCGGCGCCGTGCTGGCCGTGGGCAACGCCCCCACCGCCCTGCTGACGATTGCCGAGAAAATTGAAAACGGCCTGCGCCCGGCGCTGGTTATCGGTGTGCCGGTGGGCTTTGTGAACGTGGTGGAAAGCAAGGAGCGCCTGTTTGCCGTGTGCGAAAGCCACGGCGTGCCCGCCATTGTTGCCATGGGCCGCAAGGGCGGCAGCAACGTGGCGGCCATCTGCAACGCGCTGATCTATTCCGCCGCCGAAATGCTGGACCCCACCGCCCGCGGATGGAAATAAGCAGGAGAATATCGCCACAGCCCGGTACCGCACTTTTTGGAGCAAAGCGGATACCCGGCTATTGTTATCTCACGGCGGCATTATAATGGCAGTATCAACGATACAATCAAAATAAATGAGAACGCTCTTCTTACCGCGTGAAAAAGGACACCAAAAGCAACAGCCACAGCGGGCTTGCCCGTTGTGGCTGTTGTATTGCTTCTGCGTTTTGATTATGATAGGGAAAAAATGAAGCAAACCGTATGCTTATAAAGCAAACGCCATTGCGATCTGCTCGCGGGTGATGGGCAGCTCATAAAAGCGTTTGTGGGTGGCGTGGTAGATGGCATCGGCCACGGCGGGCAGCGGGGTGTTGATGACGACCTCACCGATGGACTTTGCGCCAAACGGGCCGGTGCCCTCGTAGCTGCTCTCAAAACTCACGTCAATATGTCCAATATCAGTGCGGCAGGGGATCTTGTACTGCATCAGGGAGCTTTCGCGCGGCATGCCGCGGTCATTGTAGGTCACATTCTCGGTCAGCGCCATGCCGATGCCCTGCAAAATGCCGCCCTCAGCCTGCACGCGGGCCAGGTTCGGGTTTACAGGGGTGCCGCAGTCAACCGCGGCCACATAGTTCACCACCTGGGCTTCGCCGGTTTCCAGGTCAACTTCCACTTCGGCGGCGCCAACCATAAACGGCGGGGGCGAAATCTCCGAGCTGTGGGTCACGGTGGCTTCCAGCGCCACCGTGTTGCCGCACTGGGATGCCGCTGCAATGCTGGCCAGCGGCACGCGCTGGGTGCCATCCTCGCTCGTCACGGCATCGCCGGTAAACAGCACGGCGGCTTTGTCCAGCCCCAGCAGCTGTGCCCCCAGGGTGCAGATCTTATCTTTCAGTTCCAGCGCACACTTTTCCACGGCCTTGCCGGTCACATAGGTTGTGCTGGACGCATAGGAACCGGAATCATAGGGGGAAGAATCGGTATCTGCGCCCGAAACCGCAATGTTTTCCAGCGGGCATTCCAGCACTTCGGCGGCAATCTGAGCCAGGATCGTATCGCAGCCTGTGCCCATATCCGCTGCGCCGATGGAGAGGGTATAGAACCCGTCATCGTTAATTTTCAGCGTGGCACTGCCCACGTCCACATGGTCGATGCCGGAGCCCTGCATGGCCATGCCCATGCCAACAGCACGCACCTTGCCGTTGCCGATCTCGCGCACGGGGTACTTATGGTCCCAATCCATCCTGTCATGCACGGTTTTCAGGCAGCGGTCCAGCGCACAGCTGGTGTTGACCTGGCCATAGTAGGCGGGCATAACATCGCCCTCATGGACAATGTTGCGCTGCCGGAGCTCGAACGGGTCCATCCCCAATTTGTCGGCCAGCTCATTCACAGCGGATTCCACCGCAAACAGACCTTGGGTTGCGCCGTACCCGCGGTACGCACCCGATGACATGTGGTTGGTGTAAACAACATCGCTGACAAAGCGGAACGCTTCGGCCTTGCCGTACAGCGGGATGGACTTGTGGCCCGAAAGCCCCACCGTTGTGGGGCCGTGCTCACCGTAAGCGCCGGTGTTGGAAAGGGTGTGCAGGTCAATGCCCTTGATGATGCCGTCCTTTGTTGCGCCCAGCCGCACGTGCATCTCCATCTCATGGCGCGGGGTTGAAGCCGTCTGGCTTTCAAAGCGGGTATAGATGATCTTGCTGGGCTTCTTCGTTTTCCAGGTAACAAAGGCAGGGTAAACCTCGCACACGGACGTCTGTTTTGCGCCGAACCCGCCGCCGATGCGCGGCTTGGCAACGCGGATCATGGATTTGGGGATGTGCAGGGCGTTTGCCAAAATGCGGCGGCAATGGAACACGATCTGCGTTGAGCTGAGCACATTCAGCCGCCCGTAAGCATCAATGCTGCAATACGTGCGGAAGGTTTCCATCATGGCCTGCTGGCAGGCCTTGGTGTGGTACACATGGTCGATGACCACATCGCTGGCTGCAAGCACTGCGTCGATATCACCGTCTCCGCATTCATCATGGGCACAGAGGTTGCGCTTGTTGTCGGCTCCCACCGGGCACAGACTGGCCCAGTTGTCCTCCGGATGCACCAGAATGGGGTTGTCCTTGGCAGTGTGATAGTCCAGCACTGCTTCCAAAACCTCATATTCCACCTTGATGAGCTTGAGGGCCTTATCCACGCACTTTTCGTCCTTACCGGCCACAATGGCCACCACATCACCCACAAAACGGACGTGGCGGTCGATGACCAGTCGGTCACGGGGGCTTGCCTCCGGGAAGGTCTGGCCTGCCTGGGTGTAGCGGGGCGCATCCTGCGGCACATCCTCCCAGGTGAAGATGGCTTCAATGCCGGGCACCTTCTTGGCCACGGTCGTGTTGATCGTCCGGACCATGGCGTTTGCATGAGGCGAGCGCAGCAGCTTGACGATCAGGCAGTCCTGCGGGATCACATCATCCATATAGACCGGCTGGCCGGTGACCAGCTGCATGGCGTCCTTTTTGCGGAACGGTTTGTTGACCGTGTTCATTCAGCAGCCGCCTCCTTTTGTTTTTTCCAGTCCAGAAAATTCAGGATGCCGCGCAGCTGGCCTTCATAGCCGGAGCAGCGGCAGAGATTGCCGGAAAGATATTCTTTGATTTCTTCGGCAGACGGGTATGGATTTTCCCGGAACAGCGCCAGAGCATT
>ENA-ORQX01002135-ORQX01002135.1-human-gut-metagenome-genome-assembly--contig:-NODE-2135-length-10675-cov-2.229002_pt1 | contig 10675 bp, 10 predicted proteins | sample MGYA00242170_ERZ509124 | MGnify/ENA primary metagenome ERZ509124 (study PRJEB26280, sample SAMEA2338647) | human gut metagenome | biome: human gut; feature: human-associated habitat; material: faeces... | reverse complement strand
CCCATATTCAGAAAAGATTGTGTTAAAAAACTCCCCATTTGGCCGGATATGCCGGATAGTTTCGTTGTCGGCACTTTCCTCAGCACGCTGCTGAGCAATCTGCATCAGCAGGTCGCTCTTTTGCAGAGCACCAGCATTATTTTCTGCCCGAACCTCGTTCGTCAGCTCGATGATTTCATCCTTCACATCAGTATAGTCGTCAGATGTGGAAGTACCGGGATTCGAAGAAGAACCAGTCACTGTAACAGTCCGCGTAGCAGTTACACCATTGGAATCTGTTACTGTGATGACCGCAGTACCAGGACCGACAGCAGTGATATCGCAGGAGAAATTATTCCGAGAAGAAGCCTTGACAGTCACAACAGACGTATCGGAGGACTTGAAATTGAATGTCAGGTCATCTGCGGCAGTAGCGGGGATGGTATTTACATCTGCAAAAACTTTATCGCCAACCGACAAGTTGCTGTTCATAAGTGCGATGGTCAACTTGTAGTCAACATCAGGAGTCTCAGTCTCCTCAGGATGCGTAGTCTCGCCGCCGGGATTGTCGGACTGGGTGTCATCATTGAACGCCTTGTCGTAACGCATCAGCATGGTGGCCACCTGAGCACGGGTCGCGTTACCAGCAGGGGAGATGGTGTCGCTGCTGGTGCCGGAGACGATGCCGTTCTCGACCGCCCAGGCCAGGGGCTGCAGAGCGTAGGAGGAAATATTGATAGTGTCGATGAACTTATTCAGTTCAGCGGTATCAGCCGTGATGTCCTCGCCTGCGTTCTCAGCATAACGATACAGCATAGCAGCGAACTGCTCACGAGTGATGTTGTTGTTGGGATTGGTGCCATCACTGATACCATTCTCAACGGCCCAGTCCAGACCGGGCTGATACCATACCTCGCCGCTGGAAGCGTTGGTGTTGACATCATCCATGCGGGCCAGAACCACCCACAACATAGCGCGGGTCATGGTGCCCTCAGGATTGAAGGTCGTCTCGCTGGTGCCTGCGAACAGGCCCTCATCGACCACATACTCGATGGCGTCGTGAGCCCAGTGGGAATCAGGGACATCAGTGAAGCGGTTATCGGCACTCACGAGAGAGCCGAAACATACCGTGGCGGCCAGAGCAAGGGCCAGAGCCGAAGCCTGGAAACGCCGAGTGCTTGTGAACTTGTGCATCATATTGCAAACCTCTCTTTCAAAACCAAATTATAGGTTGATTGTAGCACGCAGTCTTTGAGAATTCAATGCCTCTCTTGGCTACGATAATATTATACCATATGATAATAAATTAGTCAATATTATTTTGGAAGCGAAAGCACTTAAGTTCTCTGGTGCTTAGGTGCCTGCTGACTAATTATCATATGGAGACGGCAAGGATAGGCGCGCAACATCTGAGCCAGGCTATAAAAAGAGGGACCTGGAGCAGTTTCCGGTCCCTGTTGGTATGCGTAAGCACTATCCTGTGTGATGCAGTGAATACTTCCTTGTCGTTGAGGTTATCATACCACATAGAATGAATCGGTGCAAATTTCGTAGCAGGGGAGGGGGAGCATCGTTTTCGGTGCAGTAGAGAACTGGGGGCTCATTCATGTGGCATGGCAGTCCGCCTGCAGCCTTAAATGGCAATTAGACACTCAGGAACCTAAGCACCGAAGTGTTGAAGCACCGGCTTTGCAACTTGAAAAGTTCACAGACGCATGGTACAATACTTATATCATCAACTCTCCCTCTATCGAGAGAAAAAGGTGTCAATCCCACGGCCTGAACTGTACGTGGTCTACACGGGGGATAAGAAGCATGTGCCCGATGAATTGAAACTGTCCTCTCTCTTTGAGGGAGATGGTTCCGTGGAGTTGTCTGTGAAAGTCCTACGGGATGATGGCAAGGGGAGCATCTTAGATACTGTCGAGAAGCGTGGCGTTGAGAAAGGCGAAAACAAACTGGGACTGCTGATGAAGAAGCTCTTTGCCGCAAAACGGTATGCAGATGCCGATGAAGCGGCAACAGATAAATCCAAACGGAACCAGCTCTACCGTGAATTCGGCATTTAGTAACACAGCGGCCGCCCCATAATCTATGGGGCGGCCGTTATATTTCTCGGTGAAAGACTACCAAGCGGCGTTTAGGTGCTTAGGTGCTTTTGCACTTAAACTTTTGCCTAAGAATCTACCATCGGTTAAACTATTGTGGGGGTGATTTCCATGTTCAAAGACCAGACTTGTTGCTGCATTGGCCCTACGTTTGTTCCAGCAAATGCTCAGATGGACCTGAACGTGTGGATGGACAGTACAATTACAAAACTATATCAGAACTACCACATCCGGTACTTCGGAATCGGCGGCAACCGGGGATTTGAACTGGCTGTGGCAAACGCCATTCTTTTGAAAAGAGTTAGACTCCCGGACTGCAAGGTAATTCTGGTAGCTCCTTGCCCTGAATTTACAGACCGCTGGCGGGACAAGGATAAGAGGTTGTATGCGAAGTTAAAGGGAAGTGCAAACAAGGTCGTTAGTGTTTCACCTCACTACATGCCGGAATGCATGAGATTGCGGAACAAACATCTCATTGACAACTCCTGTGCGATAATTTGTATGGATGATAAGCCTGGCACTGAAACCAGCTTGGCAATTCAGTATGCCAAGGAGAGTGGTTTAGAGGTTTTCTGTTTCCATGGGCCTCGTCTCTGATATGTTTCCGTCTTTTGTAACGTAGTAGGACTTGCCTTCTCCGGCATAGCCCAGAATTGCTGCATTGCTATTACACAGCACTTTGGGGTCATAGAAGTCAACGTATATTTTTGATGGGTCCTGGTTTAATCCTACCAGTATGGCCTTTTTGTAGTCAAACATAGTGATACCTCCCAAAATTAGCTCGTTTTTTTGAGAAACACCCTCCGAACTGGCCTGTTGAACGCTTCCGTCTGAACCAGTTCCGTTTCAACCTGCGGAACACCCTTGGCCAGAGCGGTGGCCCGATGATTGATTTCAAAGTGGATACCAACTGTCTTACGCCTATCCTCTGTACTCTTGATAGGGGTATAGGACACCATGATGTCCGTGCAGGCGTTGATTTCCTCGACAGCACCGGAGAGAACGGATTTTGAAAGGCTCTTGAAGTCCTTGTAACGGTCAACGCCCGTCTTGGTGTTCAAGAGATTCAGCGACTTCCGCAGGCGTTCCAAGGTGAAATCCACACTGCCGACATAGGCAAAGGAACGTAGTAGATTGTAGAGTTTGATGGCATAGGACGAACTCAGCGTGCTCACAAATCCAAACTGATACTGCGTGAAGTTCCGGGTCTGCTGCAACAGGTACTTAGACAGGTCCTCATTGAATTTGAAGAGCGCCTTACCGTTTTCGATGTCCCGGTCAATCTGGATGCAGCCGAACCACGGGAACACCGTGATGCGTTCCTTGTTGTAGATATAATAGGACTTCTGGGCCATATCCTCCAGGAGGTCGGTCAGGTATGCTTTTTTGCCGCCTTTATTGGAATCGTAGTTGATGATGGCCAGCAGGGTCTTGTAGTCCACTTCGATAGGGAAGAAGAGCTCATCCTCACGCTCGATACAGCTCATCAGAAAGTAGAGGATTTTGAGCTGATTCATCTTCATGCTGTTAGAAGTCTCCACTATCAGCTCGTTCCCTTGGACAACGACCGCCTGTTTCTTAGAAACCTGCTCCGTCATAGAAAAGCACCTCCCCCGGATAGGTAAGTAATATTATACCATATAACGTTAAATTATGCAATAAATAAGAGTAAGACAATTAAAGACTATCTGCAGCGGTCCAACACACGTGGTATCGGACTGGCCAAAGCGAGGCTGGGGGCGGTTGCTTCTCCCGTCAGAGAGTGGGGGCGGTAGCGATGCCAAAAACACTACAAGTATAAGAAAATTAGTTCTAATTTTATAATATTAGTTACTAATTTTATAAAAATTATTGGAAAGTGATAAGTTCTCCCACACAAATTGCGAGGTGGGAGCAACGCTCCCACCAGGCTGACTAACAAAGTGTAATTTTCTCCCAGCAAAAATTTTAAAGTCAATCTAAAATAAAAATTTTCTTCAGTTAAGACTATTTTTCTAATAGAACTAGAAGTTCTAATATTAGTAAGATACTTTTAGATATTTAAGGGCCCCGGAACCCGTTGGGGCGCAACGGGTCTGGCGAGATTTGGGGTAAGTTTTTGTCGGGTCGGGGGGTAGTTTTTGTCGGAAAAGAGGGGAAGTTTTTGTCGGAGTCCGGGGGTGATTTTTGTCGGTAGCCCCGTTTTTCTGGCCCCGGATGAGGCCAACTTTTCGGTTGATAGATTTTCCTTCATGTGGCATAACCAATTTTGGTTTCGAAGGAAGCATTTTTTTACTGAACATGATACTGCCTACTTCTAATTAACACTATTTGATACAGATTAACACAGATTAACGCTACTTGAGAAATAGAGGGGTAATTTTTGTCGGGGCATAGTGGAACCCCTGAAATTAAGGCAAAAATAGAGGGGGACTTTTTGTCGTACCGAAGAATCTTTCGTTTTGAACGAATATTCCAGTCCATTTGCGTACAGACCGAATCCATGCTACAATGTTAGTGTTGTAACTGAGGAAGTATCTATCACCTAAGACATCATAGAGGTTTTCGTGTGAGCAGGCATCAGGCTGATTTGGCCGGGCCTGCTTTTTTGCTGTCATTTTATCGAGGAGGAGAAGACTATGAAAGTTAAGTTCAAAAAGGAGTACCCAGACGCCATTATCCCGGACAAGGATACGTCGCAGTCCGCCTGTGTAAACCTATATGCCTACATCATCGACCCCAAGCACCGGGGCGAGGGCATCACCATCAATCCCCATAAGTGCTACCAGTTCGGCAGTGGAATTAGCGTGGAAATCCCCGAAGGATATGTAGGACTTCTGTTGGCCAAAGGGAACTACGGCATTATGAGGCAGCTCTCTCCCGCAAACAGTGCTGGAGTCATCGACCCAGACTATCGCGGCGAGGTCATGATTGGCCTTGAAAACGGCGGGAATACAAAACAGGTTGTTCGCCATGGAGACAAAGTGGCCCAGCTTTGTATCGTGCCTGCCCTTCAGTTTGATATGGAAGAGGTGGAAACGCTGTCTGAAACAGAGCGTGGCCGCCGGAACTATCGGTATCGATTTTAACGCAGCAGTTCGTATAAGCCCCCTCATGCGAGGGGGCTTTTTTCCTATAAACTTGCGTAATATATTGTTATGTGGTATAATATTGCAACAGAGAGCGAGGTGAATTTAACTTGAAACTCATCATTGCAGAGAAACCGATGCTCGTCGCTGCAATCGCTGAAGCAATTCCTGGCCAGAAAACGCTACTGGCTGGGTCTACATATATGACCAAAGGCGAATACACCCTGATTTCTGTGTTTGGCCACCTGCTCACTTTGAAGGAGCCGGAGGACTATGATGAGAAATATGCTGACCGGAAGGACATCAGTCTCCTGCCCATCTATTTTGATGACTGGCAGATGAAGGTGAAGCCGCCGGATGAGAAGCATAAGGATTCTCCACCCGAGCAGCGGCTCAATGAGATTGGACGGCTTCTGAAGCAGTGCGAATATGTCATCCATGCCGGAGACCCGGACGAAGAAGGCCAACTCCTCATTGATGAGGTCCTGCGATGGTTCCACTACAAAGGGAAGACCTACCGGCTGGATACGTTGGACACGACGCCAGATGCCATGCGGTATGCCATGGCTCATCTGCATGATAATAAGAGCTATGAGACCGCAGGCTGGTCTGCCTATGCCAGAAGCGTGGCGGATGCCATGGTCGGGTATAACCTGTCCAGATACTTCTCCATCTTGAATGCTCCGGCCTTCCTGCCTGTCGGCCGAGTCCAAACGGCCACCATGGGTCTGGTTTGCCAGCGAGACCTCCTGATAGAAGGGCACCATAAAGTGACCTACTATGAGGTCGCCGCAGACCTGAATGTAGATGGAACGGCTCTGACAGCCATGTATGTGCCATCGAAGGATGACCCCAACCTGGATGACGGCCGGATATTGAACAAAGCATATGCGGTATCCAAGGCCGAGATGCTGAAAGATGAGACCCTGGAAGGCGTGAAGGTAACGCGGAAAACTGTGGATGAGCCGCCCCCGCTCCCATTCAACCTGTCCAAGCTGACATCATATTGTGGCTCCAAGTTCGGTTATTCCCCAATGGACGTTATGAATATCACCCAGTCTCTGCGTGATAACTATAAAGCCATCTCCTATAACCGAACAGACTGCCAGTACCTGACCTCCAGACAGTATGAGCAGTCCGGCGTCACGATGGATGCTGTCATTCAGAACATCGGATTCAGGCCGAAACTGCTGGATATGTCCATCAAGTCCAGATGCTTCAATGACAAGTACACCACGGAATCCGATGGTGCGCACACTGCTATCATCCCGCAGGCAATCCATGTCGATATCAATGCGATGACAGAGCGGGAGCGGAATGTTTATCTCGCTATCTGTAAGTACTACATGGCGCAGTTCCTGCCTCCAGCCAAGAAGGAGAAATCTCGCCTTGCCGCGCCTCTGAACGACGGCGGGTCTCTGGTAGCCACCGCGACAAAAACCGTGGAGCCAGGCTATCTGACCATCTTCAAAAAGGACGCTGATATTGAGCCAGATGACATCAGCCCTCTTTGCAATTTGAAGACAGGAGAATACAGTGCCGATGTGACAGATGCCCATGTGCTTGAAAAGGAGACCAAGCCGCCAGCACGGTATACTCAGTCCACACTTGCCGCAGACATGACCTGTATAGCCAAGTACGTGGATGACCCGACCGCAAAAGCCCTGCTGCGGGAAAAGGACAAGGAGAAGCCGGACGAGAATGGCTCCATCGGTACACCGGCGACGCGGGCCAGCATCATCGTAGGTCTTATCAAACACGGATACTTGACGGACGACGGCAAGCACGTCATCTCGACCAAGAAGGCCCGGGAGTTTTACCGCATCTTACCGGATGAGGTAAAGAAAGCGGATATGACAGCCTACTGGTGGGCCCTGCAGGAAGATATCCGCACCGGCACACGAGATTACCATGTGCTGACGGACAGTGTGTTGGAGACCGTCACGCGCATCGTGCATACCGATTACCCGAGGCTCTCTGAGGACCTCTTAAAGGAACTAGCCGCAGGAGATTCAGCAAACCGTCCCAGCCTGGGCAAATGCCCTCGATGCGGCAGTCCCGTCATTGAAGGAAAGAAGGGGTACGGGTGCTCAGGCTGGAAGAATGGGTGCAAATTTGTGATTTGGAAGAAATCAAAGCACCCCATGCTTCAGAACTGTTCCGTCAGCGCCAGCAACGTGAAGACATGGCTGTCCGCCCCCTGGAAGGAAGAAGTTTCCGATGGCCAGAATACCGGCAGACTGGTATCCGGTAAGACCGTCCACTTCAAAAAGCTCCTGTCCCAGAAAAAAGAGAAGACCTTTGAGGGCGATGTATTCCTGGTCGATGACCCTTCCAGTGAGTATGGCCCCGGATTTAAGCTGGCTATCGGCGATGATAAGGTCGTATTGGGGAAGTGTCCCAGATGCGGCGGAGATGTCGCGGAGTTTTCTTTGGGCTTTTCCTGCAGCAACCATAAATCCGGCTGCGGCTTTGTGATTTGGAAAAAGTCAAAGCTGAAAACGCTCAGCAAGATTACATTCACGGCAAGCGATGTAAAAGCGTTCCTCGCGGGAAAGACCGTGAAAAAGTCCAATCTCGTCAAACGAGACGGGAGTACATATGCCGCCTCACTGCGGATGAAGGATGACCCAACCAGCCAGTACGGGCCGGATTTCGAGCCGGTCTTTGGAAAGTGAGGCTGGCCATGACCTATCGAACACACATCCTTGGTGGCGTGGCAATCGGGGCTTTGGTCACGACAGCCGCAGGACAGGAGTACTTTGGCTTGACCCCGCTCTCTACACCCGCTATCTTTGGTACATTCATTGCGGCTATGTTTGGAAGCGTATTTCCAGACATCGACCAGCCCAAGAGTAAAATGGGTCAGCAGATTCCCATTCTATCGAAACTGATGCGGGGGACTTTTGGGCATCGTGGATTCTGCCACAGCCTGTTGTTCCTACTGATTCTGCACTTCCTAGTTGTCCGGTTTTTGCCCTCCATGGTCTTTTATAGCCTTGTCTTCTGCTTGGGAGCTGCGACGCATCTATTCTTTGATATGTTCAATAGTCCTGGAGTCCCTCTTTTCTGGCCAGTGAAAATTCGGGTACGGATAGCAAAAATCAGAACAGAGTCGCCGACTAATTCCAAAGCAGCCAATCTGCCAGAAAAAATGTTCCGAGGAATTGTCTGCATACTTGATGTTTTACTTGCTGTCAACATGGCCGTGGTACTGAACGGCGGTTTCCCGGCCATATGAAAAACTATAAATAACCCCACCGTGAAAGGAGGTAGGGGCATAGATTTTCCCAATACAATGCCCGAAGCCTATGACATATGAAGATAAACTGACTGTTTGCAGAATGCGCTTGAACGGCTCCAATATTTCGTCTATTGCCGAAGAGCTTGGATGCTCTTATCAGACCATCTGCAACTTTTTGAAAAAGCTCCCGAGAGTAAACCGGCAGATTCGGTCCCATCCCAACCGGAGCAATAAGAAACTGATGGCTGTCTGTGCAGATTATCTGGCAGGCGCGTCTATCGGCAGCCTGGCAAAGACGTACCGAATGTCAGAGCCGGAGGTCCTGGAGATTTTCTCCTATATTGCGGAAAAGAAGCCTATTGCCATTCGGAACTCTCAATACCCGGCGCTGACTGACTGGATGAATCTGAATGGCTACACAGTTCAGTCCTTTGCGGTCTTATTGGATATCCCGGCCAGCAAGTTGAGCCGTATTATTAACGGCCGGACCCACCTCCGGTATGAAACTGCTATGCAGATTAAGGACATCACTGGATTGCCGTTGCGGAAGATATATAATCATGTGCTGAATCCCAAGCAGGAAGAGAAGGAGGCTCCACAGGTGTCGCTGGAGCCGCCCAAAAAGCAGCAGAAGGAGGCTGTCGTATGAACGGAGAACGCGCAAAACTCGCCATAAAACTGATACTGGGCATTGCGGCCATTGCCGTGTGCTGCCTATTCATCATCTTCGTGATGCGGGCGTGCTCGGCTGGGGAAGACAATCCTGATTCGAGCGATACACCAGCTATCAGCGATGAAGGCCAAGGCGATTCCCAATCAGAGAGCGGGGGCAGCACCGGGGTGTCAGACAATACCCTTTCCGACTACGCAGACTACGAAGACAACTCAGCCTATGAATCTCTTGGGAATTACATGAACGACCGCATCCTCACCTATGACTACGGCTCCGGCACGATATCCATTGGTGTTGACCTTGGTGTTCAGGACTATATCTATCTCAATCCCTCCTGTTCAGAGGCTTCGGCCGAGGCGGGAAAACAGGTAGGCTTTTTCATTACAGCCAGCAGTCCTAGACTGGATATCGGCTATACCGAAGGCGCGGCAGCAACCGATACGCAGAATGCCCAGGATGCCAACCTGGTCATGCTTGGGCAGACCTATGACACGGCGGTTCCTGCCGGGTACAAGTCCGCTGAGAATTACGGCGTCCGGTGGGAACGGGACACAATGGAAATCAATGAAGATGATGGCGGCACGACGCTCTATATCCGGGCAGTCAATCTCAGCAGCGGTGAGCTGATTGCCATGTGCAAAGCCACCATTGTTTACGACGAAGCCACAGACACCCACCATTTGGACACCCTGACATCTTCAGATGTAGTCGACACAGGAGAGATGACCCAGGAAGAAAAGTCCTCCCTTGTTCAGGATGCCATTACCTTCATGCAGGGGACGGGAAATTTCACCCCGCCCAGTGAGGTTGACTGGGCGAATGCTGCGGCTGCGGTCAAGGTGGAGCACGTGCCGGAGCCCTATTTCACACAGTTCTCTGATACAAAAGGCCAGTCAGTTCGGTCTTTTGAATTTCCGTATAATCGCTGTGAAATCTGGGCGGTGAACCTGCAGTTCCCAAGCGGATTTATCACTGTGTACTTTGCGCCATACCTTCAGACGCTGGGTATGGAATCCATGACGGCTCCTGGTGAGACTGACATTGACCTGCGGCCCATTGGATACGCTTGCCTGAATCCATTCACAGAGGATACCATCCTCTGGTAAATAATTTGGGAGGACAGATTATGCCTACGATTATTGAAAATACGCAACAGGTCAACGCCCTCAATGAGATTGAGGCGGCGCTGGCAATCATCAAGTCCATCAACACCATCATTTCTGCCGGTGATGGCGCATTGGCCATCGTATACAAGCCGGAGAAAGGCCGTAGGGTTCAGGTGGACGTGCCGGATGCTTCCCGTGCCAAAGCAATCGGGATTCTGACCACCACAAAGGACCGGCTGGTCAAAGACGTGAAGTCCAAGGCGGCTAAATTCCATATTGGTCTCGATGAGGCAGACCTGGCCTGTATGGGAGATATCCAGCAGAACGTGTCGTCAGATGAGGGTGAGCCACAGAATGGGCAGAATAACACGACAGAAGAGCAGGCTGAGAATGCACCTCCTTCTGAAGCGGGCCCTATTGAAGAGGACATGGGTGACGAAGAATCCCTGATTTAACAACCTATTACCCCCAAGCATTTTTAAAAAAGACAGGCAATG
>ENA-ORQX01002131-ORQX01002131.1-human-gut-metagenome-genome-assembly--contig:-NODE-2131-length-10694-cov-3.850738_pt1 | contig 10694 bp, 7 predicted proteins | sample MGYA00242170_ERZ509124 | MGnify/ENA primary metagenome ERZ509124 (study PRJEB26280, sample SAMEA2338647) | human gut metagenome | biome: human gut; feature: human-associated habitat; material: faeces... | reverse complement strand
AGAACACTTCGTTATCATATATATTCTGCTGTGCCATCTTATCCTCCATCAACTTTAATTGTACCACGCACACCTCTTATATTCCATTTACATTTTTCTAAAATATTGTGAAAAGCGGATGGCCAATATGCAGGTAATTTTTTGTGTGGGAAGTTTGCGTATTTTATTTAGGAAAATTTGCCTCGATATATGAAATATATGGTTTTTTATTTATTTCTTTTTCATGTTCATCATACCACCTGGCAGCTTCTTTAAGGCCAATATCTAAAGGAATGGTTTCCGGATATATACATTTTTGTCGACTCACATCTAATTTGTATTCATAATTATAAAAACTAAAATAATTCCTCTGCTCTATATCATCATACACATATATAAATTCCGGTTTTTTCCCATAACAAGCATAGCATTTAGTTACCCAATCTTTGATCGATATCGTCTCCGGATTACCAACATTTAATATATGTTCCTCTGGTTTATTACTAATAATTACTTCCATTAGTTTGCACAAGTCTCTAACATGAAAAAACTGCAACTTCATTCTTCCATTTTCAGGTAAATAAAATTTCCGATTTGTTTTCGCGCAGTCAAATACAAAAGCCTCTCGATAAACATTATTCATTGGACCATATAAATTTGGCGGACGTAAAATATACGCATCGTGAACTCGGTCTAACAATGCCCTTTCCGCTTCTATTTTATCAGTACCATATTTTCCCCAAAACTTATTCAACGCTTTTTCTGTATCTTCTCTAAATGGCTGTGCTTCATATTCTGGATACACGGCACTTGCACTAATCATGATATACTGCCCGAATGGGCCAAGTGCCTCATATAAATCTATAATATCTGATGCATTGTATGCCGTAATATCGACTACTACGTCAAAATATTTGTCCTTTAACACACTTCCTAAATGGTGCCTATCTGCCTCTATTAATTGAACCCCTTCCACTTGTGACTTTGAATTCCTGTTAAGTACATATACTTCATAATCAGCCTCTACAAAATATTTTGCAGCATATTTACTTACAAAAGTTGTTCCCCCGGTTATCAGTATTTTCTTCATCACCGTCTCCTTTCTATTCCCCCTTGCACTTCTCAAACGCAAAAATCGCTGCCCCCAGCGCCCCACAAAGCTGCGATTCCTCACAGATATACAGCTTCGCACCAAGTTTTTCTTCCAGTGCATGCACAATGCCCGGATTTTTTGCAACGCCGCCGGTCATCATATATTCTCCCGGATTGTTCTGTCCCAGACGCGCGGCCAGTGCGCCCACCTTGGAAGCCACGGACACATTCAGTCCATGAATGATATCTGCCACATCTTTATTCTGTGCGACAAGGGACACCACCTCGGACTCCGCAAATACGGTACACATACTCGAAATCACAATATTTTCTTTCCAGTCTAGTCCCTTTACGCTCATCTCCTCTAAGGATAATCCGAGCGTCCGCGCCATCATTTCCAGGAATCGTCCGGTTCCGGCAGCACATTTGTCGTTCATCAGGAAATTTTTGACAGCACCATTTTCGTCAATGCTGATTGCCTTGATATCCTGTCCGCCGATATCGATGACTGTGCGCACATTCGGATTCAGATAATTGGCTCCCTTGGCATGACACGTAATCTCGGTGATGCTGTCGTCGCCGTTGTCGATATAGGCACGTCCGTATCCGGTTGTGACAATCCGCACAATTTCTTCTTTACGGATTCCGGCTTTTTCCACTGCCTGCTCCAGACTCTTTTCTGCACTCATCATCGCACCGCCGCCGGTCGGAATGATCATGGTGGATTTTATTTTTCCATCCTGATCTAAAATTACCACATCGGTACTTGTCGAACCACTGTCAATTCCTGCCACATAATATACGCCTGATGCCATTTTCTCCCTGGCCTCCTTACTGATTTCTTTGTCTGGATTTCCATCACCGGAACCCTCGATCGTCTCTGCAAATGCCTGAATACGTGTCAACAACTGTCCTGCACTCTGGCTGGTAAAATCGGTTTCGATCTTTAAAAGCGGAACTTTGATCCCCTTTTTGATGCTGGCATATTCAAATCCATAATAATCACAAAACTTGATGGTATGATAGATAATGCCTTTCAGGTTCGGGTCCAGATACAACTGATTTCTTCTTGTGTTGTTGTTCATGCGAAAACACGGAAGCTGCCCTAAAAGTGCCTCTGCGTAGGCAAGAAACATCACATCTTCTTCCATATCGCTTAATTCTTCCGGAAGCAATATCAGCTTTCTTCCGCCGGTGCAGGTCAGGTTGTCCACCCGCATCCGGATATTGTCCTGAATCATCTGCTCCAAAACGCCGCTCACTCTGACGCCCATTACTCCGATGTATGGCTGTGGCTCTGTCGTCCGTTCTTCAAATGCCTGCAAGAAAAGCGTTTTGTCAAAGGTTTTCCCGGAAAAACGTTCATATGCCTGCTTCAATCGTCCGATTGCCTGTGCAAACTTAACCTTTTCACATTCATTATCTTCATGCGGCAGATCCAGCAGATAGAGAAATTTGCATTTTCCGGTACTCTCCACAATATCGTATACCCGCCGCATGGAATCGCAGCAATTCACCAATACGAGATTCTCAACTTTTCCTTCAAGAACCGCCTGAATGACCGATTTTCCAAACCCACACAGATTGGCATGTGCGATTTTGTCAGACAGTTCAAAATTCTCCGGCATTTCTTCTAACACCGCACAGTCTTCCCCGAATCCTTTGAATAATTCTACCGGTGTATATTTACAGACATAATGTATCATGGGATTTTGCCTCCTTTAACATTTCCATATAGGCCTGAAGCCGGGTAGACACCTGGCCATCGCTTGTATTGGCCGGATTGCAGCCGTCCCCATCTAAAATAATGGTCGGAAGTCCCGATGCTTCCAGCGAATTTTTTATAAGGCCGGATGCTCCGATCGTTCCCTTACAGCCCCAGTGCGCAAAAAGGATGCCTCCATCCGCTTCTGTCAACTGTGCCAGTTCCTTTGCTTTTTCTATCCTCTGTCCGACACTTCCATTGTAAATGCAGTTTACCATCTTCTCTGCCATCGCTTCATAGGGATCTTCGTGATGCACTTTCTGAAATCCATCTGCGACAAAATCGCACGTACTGATATGCATCTGATCACTATAATTAAACACCTCTTTGACCGGCTGCTGCAAAAATGGCATCATGTGCATCCATAAAATACGAAGCCCCTCTCCTTTTGGTGCTTTTTTTACATCCTCCAAAAGCAGTTTCGTATATGTTACAGACTCCTTTGAACCGGCTAACAAATGGCACATAAAGATCGCGTACAGCTCATTGGTGAGTGTGGAAACCGGGTCATGGTCTTTTCTTAATGCAAGCTGCCTGCTGTAATACTCCGCGGACTGTTTGCTGTTGGCAACGGCCTGCTGCACCGCAGACTCTGCAATCTTTTTTCCGGTCATATCCTCCAGATACTTCTTTAATTCCCGAAGCTGTCCTGCCACGTATTGAATGGAATCCTCATTCTTTTCATACGGCACATCAATATAAAAGCCTGAAAGTTCCTGCTTTTGCTTCAAATATGGAAACGTCATCATATTTCCATCACAGGCAAGATTTGTATAAACCATGCATTTCGGCGCCGGAACCAGCCCTGTCAAAGATGCGCCCAAAAATACACGGTGGTACGAACACATCGTCTCCGGAAAACCTTCCTCCTCGGTTTTCCTTAAAAATGGCTGCTCGCACTGCGTTCCCGCAATAAAACAGGACATTGCTTCTACGGAGTAAGGCGTCAGTCCTGCCGCTGTCAGAAGTTCTCCCGGCACAAAGATGCTGACCATCGCAGTATCCTCCGGTTTCGAAAGTGCTTTGATGATATTTTGCATAACAATTCGTGCCACATACTGACCGGAGTACGGCAGCTTTTTATCCGGAAAAAGGAGCAGCCGTTTCTCCTGAAGCTGATATCCAAGAAGCAGCAGCTTACGTGCTTTCTTTGCATCTTTCAGGGACGTACTGCCCACCATTTCACCAAATTTTTTTATAATATCCATCGTTTCTTCTTCCTTGTATTCAATATTCACAGATAATATTATACCCATTATCTTTTATTCGTCAAAGAAGAAAATTGCCGGGTGCCGAAACATTTCTATTTCGATTCCTTTCTTTGGGCTGCCCGGTTGAGCCACAGATAATAAATCACATTTAATATAATACCAAATATAGTAGCTGCCGGAGCCGCAAATCCGATTTTTGTAAGGCTCGCATCCGGCTGGATACCCATATAATAAGCCAGCGGCAAACGCAATCACTTTACATCCAGTATCAGGTCTATGCCCGGCACCAGTCTGGCACCAAGATAACTGACAAATGCAAATCCAAGTCCACCTGCCGCACCAGCGCCTTCCATTTGTGCATAGTCTGTTCCCATGCATTCTGCCGTTTTTTTCGCATTTCCAGCTTCCATGAACTCATGCTCCCTTTAAAGGAGTCGATCAAAACCATTACTTTCTTTCTTATATTGCACGAAATCATCTGTCAATAAACGTTTTTCATGAAAAAAGTAGTAGGTTCACATACTTAGGACTAGCCATCGCACCAGCGGCTTGGTACAATAATTAAAAAGGTCCATCAGAAGGAGTCTGCAAAATCTTATGGAAAATTCCAAGAAAGAAAACTTTATTCACCAATATAAAAGTCAGATCGCTCATGCCACACTGCCCCGGAGACTTGCTGAAGACTATTCCATCAGCAGTATTATCAAAGATACCGCTGATAAAAAAGTTTATCTCCTGAAAGATCAGCACAACCAGTCTTTTATTCTGAAATGCTGTTCTGCCATGTATGCAAATGCCCTTCAACAGGAATATGATTTTCTGACGCATCATACAAACATGGACTGTTTTCCTGGCGCTGTAACTTTTTTCGAAGAATCGGATGTGTGCTTTTTGCTGCGTGATTATATCAAAGGTCCGTTACTCGGAGAACATTCCGAACATTTATACGCAAGGTACACGCACTTCCGGGATTTTGAGAATGCACTGCTGCCTTATATGATGGAATGTTGTCAGATTATCTCCATCCTGCATCATGAGAAACCACCCATTATCCATCGGGATATCAAACCGGAAAACTTTGTCTGGGAAGAATCTTCCCAGACACTTGTGCTCATTGACATTGATGCCGGCCGGCAATTTACCCCTTCCAAAACAAGAGATACTGTTTTTACCGGAACATATGGTAATGCTGCTCCAGAGCAATTCGGTTTCGGACAAAGCGATATCCGTACCGATGTATATGGGTTAGGCAAAACATTCCTGTCTCTCCTATCTGGCAATGAATCTTCTCCAGAATCGGATACGGACATTCCCGGTCTTTCCGCGGATCTTGCCACGATCCTGCAAAAAGCAACCTCCTTCAAGCCAGAGGATCGTTATACGACCGTTTTACAATTTCAAAAAGCACTCTTAAAGCTGCAAATACAACGCAATCAAAAAAAAGACAAACCACGCTCCGGTTTCGGACGCTCACTGACACTTCTTTTTGCCGGAATTGTCTTAGGTTCCGGAATCGGATCAGGAATCGGTGTCATGGTAGCACAAAAATCATTTCAGACAGCGTCAACGACATCAGTTAACACACAGCAGGACGAATCGGCTCTGCCTGTATCGGAAACGGACACAATAAAATTCTCGGAGCCGGATACTTGCGTCTCTCAAAAAGATGACAAACACTCACTGGCCGAGAAGGCGGGTGTCGAAGCATTTGATGCATACAAGTATCAGGATCAGATTGATACGATCATCGTTGCTGCTTACCAGAATGATGCAAAATCCGTCACATCCAACTTAGAATCGCTGATCTCACAACTATATGAGGAACCAGAGCTTACACGCAATCCCCCGGAAGATTATTCCACCTATGATGTGCTCCCAAAAGGGTATTGGATTCTATCTGGAATGGACGCTGTCCGTCTTCGCCTTGTTTACCGCGACAGTATCCTCAAAAAAAATATCGGCTCCTATAAAGACTATGATGCACAGCTTCTGCATATGATCCGCCACTGTCTCTACGGAACAAACGGCTCTGATACCAGCAACCTTTACCAATACGCACACAGCACTCCCGATAAACGAAACAATTACTATGAATTTTGTCTCAGCGATCTGTTAGACAATGTGCAATGTGTACTTGACCAACGCGATAATTTCACCTGTCCACAGGAAGCAGATTCCCAATGAGTGAGCAGTTTTGCCCACCATCGCATATTTTCAATATGGTAAAATATAGAATATACCAAAAATAGCCAATATCGAATTTGATTGAGTTGATGTTATGGAATAGGGGAACCATATGAAAGCGACAGATGAATTACTAAAACAGATCAAAGAATTGAATATTGAAGATTTTAAAAAACAAGAAAGTTTTGACTGCATTTCTATCGATGAATATCTGTGCTCGCTTCTTACAAGTCATAATCTACAGCCAAAAGATATTATCCTTAATCTGAACATGGAACGTTCTTATACTTATCAGATACTTAATGGACGCCGAAAACCTACGCGCAATTTTCTTTTGCGTATCGCAATCTTTATCAGCTTGTCTCTGGATGAAACTCAGAAAATGCTCACCATTGCCCAGCGTCCGCAGCTCTATCCAAGAAATCGCTTTGATGCAGCTATCATTTTTTCTTTGGAGCATAAAATGTCTTTGGACGAAACCTACGAACTTTTAGAAGAAATCGGCGAAGAACCGTTAAATTAAATTAACCTGTTCAAAATACAGCGAAAAAGCCCGGAGGCTTTCCTTTTTGGAAAACTTCCGGGACTTTTTTGTGTGTTCTATGCTCTGCCTGTTATTTTACTTTCACCTTGACCTTGACTGTTTTGGTTGTTCCGTCCTTCAAGGTAACTTTCACTTTTACCGTGACATTGCCTTTCTTCTTCGCAATAATATTTCCATTTTTATCAACCTTTACTGTCGATTTATCGGAAGATGTATAGGTAATCTTTGCAACATTATCCATATCCAGCTTACTGCTCAGTTTTACGGTTGTCTTTTTTCCTTTGTCAACCGACACATTCCCCGTCTTTGGTGTTACGGTTTTTAAAATTTCTTTCTGTAATGCCTTTGTCTCTTTTTCATTGAGCAGCTGATACTCACCTTCTTCTGCTTTGACGCTTACATTACCGTTCTTGTTAACGGTAACCGGCTTAGACACAAGAACTTTCTTACCATTTTCAATTTTTACAAGTGTCAGTTTCTTTCCTGCAGCCAGATCCTCCGCCTTTGTCTCTACAGTATACAGTACATTTCCCTTAGTATCCTTTACCGTCTGCTTAATGGTCAGATCTGTGGTTCCTGCTGCATCGGTCATCTGCTTTACAACACTTGCAGAGATTGTAGTCTTAACGGTATCACTTTTTCCCGGTTTTACAGTATTCTCTACAGTTGCCTCTGCCGCAGAAATTTTACCTTCTGCATCCTTGGTTACACTAACGCTTGCAGAAGTATTCTTTGCAATGTTTTCGATCTCGGATTTGGTTGTTGTAGAAGCTACAGAGCCATCTGGATTTTTTGTTATTGTAGTCTCCTGTTTTACCGTATTTCCTTTACTGTTTGTGGTAGTCTCTGTCTTTGTTTCCGTGGTTGTCTCACCCGGATTCGGTGTCGGTGTTGGTGTAACTGTAGATCCGCCGCCTGTGGAACCACCAGAAGATCCACCACCTGTGTTTCCACTGTCGCTGCTGTCTTTATCGGTATAAATCCATACATATCCATCTGTATCGTAAGTGCCATACGCATCCTGAATCTGCGCCTTTACTTCGATAAAGAATTCTTCCGGAAAATCTGCCTTTGCCCCTAATGTAATCTTATAAACATATGGTTCACTGGCATTTACCACTTCATAAGTAAAATACTTTGTACTGTCTGTAAAGTATGTAGGTTCTTCTTTTCCATCCTCATAGATTCCAGCATGTAGCTCAACATTCTTTATGATGTAATCTTCTCCCTGATTTTCTACCATGTAAAATACTTCATGGTCAGAAGCTGTTGCAAGTGAAGAAAGATAAGACTCTTTGGAAACTGTTGTGTTCTTATAAAATGCAACCTCTCGATAATACACCTTCAGATTAACAACAGCTTTTGGATCTGTCTTCTTTACTACTTTATAATTTCCGGTCTCCGGGAATTCCAGATCACAGAAATTAGGATTCTTTGCATTCGCCTTAATGCTTCCAACCGATTTTCCATTCTCATCGATGAGCGATAACTGATCTGCTGTCACATAAGTTATCTTTCCTTCGTCATCGATATCTGCAAATACAATGCATACATCATCCGTATAATATGCACCAACGCCGGAATACCAGTTGACATCTGTCGGAACTTGTGGGTTTTCTCTGTCAACATCCGCTTTAGCTACGAATCCTGTTTCATCAGCTTCCTGACCTCTGTTCTCTGACCAAACAGAAGCTTCTGCAATCTCTGTATTTCCATTCTCCGTCCACTCCATCGTAACTAAAACCGTGAAGTTTTCATTCTTATCCTTGTTAATTACAATCTTGTGATTTCCATTCTGTAAATCTTCTACGGTATAATAACCATCATATGCAATCGGCTGATCCGAATCTGCCGGAATTACAGAGAAATTGTATGTTGGTGTCACACCATCATCCAAACCATGCGGAATCACATACAATTCATTACATTCATCTCTCCACAAAGTGGATTCGGAATCACATGCTGTATCTACGCTCACCGTCTGTGAGGTATACAATCCAACCTTATTAAAATCTGCCGAAATCATTACATAATCAGCCGGATCGTCTTTTGCATATACTTTATAGGTACCAACGCCATTAAATTTAATTCTGATAACCTTCTTGTCCTGCAGAAGATATGCATCTCCGGTTCCATCGGCCATCGGTTCAATCGTAAGCTGATCCTTGGTATATGTTTTTTCTACCTCTCCGTTCTCATTAACTTCTGCAAACTGATAAGGTGCCGAATGACTGAAATCTGCCCAGCATTCTTTTCTGTACGTCGCATCAGGTCTGACAACCGGACAGCCTGCAGCATCATTCCAGTCAAATTCCTGCGTTACGCTGAATCCTACCACATTACCGTCATAATGGATCGTTATTCCTTCTTCCGGAGTCCACGGTTCAGAACCGTTCTCACCAATGGTTCCGGTTGCTTTCACACGAATATCCATCCAGTCAAACGTACCCTTTTTTAATGTGATTTTATAAGTCTTATCTTTGCTGCTTTCCGTTCCTGTTATTAGAGTTTTCTCAAAATATCGTCCCTGCTGACTCTCATCAATATTTTTTCCATTCGCATTTACTTCCCACTTCAGGCTGCCATCCCACGTAACGTCATCCGGCACGTTGGTAATCAAATAAATACTATTGGAGTCCTGTGGTGTAAATGTATACAAAGCGGCGGATTCCATTGCACTCTCCGGTGTCTTTGTCTCTGTTGTATAAAAACCAAGTTCTTTATAGCCAACATTGATCACAATTGCATCCGATGCATCCGCTGTCTGATAAAGCTTATACCATCCGGTCTTTGTGAATTTCAGTTGCACATAATCATTATTATAATCCACAGGTGAAACTGATCCCACATTCCCTGTCTGTAAATTATTATCCGGCTTATCTTCGTCTCCGCAATACGCCAGTGTAAGTGCATCTGCGTTGATTGCACTTCCCGTTGTTACCCCATTTTCAAGTTTTTGCACCAACAGTATCAATCCATCTACTGCAGACCACAGTTCTTTCGACCACTCTGCCTGATCCTTCGGCTTTGTGACCTGTCCTTCGTCATCATAATCAAACCAGTCCTTCGCCGCCAGACCAGTAATGACATTGTCTGTGCCCCCACCCTCATTATCATCTGCCCATACCGTATTTACACCAAGCCCGGAAAATAGGCTCAGTACCATTGCAAATACCATAAAAAGCGCACTCAGTTTTTTCTTCATAAGCAAATATCCTCCTTTTATTTTGTAGTACTATTGTACCAAAAGGAAGATATCGCTTGGTGTGCACGGATGCCCACATTTTAAATTATTACTTTATCGTCTGATTTTATCCAAACAGCCCGCGCAGCACATTGACGCACCCGTCAATCCCAAACCTTCCACTGTCAAGCACCAATAGTACAAAATTTTCCGATCGCTTGACATCCTCGTCAAAAACGTTGGCTCTCAAAACAGAACTTCTATTTTGCTTTGACCGCCTCTGCAGCCTTTCCCACAACCACACAAAGAATCACCGTAATCACCATATCCGGCAGTGTATTTCCAACCGGTGTATCCACATGCATCAGCACACGATAAATAACAAAACCGATCAGCCACACGATCAGGTTCCGCCACTGAAATGCCGATTTTTCGGCATCGGCCTTTTTTAATAAAAAGTAATCTGCGACCTGAACGGCAATCATTGGAGCAAAAACAGATCCGATCAGATACAGGAAATTGGTAATGTTATCCATCGGATAAACAATCGCTGCAACCGTTCCGATCACTGTAACCACAATCGCTGCCCATTTCTCCTTGATTCTGGAAGAAATGGAAACGCTCGAAACACCTGCTGAATAGGCATCTAGAAACGTTGTCGTAACGGTGGAAAATACAATAATCAAAAGTCCCACAACACCAAATCCTGTTTTTAACATAATCTGCGCAATGTCA
>ENA-ORQX01002115-ORQX01002115.1-human-gut-metagenome-genome-assembly--contig:-NODE-2115-length-10738-cov-48.257231_pt1 | contig 10738 bp, 10 predicted proteins | sample MGYA00242170_ERZ509124 | MGnify/ENA primary metagenome ERZ509124 (study PRJEB26280, sample SAMEA2338647) | human gut metagenome | biome: human gut; feature: human-associated habitat; material: faeces... | reverse complement strand
TATTCATATTCCGTGGCAAGGTCGTTGTTCTCGGTGAGGATAAAGAACGGCAGAATAGGCAAATGTCCGCGAAATGTTACAACGGACAAAAAATTTTATTTTTTCGCATTTCTCTGCTATAGCAGTTCAAAATAATAACTCTATTATAGGCAGTTATCAAAGGTTTATCAATGCGGCAACTGTAAACAGATCCTCTGCCAAAGACTCTTAAAACTACTGGCAAGCAATGCAATCTTACGTAAGATTGCGTATTTAGCAGAAATCCCGTTTCCGGAATTCCTGCTAATGCTTGTTGGTGACATATCCCCAAACCCCTGAGATCATTGCCGGTGGCAATGGCTGCGCGTTCCGTTGGAACGCTGAAAACCAAAAGCAGACAAATCTTATTGACGGGATTTTTCTGTGCTGCGCTGCGGTTGTGCTGATTGTAGTTTACGCAAGGCTTCTGCCAATTCATCATCATAAACACGAATATCGTAACCGCATACATTGAAAATCGTATAGTCCGTTTCATAATCGTCCCAGACAGCCAGATTTTCTACAACGATTTCTGGGAGTTCGCAAAAGAGCGTTTCTTTCTCTTGTCGTCGTTTTAATTTCTGCTGGTAGTCCTTAACAACATGACGGACAACTTTCTTCAAACAACTTTCAAAACGGCATTGAACTGTTTTCTGGAAGTCAGACGGTTTCATCAATCTCACCCCCTTTCCGCTATGACGTGAAAAGTGGTTCTCCCTCTTTCCGCACCATATAGGGAACGGCAGGTGTGATTTGTTAAGTTGAGAACTCAAAAAATCCAAAATTTTTCCAGAATGAAAAAAGCCCGCACAAAACAGACTGTTTGCACGAGCGAATGAATTTATATATCTAATTAACGATTTTATTGATTGCTTTTTCCATTTATAGCCGATAGATTTCTTTAAAACATTCCATGAAACATACTCCTTGATTTACACATCAAAATTATTTTCCAAAATCATAAAGTATATTTCTAAATAATTTCTAAATGTACCATAGACTTCTTTGTTTGATGTGGATAGCATAAAAACCTTATGATACAATATCTAATTAAAGGAGATGAAATCACATGAATAAAATTGCTATTATTGAAGATGATATAGACATTTGCAATATGATTGCAAAATTCTTAGAAAATAATAAATATATCGTTCATTATGCCTTGAATGGTGCAGAGGGAATAGAATTATGTAAATCGCTTGTTCCAGATTTAATAATACTTGATATTATGTTACCGAAGTTAAATGGAAATGATGTATTACAGAGATTGCGTAAATTTACAAACGCTCCTGTCATTGTTGTTTCCGCCAAAACAATGGTACAGACAAAAATAGATTTATTAAAATTAGGTGCTGATGATTATATGACTAAGCCGTTTGACCTTCATGAGCTTCTTGCTCGTATTGAAGCAAATTTGAAAAGGACTTCAAATACGTCCTGTCAAAATGATACTTTGACATATAGAGATATTGAAATCAATAACTCTCTAGTTTATATCAAAGAGGTATTAGTATCTTTTACATCAACCGAGTTAAAGATTTTAAGACTATTATTGCAATATCCGCAAAAAATTTTTTCAAAGCAAAATTTATATGAATCCATTTGGAATGAAACTTATGCTTATGATGATGATACGATAAATACCCATATCAGTCATATTCGTAAAAAAATTAAGGCGATTACAAATGAAGATTATATACAAACCATTTGGGGAATCGGTTATAAAATTAAATAACTTTAGATTTTCTTTAGACTTATTAGATATAGTGGCATAGAAAGGAGTGTTTAGAATGACAAAATTTATATGCGAAACAAAAAATCTAAGCAAAAAATATAAAGATTTCTATGCTTTAAAGAATGTGAACTTAACTATTCCAAAAGGAGAAATCTACGGTCTTGTAGGCGAAAATGGGGCAGGAAAAACGACTTTAATCAGGTTATTAACAGGTCTTAATTTTAAGAGCGAGGGAGAAATTATCCTATTTGGACATAAGGATAATCTGCAACATGAAAGGTCAAAAATCGGTTGCACGATTGAAATGCCTGCGTTATATAAGGATATGACAGCTTCTCAAAATTTGGAAGTACAAAGAATACAACGAGGTATTCCAAATAAAAAATGTATTACCGATACTCTAGAGTTGATAGGCTTATCCAATGCTGGTAAAAAAAGAGTAGCAAACTTTTCTTTAGGAATGAAACAAAGGCTTGCTTTAGGCGTTGCATTATTAGGCGAGCCAGAATTTTTGATTTTGGACGAACCCGTCAACGGACTTGACCCAACAGGAATTATTGAATTAAGAGAACTTCTTAAAAAATTAGTAAAAGAACGAGAGGTAACGATTTTAATATCCAGCCATATATTAAGTGAATTACATCAGCTTGCTACCTGTTACGGATTTCTTCATAAAGGAGAACTTTTGAAACAAATTTCTACCGAAGAATTAAACGAAGAATGTAAACGCCATATTTGTTTAAGGACAGATAATATCCAAAAAACCACTCTTTTATTAGAGCAAAAGGGAAATATTAACAATTACTCCGTTTACCCCGATAATTCTATTCGGATATACGAGTGCTTAGATAATGTAAGAATGATTTCTAAATTACTATCCAGTAATGGAGTTATTATTGATGAAATTTCTGTGCAAGGAGAAAATTTGGAAACATACTTTGAAAATCTAATAGGGGGACGAAAAAATGTTTAATCAAATAAGAGCAGAATTTTATAAGTTATTTCATACAAAGGCATTGTACTTAACCTTTGCTTTGATTTTAGCAGTCTTTGGAATTTTCTCCATAGGCGGTCAGCAACAATTTGTGGCATCAAGTTCAAGTTTAGACGAAACATGGAAAATAGGAGAAACTGTTGGATTTCTTGCTCGTGCTTATAGCGATACAGCACACCCATTGATTGAAGAAATAATAAGGACAGCCACATCTTATACTGTATTTTTCTGGCTGATTGTTCTTATATTTTCTGTCATTTTCTTTTCAAGAGAATATACGGATTCAACAATTAAAATTGCAATCGCAAGCGGACAAAGCCGAATTAAGTTTTTTGTTGCGAAATATATTGTGATTTCGATTACCAGTATATTTCTATACTTTTCATTTATTATGATTGCATTTATAATAGAATGTGCGAAATTTAATATTCCAATACAACTGTTTCCAATGCTGAAAATTGCAGGACTAAATTGTATGATTATGGGAGCATTTATCGGAATTACACTTATGTTATGTGTAATATTCAAACATACGGCAATCGTTGTAGGTGCTATGTCATTGTTTACATTTAGCGGACCGCTTATCTATATGATGACATGGGATAATATGTCAACTCAATCATGGAGAGTTCTAACCTATTTAAAAATAAATCCTATGTATTACTGGATGAATACCTGTTCTTATAATATGATAAATAATTTAGAAATCAATATTTTGATTTATTTCGTGGGAACTGTAATTATTACATTTCTTGTTTCAGCATTGATACTAAGAAAGCAAGAAATACGCTAATCATAACAGAAAGGGGAAATGCGAATATGTTATATTTCTTATTGATTTGCTTTATTTTCATATTAGCATTTTCCTTATTCTCTATTATCAGAACAATTCGCAACATAAATAAGCAAATAAAGCAACAACGGAAAATACGAGTATCTTTATCAAATAGGGACATTGAAGAATTAGCTTATGCAATCAATCAAAAAGATAATCTACATAAAAAATTACAGGTTCAAATTAAGCAGGAAGAAGAACAGTTAAAACAGTCTATATCTAATATAAGCCACGATTTAAGAACACCTTTGACATCTATACAAGGCTATTTAACACTTCTGCAAGAATGTGAAGATAAACAGGAACAAGGACAATGCATTAAAATCATTAAGGCAAAAACAGATTATCTCACGGATTTAGTACAAGAGTTTTATGATTTATCTGTGATAGAAAATGAGCAAGTTGATGTTGAATGTGAGCGTGTTGACATAAATAGAATTGTTACAGATTGCTTAATTGAAAAGTATTATGAATTTGGAGAAATCCAACCAACCATTCAAACAGAAAATACTCCTGTATGGATATACGGAAATAACCTTATCTGTAAACGAATTATTGAAAATTTAATTGTAAATGCACTTCGTTATTCAGATAATTACATTGAAGTTTCTATCAATCAAAAAGGAGTGTTCACAATTAAAAATTCAACAAAATCCCTTGATGATATTGATGTAAACTTATTATTTAACAAGTTTTATACTGTTGATAAATCACGCACCAAAGGAAGTTCTGGTCTGGGCTTGTATATTGTAAAGGAATTGCTGAAAAAGATTGACGGTAAAATTGAAAATGTAAGTTACGAAAAAAATATTTTGTCTATTAGCATTTGTTTTCCCTTGTATAATGATAAAAAGTTACTGTGATCAGAACATCTGAATACAGTAACTTTTTTAGTAGCTTTAACTCTCTTTTATAAGTTTTTCAAAATATTCTCTTTTCTTCTCTGGAAGTTGATTTAAAAATTCTTCCAGCCATTTTTCTTCTTCTAAAATTCCCTCGTCCTCATAATACTCTGGATATTCCAAATATATTTCATGTTCTCTTTCTTCTCGTTCTTCGTCAGCTTGTGCTAAGTCCATATATTTTCCAATAAGGAATTGAAGATATTGACTATACCCAAGAGAACTAACTAAATAAGTAATTCGTTCATAGTCTTTCAATGTCATTTCTTTTTTTCCAGTTAAAAGGTCATGGTCGTAAGAAGAACAAACTTCTAAAAATTCCTGTTCCTGCGTTTCTGCTTTTTTCATTGTTCATACGGAATTTTCCATAAGGTAAGAGGTCAGCAGAAGTAGAAGCGATACCCTCAATATCGGTACGAATTATCTTTACCACTTCATTTTTCTTGTATAACTTGCCCTCAACCAATACCGCATTATCATTTAAGGAAATGATGTCAAAGGCAGTATCTTTCAAAGTAGCACTTCCTTGTGGCTTTGTATCGCCCGTTTCTAAATCTCGTTTCTGAATTTTGACACCGCCACGGATAACCTTGTCTGATACGGAAAACTGGTTACTTCCAGTAAGTACGGCAAGGTCGCCGTCCTCTGTAATTTGTGTAAGGTATAAGCCCTTAATCTGTTCGGACTTATCGCCAGCCTGCATATATGCACCGTCCAGCAAGTAACCGTTTGGAGCTTTTGTTTCTTCTACGGTTAGTGTTCCAAGTGGAAGAACTGCCTTGCCGTCCTGCATATAGAAACTGTCGCCAGATACTTTGTATGTGTCCGCTAATTTTGTAACATAATGGATTGTACCGTCGCTTTCTGTTTCGGCGATTGTCTTTGTAACCCATGTTCTTGTAACTTCGGCAGGGAGATTGTCTTTATTGTAGAAGCCAGTATAATACTTCCATGTAAATTCCGCACCTGCTAAAGAAGCGTTCCCCTGCGGATTGTCTTTCTGTGTTTCCATATCAATCTTGAAGAGTTCAATCAAAGTGTCTGTTACCTTTGGCGTATCTGATACGTTCAAGGTCGCTGTCTTTCCAGCTTCAACCTTTAAGGAATATATATTTGTATCAACCTTATATCCTGCTGGTGCGGATAATTCCTTGATATAGACTGTGTCAGCCTTTACCTCTACGACATCTGTATTTCCGTTTTCATCAGTCGTAAGGGTGGCAAGCTGTTTCGTGCAGTCCTTATCAGCAAAGACACCGTATGTCGCACCAGCGATAGAGTAATTCCCGTTACCGTCTGTAATGCTGGTATTACTGGAAGTCTTTTGAAGTTTCGCATTTCCAACATTGAGTTTCGCCCAGAATTGTCCCAATTCCTGCCCCTCGCCAGAGTAGATATAACCGCCACATTCATAGCGTCCTTTATTCTCTTTGACAAAGGCTCTTGCACCAGAGAAAACTTCGTCCTGCGTAGCTTTTGGAATTTCATCATAAGAAGCTCGCACGTTGTCGCACTGCCAGCCAAGATGTACGCTCAATCTCTGCCAGACCACACATTGTTCCAACAGATAGACTTGCTTGTAGTTCAATTCCTTGTGAGTTTCGCCATACTGTTTGACATACTCTAAGGATAACGCCACATCTGAAATCTGGTTGGCACTCATACGTGAGCTTGCGTCAGCTCTGGTCTTGTAACCATTCTTAAAATCTGTATTGATGTCGATACAATAGGCAGTTTCGCCCTCGACTTTCATATAGCCCTCATTGAATGTCGAACCGATAGAACCGTCATTCATTACTTTTTCAATGATACCGACACGCTCTGCACTTTCCGTCCAGTATTGCTTACTTTCTGCATGGACGGGTGTAGTCGGTAAAGCAGTAACGACAGTTGCAAGAGCTAAGAAGCCCGTACACAATCGTTTTAACATCTTTTTCATAAAATCTAATGCTCCTTTCATTTTGGGTATAAAAATAGACGCTCATTTCTGAACGTCTACATTATTGAAAGGCTTGTCCTCTCACACATATTCTATTTTAATAGGTACAACAGTTGCCTTTCTCCTTGTATTTTCGTTGTTTTCATCACTTGCGTTATCTACAACCTCCATGTGGTGGGGAAGAAATCTCTAATAGATATTCCACATTGGCCCGAACATTATGAAGTTCTTTCATATCATTTTTGGCCTGCTTATAGGCAGAATAGGCTTTCCGTTTTTGTTCCAGAAGATCGGTGTATTCCTCTCGGAGAGATTTGACAGAGGGGAGCTTTTTGATTCCCAGTTCGTCAAAATGATTCTTCGCTGTCTGGTGCAGTAAGATTTCCGCCTCATGTGCAACACGGAATTAAAAGGCTGAGCGCCAGCGGAAAAGATACCTCCTGTCTACGCATTTAGGGCGTTAAAAGTCCACGGAAATCAAGGGTTTTTCCGCATGGCCGGCAGGCAGGTGGATAAAGTTATCCTGTTCCCCGCAAAACGGGGTTCTAAATGCGGGAAAAAGGACAAAAAAGAAGCGCCAGATGCAGAGGCTTTGATACCTCTGCGCCCGGCGCTTTTTCAGCCTATTAGCTGATCTACATAGGTAATTAGAGGGTGCAGATGTTTCAGGCGAAACATCTCAAATAACTTATCTGGATTTACCCATTGAACATCCACAACTTCTGTTTCCTGTAAACGCATTTCTTCAATCTTTATATCCTTATGAAATAGCCAAACATCGTAAAAATCCTGCACATTTTCCCGTCTGCTCTGATAAATCAATTTTTCACTTCCGGGAGTAAGCAGTATTCCTAATTCTTCTTTTACCTCTCGGATTGCTCCTTGTAAACTGGTTTCCCCGGAAAGTACAGAACCACCCGTACATTCCCAATAAAGAGGGTATTGCTTTTTCGGATGCCGCTGTGATAAAAGATACTGCCCCTGCTGGTTGACGATCCATACACTCACAGATAAATGATACAGCCCTTTGGGTATGATTTCTCCACGGCACACTGTTATTCCAGACTTTTCCCGTTTTGCATTATATAAATCCCATTTTTCCATTTTCATACCTCTTTGTGTGGGATCGGTGCTTGCCGAAAATCAAGTAAGTAAATATCCGCAATCCTTTCTATTTCTGTACGCTGATCTGCGGAATACTTATCATAAATCCCGCCTGCTAACATACGGGCTGCCTTTGCGCTTTTAATTGCTGGAAGCACATCATCAAACACAATACAGTGTTCAGGTGCAACCCCTAATTTTCTTGCGGCCAATTCAAAGACATCCGAATATTCTTTTCCCCGCTGAACCTCATCTGTTGAACATAGAGCGTCAAATAATTCTAAAATAGAATTGTTCTTTAAGCATGGAATATAGAGCTTTTCCGGCAACCCCGTAGCAACTGCAAGTTTTATTCCATGTTCTTTTAAGCGCAGAAGATAATCAAGGGCATGGGGCAGCAGACCGACATGGTTACTGTATTCCTCGACCGCCATATTATTCCATTCCTCAATAATTCCCTCTACCGTTTCCTGCAATCCAAAAAGATCAATGGTATATTGTGCGGCTTCCTCAAAACTCCTTGCACATATTTCAGTTACATAATTTTCCGGGACAGGAAGATTTCTCTTTTTCAAAAACTGAATATCTATATGCTCCCATACATCCATTGAATCCAGAATTGTTCCATCTAAATCAAAGATTGCCGCATTAAAATCCATGTTTCTTTTCCTTTCCGCAAAATAAATCTTTCAGTTCCGCAGCAGCAGCTTTTATATCGGACTGCGCTATGATGGCAGATACAACAGCCAGCCCGTCAATTCCCATGGGCTTGAAACGCCCTGTATTTCCTTTATTGATACCGCCAATAACAACGATCGGCAAAGAAACGGCTGTGCGGATTTTCTGTAATTCCTCCATTGATACAGAATCAGCGTCGGTTTTAGTTCCAGTAGGGAACATTGCGCCAACTCCCAAATAATCTGCACCATCCTGTTGTGCCTGTATTGCTTCTGCAATGGAAGATGCAGATACTCCCAACAGCATATTTTCCCCAATTACTTTGCGGACGGCAGCCGCAGGTAAATCATGCTGTCCAATATGTACCCCCGTAGCCTGCACAGCCATTGCAATATCTATCCGGTCGTTTATGATAAGGGGAATATGGTATTTATCCGTAACCTGTTTCACGGCAACAGCCTGATTGTAAAATTCTAATGAGGACAATTCTTTTTCTCGGAGTTGTATCATTGTGCAGCCTCCTAAAATTGCCTGTTCTACCGCTTCTGTCAGGCTATCGCAGCTCATTAGTTGACGATCAGTAACAAGATAAAGTGTATAATCAAAGTTCATTTTGCACCTGCCTATTCTTTAGATAAACCATGCTGATACAATTCGTAGAAATGGTGCGTTGGGCCACAGCCTTTTCCAATCGCAAGAGAGTGTTCGATTGCCATTGTGACATAAGCCTTTGCAGATTCGACTGCAAGCGGAACACTTTTTCCCTTTGCAAGCTGGGAAGCGATTGCAGAAGAAAAGGTACAGCCTGTCCCATGAGTATTTTTCGTATCAATGCGGGATGTTTCAAAATGGTAGAAATTTTCTCCATTAAATAGGACATCAACAGCATTTCCTATATGATGTCCACCCTTGACAACAATCGCCTTACAACCCATGGCATATATTTTTCTTGCGGCAGCCTCCATATCTGAAACTGTGGAAATCTGCATATCTGCTATTTTCTCTGCCTCTGGAATATTCGGAGTAAGTACATCGGCCAGTGGAATTACTGTGTCTATCAAGGTGGAAACCGCCGTAGGATTCATCAATGGGCAGCCATTTTTGGCATACATAACCGGGTCGATTACGACATTTTGGGGCTTATATTGTAATAGTTTCTTTGCCACCGCTTTCATACATTCTGGTGTAGAAAGCATACCGATTTTTACTGCGTCCACTTCAATATCTTCAAATACGGCGTCAATCTGTTTTTCAATCATATCCGGGGTAATATCTTGGATGTCGATAACACGGCTGGTGTTCTCTGCAACAACAGAAACAATAACACTCATTCCAAATACACCGTGAGCAGAAAAAGTTTTCAAATCAGCCTGAATACCTGCACCTCCGCTGCAATCTGATCCGGCAATGGACAATACTTTTTTCATTTTGCATTTTCCTCCATTCTCTCGTTCCGATAGGCCATCTTCCAAAAAGCAAGCTCTAACAAACTTGCTTTTTCAAAAATATCAGCCAGATACTTTTTATTTGCTACTGATAACCCGGCACATTTATGCTCTGCAAAAGCAGACCATTCTTTGCAGCTTTCTGCATATTGTTCATCCGCATAATCTTTGATAAAGTCCCAATATCTTGACTGTCTGCTTGTAGGAACAGCCGCCAATTTGCGGAATATATAGCTGTAACTTAGCATACAGGGAAGAACCGCCATTAAAATTTCTTCATTCTTTCCATGTGACGCAATCTCAAACATGAAATCAATGTAATTTTGATTTTCAGGCAGAGGAGCGATCAGTTCAATATCATTATCCGTCATGCAAAATTGCTTTAGATAATCCAGACGCACTTCTGATTCCGTATCATTTACAAAATTCAGCATGGAATAGTAAAGCTGAATTTCTCTTAATGTATCAGCATGAAAAATTGCCTTGCCGTATATACGGGCATAGTTTTTCAGATAGATACTATCCTGAATCATATATCTCTTGAATTTTTCAAGAGGTAGCTTTCCAGTTTGCACTTCCTGCACAAATGGGGTAGCTGCACATTCTTCCCAAATGGGGATGTTGTGGGTTAAGATGTCTTTCATAAATGCCATGTTTGATCCTCCTAAGATAAAAAAATAGAGTCTCTAAAACAATTAGAAGCTCTTTCAGACGCAATACGAGCGTAAGAAATTGCTTCCCTACGCCGGTATTAGCCGACAGGTCCAGAGGTCAGGTCTTACCTTTTTCAACTTGTTCAGTTCCCTCGCAAACACATATCATATCTTATTCAATTAAAAAAGGACATTCCCAAAACAGAGAATGTCCAAAAAATACGAATCTGTATTCTTCAGCTCCCTGCGTTGGTATTAGCCAACAGGTTCAAAGGGTCAGGTTTTAACCTTCTCAACTACAAGGTAGTCCCCCTGCTTGAGTATTATTATAGTTAAGAAGTCCCGGAAAGTCAAGGTCTATAGAATTCAAGTTAGCAAACCTTATTGACGGGATTTTTCTGTGCTGCGCTGCGGTTGTGGTGGGGAAGAAATCTC
>ENA-ORQX01002081-ORQX01002081.1-human-gut-metagenome-genome-assembly--contig:-NODE-2081-length-10921-cov-3.253267_pt1 | contig 10921 bp, 7 predicted proteins | sample MGYA00242170_ERZ509124 | MGnify/ENA primary metagenome ERZ509124 (study PRJEB26280, sample SAMEA2338647) | human gut metagenome | biome: human gut; feature: human-associated habitat; material: faeces... | reverse complement strand
AGGAAAACAGGAAATCCTCGAAATGAAAGGATGGGAAAACCAGCGGCGGAAGGACAAACTCCCCCGCAAAAAGAAAAAGGAAAAAACGTAAGGGGAAATTCCGCAAAGGGGAGTTTTGTTGTCGGAAAATCCCGTGAGAAAAGGAACAGAAAACCTCATGAGGAAAATTCTTTGCAAAAAAATCCCATAACGTTGTTGTTGCGGAAATCCCGTAAGAAGAAGTTTCATGTGAAGAAAAATTTTTCTGCTTTTTCTACGAATTCTCTTGCAAATTCCCTCAATCGTAATATATACATACCTACCGGAATGTATATTATTTATAACGAAAGTACAAAGATGAAAGAACTTGTCAAAAAAATCGGGGAGCTGTCTATCCCGCTCATTGTCGGCATTGTTGCCGCCCTGGCCTGGGCCAACATCGATTTCTATTCCTACAATGACTTCATATACCGGGAACTGGCGCCGGGAGTCAATTTTCATTTTCTGGTCAATGATGTTTTTCTGGTTCTGTTTTTCGGCTCCGTCAGCATTGAAATCGTTCACGGCGTGGCCCCCGGCGGCAATCTCTATCCGATCAAGAACACCGTCAGCAATCTGTTGGGCGCGCTTGGCGGCATTCTTCTGCCGATCGCCCTTTTCTTTTCACTCAACGCTTTTTTCGGTGCGCCGGTCTATCACAACGGCTGGGCGATTCCGACGGCGACCGACGTGGCCATATCGCTTCTTTTTGCGCAAATGATTTTCGGCAAAAAGCATCCGGCATTCACTTTTCTGCTGTTGCTTGCCATTGCCGACGACGTTGTCGGGCTGGCCATTATCGCCCTTTTTTATCCCGACCCCGAACTGCCTGTCAATCCGCGCTGGCTGTCGCTGGTTTTCGTTGCCGTGGCCGTTGCCTGGATTTTAAACAAACATAAAGTGCGCAGCTATTGGGCCTATCTTTTGACCGGGATACTTTCCTGGGCGGGATTGCACGAAGCCAACATGCACCCCTCGCTGGCGTTGATTTTCATCATCCCGTTTATTCCGCATGAAACGGAACCGGGCAAAGAACGCTGCCAGACGGAACTTGACCGCTTTGAAAGCGATTTCAAGCCGATTGTCGATTACGGGCTTTTTTTCTTCGGCCTCAGCAACGCCGGCGTCGTCTTTTCCAGCATTTCGGAACTGACGCTGATCGTTTTCGTTTCCCTTCTTGCCGGCAAAACTTTCGGCATTTACCTGATGGTCAAAATTGCCGGTCTGTTTAAGTTCAGGATCAACAACGCCATCACCGACCTCGATCTGCTGCTGATCGGCATGACGGCAGGCATCGGACTGACGGTTTCCCTGTTTATCGCCGAAATCGCCTATACCGACGGCAGCATTGCCGACGCCGCCAAAATGGGCGCATTGTTCAGCCTGTTCAACGGCTTCATCGCGCTGGCTGTAGCCAAACTGATCAGAAAAGAACCGGAGATTAAACATATCTGACTTTTTTCTCCCGCACATAAAAAAGGACGCTTCCCGAAAGCGTCTTTTTTTTTGCCGGCGAGATAATCCTGCGGCAAAAAATTAACGCTTTATTTTCTTTTTCATTTTAAAATTCCGTCATCAGAAAAACAAAAGGGATAAAAATGTTTTCCGTCCGAAAAAATATTTGCGTTTTGTCATTGGCCGCCGCAGTCATGTTCACTTTTCCGGCCGCCGCGCGACCGGCGCCTTCAGGCATCGTCATCGACGCCAGAACCGGCGAAGTGCTCGTTTCCAAAAACCCGAACGCGGTGCACCATCCGGCATCCTTAACCAAACTGATGACGCTTTACATCACCTTTGAAGCGCTGGAAAAGGGACTGATCAAGATGGACGACGAACTGCCCGTTTCCGCCGCCAACCGTTCCCCTTCCCGCCTCGGCTTAAAAGCCGGCGGCAAAATCAAAGTGGAAACCGCGATTGACGCCCTGATCGTCAAATCGGCCAACGACTGCGCCACCGTTCTGGCGGAAGGCCTCGGCTACAGCGAAGCCCGGTTTGCCGAAAAGATGACCGAAGTGGCCAAAGCCCTCGGCATGAAAAACACTGTTTTCAAAAACGCTTCCGGCCTGCCCAACAGCAAACAGGTAACCACCGCCCGCGACATGGCCACTCTGGCCGCCGCCGTCTATTTTCATTTTCCGCAATACTACGACCTGTTCGCCCGCCGGGAATTTTCCTATGAAGGCAAAACCTATTACACCCACAACCATCTTTTGAAAAATTTTGAAGGCGCCGACGGCATGAAAACCGGTTACATCGCTTCGGCCGGCTTCAACATCGTCACCTCCGCCCAGCGCGACGGCGAACGGGTGATTGCCGTCACCATGGGACACAACACTCAGGAAGAGCGCGACCGGACCGTTGCCCGGCTGATGGAACAGGGCTTTAACAAACTGGCGGCAAACCGCTCGCCGGAAGCGACGACCACTTACGTCAAACTGGAAAACAGCGATTTTCTGCTCGACAACGTCAGGGAAAACGAAAAGAAAAGCGATGACGCGGCAGAAACGGAAAACCGTCCCGACGCCATATGGGCGGTTCAGATCGGCGCGTTCAGCAACTATGCCAAAGCCCGCGTCTATGCGCAGAAAATCCGCCGCCGTTACGAAAATCTCAACAGCCGCAACGCCAAGGTTGAACCGGCGGAAAACAACGCCATCATCGTTTACCGTTCAAAACTGGTCAACCTCACCAAAAACGATGCACAAAAAATATGTAAGGATTTGCAAAAAGAAAACAAATCGTGTATGGTCATGCCGATGAACGGCAATGTACAACTGACGATGGCGGAAAAATAAGGAAATGACCAACAGCAAAGCTCATGTAATCGTTGTCAGCAACGAAAAAGGCGGAACCGGCAAATCGACCATATCCATGCACCTGGCGATCAAGCTGATGCAGGAAGGTTTCCGGGTAGCGGTCGTCGACACGGACGGACGCCAGGGCACCCTTACCCACTATATCGAAAACCGCCGCCGTTTCTGCCGCGAAAACGACCTGAAACTGCCGATTCCCGAACTGCTGACGATAGAACCGGCCGAAACGCCGGAACAGTTCACCGCCCACCGGGAACAGGCGGCACACGAAATCGGAGCGCTGCTGCCGGCTTTTGACGCCGTTATCATCGACACGCCGGGCAACAAGAACTACCTTTTCGAAGAAGCGCACAAATTTGCGGACACGCTGATCACGCCGATGTCCGACAGCCTGATCGACTTAAACGTCATTTCCGAAATTGACTTTGCGCACCCCGACGACCGCCACGCCGGCCGTTACGCCCAATACATATGGGAAGTAAAAAAATATCTGGCCGCGCTCGGCAAACCGATGCTCAACTGGATCGTCGTCGGCAACAAAATATCTTCACTCAATTCCCGCAACAAAAACCAGGTTTTCGGCTATTTGGAAAAAGCAGCCAAAACCTACGGCTTCCGCGTGGCGCCGGCGATCCGCGACCGCGTCATCTACAAGGAACTGTTTTTGCAGGGGCTGACGGTGCTGGATCTCAGTCACGAAGCCTTAAAATGCCGCTTAAGCGTTTCCCATATCGCTGCCAAGCAGGAAATCAAAAGCCTGGCCGAATTCATCTGCCCCTGATCCGCACCGGCTTAAAATAGCGGTTAGTAAAACCGAGCTTTCTCTTGAGTTGGCACCAAACGGTGTTAAATTGTCCACTATCATGTCAACACGTATTTTTAAGGAGAGATTATGATACAAGTGATTGCAACCACCCCTTACACGGACCAGAAAATGGGCACCGCGGGTTTGCGGAAAAAATCCAAAGTCGTAATGCAGGAACACTACTTCGAAAACTTCCTGCAAAGCATTTTCAACACCATCGACCCGGCGGGAAAAACCTTTGTCGTCGGCGGCGACGGCCGTTTTTACAACAGCATCGCCATCCAGAAACTGATCAAGATGGCGGCCGCCAACGGGGTTAAGAAACTGATCGTCGGCCAAAACGGCTTTTTGTCGACGCCGGCTTCCTCCAACATGATCTTAAAACGCCGCACCGACGGCGGATTCGTACTTTCCGCTTCCCACAACCCGGGCGGCGAAAACGGCGACTTCGGCATCAAATTCGCCACCGAAACCGGCGGCCAGTGCTCAAGCCGGGTCAGCGACCGAATTTTTGCCGTCAGCCAAACCATTTCCGAATTCAAAACCGTCGACGCGGCTGACATTGACCTCAGCCGTCTCGGCACACAAAACCTTGAGGGTATGGAAATCGAAATCGTCGATCCGATCAGCGATTATGTCGAACTGATGGAAAAGATTTTTGATTTTGAACTGATCAAAAAAATGTTTGCCAATGGCTTTACCATGCGTTTTGACGCCATGAACGCGGTAACCGGTCCCTATGCCATCCGCATTTTCGAGGAAATCCTCGGCGCGGCCAAAGGCTCGGTCTTAAACGCCGTGCCCAAGCCGGACTTCGGCGGGCTTCACCCCGACCCCAACCTGGTTTATGCCAAAGAACTGGTCAACATCATGTATGCCGACGACGCGCCGGACTTCGGCGCCGCCAACGACGGCGACGGCGACCGCAACATGATCCTCGGCAAAAAATTCTTTGTTACGCCGAGCGACAGCCTGGCCATTTTAACCGACAACTATGACCTTATTCCGGCCTACAAAGGCGGCATTTACGGCGTTGCCAAATCAATGGCCACCTCGACCGCCGTAGCCCGCGTTGCCTCCGCCCGCAACATCGGCTATTACGAAGTGCCGACCGGCTGGAAATATTTTGTCAACCTGATGGATTCCAAACGCATCACTTTCTGCGGCGAAGAAAGCTTCGGCACCGGCTCCAGCCATATCCGCGAAAAAGACGGTATCTGGGCGGTTCTGTTCTGGCTCAACATCATAGCCGCCACCGGCAAAAGCGTGGAGGAAATCACCCGCGAACACTGGCGGAAATACGGCCGCAGCTACTATCTGCGTTTTGATTTTGACGGCATTCCGACCGACACGGCCAACAAGCTGATGAGCGACCTTGAAGCCAAACTGCCGCCGCTGAACGGTCAAAAACTCGGCTCTTACGAAGTTGCCAAAGCAGAAGCTTTCGTATACAACGATCCGGTCGACCACTCCTCGACCCAAAACGGTCTGCGTATTCTGTTTACCGACGGTTCGCGCATTGTCTACCGTCTGTCGGGCACTTCCTCAAGCGGTGCGACGCTGCGCGTCTACATTGAAAAGTTCAGCCGCAGCGAGCTTGACGCCGAACCGCGGCAGATGGTCGGCGAACTGCTGAAAATCGCCGCCGAACTGGCCGAAATCGAAAAACGCACGGGCAAAAAAGAGGCCGACGTAACCACTTAGGACTTTGCCCCGCAGATGCTGCAGAACGTCAAAATATCCCGGCCGGACCGGCTTTTGCAAAAAAGACTGATCGGATTGGCCTATTCGCTGGTCGCCCTGACCGCGGCGCTGATTCTGTCAATCGTTTTTCCGCAGCATCTGATTTTGCTTTTGGGGTTGACGGCGACAATCACCGTTTTTGCGCTCGCATTGTCGCTGTTGACCTTGAAAGCCGGCGAAAAAGCCATCAGTTACGGCGGCTTTGCCAATGAAATCATTCGCTTAAGCAGTCAGGCCAAACGCATTGACAACTCGCTCGGGCGGGTGGTGATTGAAAACGACCGGGCCAAAGAACTGTTCGGAGAAGGCAGCATTCTGGCCTTTCTGCAAAGCCGCCTGTCTGCCGACAACCGTAACAATCCGCTGGCCTTTCAGCGGCTGAAGAACGCCTTTCAAAATCTTTCCGGCGAAAAAGTCACTCTCTCGCTCAAACTCGGTTCCGAACCGGAAAACGAAACCTGGTTTGAGGTTATTTTACGGCCGCTTTCCCTAAAAAAAACCGATTTGTTCGAAAATTCGCTGGCTTTGAAAAAAATCCGCAAAGACACCTTTCTCTACTGGAGTTTCCGCGACATTACCAACGAACACAATCTGGAACAGATTTTCCGCGAAGAACGACGCGGCCTCCACGACTTTACCGACGATCTGCCGGTCGGCCTTTACATCTGCAACCGCAGTCTGACCGTCGAATATTGCAACCATGCCTTTGCCAAAATGCTGGAAACCGACCGCGAACGGCTGATCGGCACCGACCTGAAAGAACTGCTGAGCCCCAACTCACCGGTTCCCCCCTGCCGCAAATGGAACAAAACCGTACATTTTACCGACAAATACGGCAAAGACAAAGAAGCTTTTCTCTGTCAGGACAGCTTCCGTGAAAAAAACGAAATCAAAATCCGCGGCGCCGTCGTCTGCAATCTGCCCACCGACGATCTGCTCCGGCGGCAGCTCGGACTCGCCGTCGATAAAATCAGCTGGCTGTTTGACTTCGCGCCCGTCGGCATTGTTTTTATCAACAACGAAGGCGTTATCCGCGAATGCAACCGGCAGGCGGAAGCCTTTCTGCGGCAAGCGGACGGCATTGAACTGATCAACGCCAACCTGATGGATTTTATCAAGAAATCAGACCGTCACGGTCTCGGCATAGAACTGGACAACATCAGAAGCGGCGTCAAGAAATCCGCTTCCATGGAGCTGGCGCTGATCAAAGGGCCGAAGGTTGCCCTTTCCTACGTTTCGCCGATGAAAAGCCTTTACGGCAGCGAACCGACGGCCGGTTTCGTCATCTATCTGGTCGACGCCACCGAACAGAAAAACCTCGAAATCAAATTCGCCCAGGCGCAAAAAATGCAGGCGATGGGACAACTGGCCGGCGGCGTCGCCCACGACTTTAACAACCTCCTGACCGCGGTCATCGGTTTCTGCGACCTGCTGTTGCAGCGCCACGGCATCGGCGACCCCTCGTTTGCTGACCTTATTCAAATTAAAAACAACGCCAACCGCGCCGCCGGTCTGGTACGCCAACTGCTGGCATTTTCCCGCAAGCAGCCGCTGCAGCCCAAACTGATCGACGTCACCGAAAACTTCATGGAATTGAGCCAGATGCTGAAAAGGGTTCTCGGAGAAAAAATCAGCCTGAAGTTTCATCACGGCGCAGACCTCGGCTACATCCGCGTAGACCCCGTTCAGTTTTCTCAGGTCATCATCAACCTGGCGGTTAATGCCAAAGACGCCATGAACGGCAGCGGCACGCTGACCATCAGCACCCGCACCGAAAAAATCACCCACCCCCGCCCGTTCGGCGAGGAAACCATCAAACCCGGCGAATTTGTGGTTATCGAAGTTTCCGACACCGGCTGCGGCATTGCGGAAGAAAATCTGAGCCGCATTTTCGAACCCTTCTTCTCCACCAAACAAAACGTCGTCGGTTCCGGCACCGGGCTCGGTCTGGCCATGGTCTACGGTATCGTCCGCCAGACCGAAGGCTTTATCCGGGTGGACAGCAAAGTCGGCGAAGGCACCACTTTTTTGATCCATTTGCCGCGTTTTGAACACAATACCGACACCGACGGGGAAGAAAACGCCGTCCGCCGGCCGGAAGTAACTTCTGCCGACGGTTCGCCGGTAATGACGGTAAGAGAGCAAAACGCCGCCTCTTTGCCGATAAACCAGAAATTTATCTTTGGCCTGAACGTTTCGGCAATCGACAAAAACCCGAACGACGGCGGTCTGCATACCGGCATCCGCATCCTTTTCGTTGAAGACGAGGATTCGGTCAGAAGCTTTGCCGTTCGTGCCTTAAAGAAAAAAGGCTATGAAGTTATCGGTTGCAATTCGGCCGAAAATGCGCTAGAACAATTGGAAAAGGAACGTAACTTTCAATTGCTCGTTACCGACATGGTCATGCCGGGCTTAAACGGCATTGAACTGGCTCACCGGGTAAAGGAACTGATCCCCGGGATTAAGATTATTCTTGCTTCCGGTTATTCGGAAGAAATTGCCCGAAACGAACTTTCCGCCGCCGACCGGGTCGAATTCATGGCCAAACCGTTCAGCCTCGGCGACCTGACCAAAAAGATATTTGACGTGTTGAACAAGGAATAGAAAACCATGACCGGCAAAAATCAGCTGTCTTTGGAATTTCCCCACCGCCCTTACATGGGCCGGGAAGACTTTATCGTTTCTTCCTGCAACGCCGAAGCCTTTGCCGCCGTCGACCGGTGGCCGGAGTGGCCTTTTTTCGCGCTTTGCGTCTACGGACCGGAAAACTGCGGAAAAACCCACCTGACCCACATTTTTTCCGACAAGGTGTCGGTGCTTACGCATTACCCTTATCAGATTCCGCGGATCGAAGCCGGCAAAATCACGCTTGAACTGCCGCCGCTGCTGTTTGAGCGCCACCGCTGTCTGGTGGTGGAAAACTTAAGCGAAGAGATTGATCAAGAAGCAATGTTCCATCTTTACAACCTCTACCGCAACGAAGGAGGCAACATCCTGTTCACGTCCCGCCGCGCGCCCGCCCGGCTCGACATCCGGCTGCCCGATCTGCGCTCAAGGCTGAACATCATTCCTTCGGTTGAAATCTCGGAACCCGACGACGAACTGCTCTCGGCACTCATCATCAAGCTTTTTATGGACCGGCAGATCACCGTTTCGCTTGACATCATCAGGTATATACTGGTAAACATGCAGCGTTCGTTCGCCTATGCCGAAAAACTGGTCAACGAAATCGACAACATTTCGCTGGCATACAAACGCGCCGTTTCCGTCGCCATCGTTAAAGAAGCAATCGCCGCGCTGAACAACAATCCGCAGGGGGAACTGTTCTGACCGCCCGCCACCAACAACTTCAAGGAACTACAAAATGTCTTTCATCAAACTACCTCAATACTTCTGGCAGCTTTCTTCTTCCCGTTTCAATTTTATCTACGCTCTGTTTGTAATGGCGGCTTACAATATCCCGTTCATAAACGCCGTTTATGAAAAAGACCGCTCGTTTGTTGCGGCGGCATTGATCGTCGTCTGCATTTTTCTTGTTCTGAACATAGCTCTTTCTGTTCTTTTTATCCGCCCGCTGGTCAAGCCGCTGGCAATCGTCTTCTGCCTGCTTAACGCTTCCGCGCTTTATTTCATGAACGCCTACGGCGTCGTCATCGACAAGATTATGCTGATGAACGTTATCCAGACAGATGTTTACGAAGTGGCGGATTTGCTTAATCTTAAAATGGCCTTATATCTTATACTGCTCGGAATTATCCCTTCTTATCTGATCTATAAAACCGACATCGCGTTCAAACCGCTGAAAGCCGACGCCCAAGGCAAGCTGACGCAAGGTTTGATTTTTGCCCTCGTTGCCGGCGGCATTATCGGCGGCGGCCTGCTGCACAACCCCGACACGCTTAAAGAACACAAACATCTGAAAAACGCGCTGATCCCCGTCAATTACATCGGCGCCGTCATCTCGGTCGTCAAAATAAAGGCCAAATACTGGGGAATAGAATTGAAGACAATTTCCGAAGGCGCCCGCATGCTGCCGCAAAAAGAGGGAAGCAAGCCCGCCCTGATCGTGGTCGTTATCGGCGAATCCGCCCGCGACGCCAGTTTTTCCCTTTCGGGATACAAACGGCCGACCAACGAACCGCTCGCAAAATATGCGGACGAACTGGTCTACTTTGACAATTTTTATTCCTGCGGCACTGCCACCGCCGTTTCCCTGCCCTGCATCTTTTCCCCTTACCCGCGCAAAAAATTCGAGCCGGAAAGCGAAAGATACACCGAAAACGTGCTCGACGTTATCAGCCGCGCCGGCTACAAACTGCTGTGGCGGGAAAACAACACCGACTGCAAGGACAATTGCAACCGCATTGAACAGGAAAGATTCTGCAACGTCAAGGAATGTCCCGACGAAATTCTGCTGACCGACTTTGCCGAAAAAGTCCGCAGTTTCGATCGTCCGGCCCTGGTCGTTCTCCACCAGCGCGGCAGCCACGGTCCGCTGTATGCGCTCCGCTACCCCAAAGAGTTTGAAATTTACCGTCCCGTCTGCCGCAGGGAATTTCTTCAGGACTGCACGCTGGACGAACTGAGAAACACATACGACAACACCGTTTATTACACTTCGCACATGCTGGCCCGCACCATCGACGAATTAAAAGCCTTGTCGGATGAATACGACACCGCCTTTTTCTTCACCTCCGACCACGGGGAATCTCTTGGTGAAAACGGCGTTTATCTGCACTCCGCCCCTTATGACGAAGCTCCCGACGTACAAAAGCACATTCCCGCCATGTTCTGGTTTTCCGAAGGGTATGCCGAGGCCAACGGACTGGACATCGACTGTGTGCGCAAAATCCGTTCCGAAGCCTTTTCGCACGACAACGTCTTTCATACCCTGCTCGGCATGAGCCGGGTGGAAACGCCGTTTTATGACCGCGGACTAGACATTCTCGCCCGCTGCCGCAAATGACTTCTGCCAGCCTTTGGCCGCGCGGCTCCACAACAGCGGATTTTTTTCCGGCCGCGCCGGATTGCCGCAGCGTTGCAGCAGTTCCGTCAGCAGATAATCGCCGCCCCCGTCCGGCAGAACGTAAATACCGCCGACCGTCGGCGTACGGCAGCCGGTTGTTTCCGGCAGCGAAAACGGCCGGTTGAGAATTTTGCAACAGGCCATGTCGGCAAAAATGCGCGCTTCCATATATTCGCCGGAAAAACCGAATTTGTCGGCCCAATCCGCCGTCGTTTTTTTCGGCAACCGGGCATAAACGGCGGCAAACACTTCCTTATGCTCGGGCAGGATTACCCCTTTCCCCTGCAGCAGACTTTCAAAATCCCCGCGCACCAGCGGATTTTTCCAGCCGCCGCCGAACAAAAGATAAAGCGATGGCAGCGACATTGCCGGGGGTACGTAACGGAGATTATAGACAAAGCCGTACGCGCTTAAATATTCGGCCGTCCGCAGATTGTCGGCAAAGGAAAGATTTTCGTCATAAATCTTTCTGTACCAGCGGGGATCGGAAGACTTCGGCGGCCGGCGCAGATAAAA
>ENA-ORQX01002069-ORQX01002069.1-human-gut-metagenome-genome-assembly--contig:-NODE-2069-length-10948-cov-16.189571_pt1 | contig 10948 bp, 5 predicted proteins | sample MGYA00242170_ERZ509124 | MGnify/ENA primary metagenome ERZ509124 (study PRJEB26280, sample SAMEA2338647) | human gut metagenome | biome: human gut; feature: human-associated habitat; material: faeces... | reverse complement strand
TCCGTTTCCGTTGGAACTGGCTGAATCGGGTGCTGATAAAGATGTATGAATGATTCTTACCGAAATCAGAAATTAGTGTAGACCACATATCCATGAGCCGGTACATTAACCTGTTTATTTACGGTTTCACTTTTTCCTGTAAAGTAATTGGTCCAGTTACCAGGAGTGGCAGGGAAAACAATATCAGTAGCGGTATGTGTAAAGTTACCCACCACCACCAGTTGCTTACCCGTTATACTTTTTACCAATAATGTACGACCGTTGTCCCAATCAGAAGTTTCCACCTTCCATGTCAAAGTTGCATTTGCATCAAACAACTCCGGATGAGCATTGCGCAGCTTCATCAAAGCTGCATAAACATCGTGCAGCCCTTTACGATCGGCGTTATCTAAATATTCCCAATGCAAAGGCTTCCTACCGGTACGGCCATTCTCTTCAATAGAGATGTCATATCCCATCTCTCCGAACTGCCAAACCATCTTAGGACCAGGAACGGTAAGGAAGAAAGTTGTATTTAGTGCCAACTGATTCATACGGGCATCAAGGTCGGTTTTCAGCACACCATCACCCCATTGCGACTGTTTGTAAGCTGTGCGTTCTTCATCATGGCTTTCCATAAAACCTACCCATGCAGTGTTTTTCTCATAAAGGCTACTAAAAGAACTATTTTCAGCATACCCCATAGCCGACTGACAATAGGCATTATTCAAGTTACGCCATAAGTGCATACCATCAGCTGCCAGTTCATTTTCTTCCTTTGAATCACAGAAATGCTCCAAGATAACATAAGAGTCCTTTTTCACTTCCTTGATGGCCGCATTATAATCCTTTAGGACGGCAATGCGACCCGCATCGTAATTGGATGCTGTACTTTCAGTGCAAGAGGTTTGTGTGAACCCTTTCGTCAAATCAAAACGAAAGCCATCCACCTTATATTCCTTCAACAAGAATTGCAGATTACGCTTCACAAACTTACGCACCAATGGGCTTTCATGATTGAAATCATGGAACACGCTATAAGGATGAGGTGCTTCCACATTGAAGTATGGATTATTCTTTGCAGTCTTATCACCATCCCAATAGAGTTTAGCCAGCGGATTATTTCCTGTAGCATGATTATAAACCACATCCAGAATAACTGCCATACCAGCCTCATGACAAGCATCAATGAACTGCTTATACATTGTTTTTGTCCCATAAGCTTTATCCATCGCAAAGAAAAAACAAGGATTATACCCCCAACTGTCATTGCCGTCAAACTCCTGCACCGGCATCAACTCAATAGCGTTGACACCCATTTCTTTCAAGTAAGAAAGCTTTCCCATCGCACCGTTAATGTCACTCGTAGCCGTAAAGTCGCGCAAGTGCAATTCATATATCACTAATTGCTTAGGATTTGCTATTTTAAAATCATTATACTTCCAGTTATAACTATCTTTCTGTATCTTGAAGGTCGAAACGATTCCTACCCCTCCCTTAGGATAAACCAGGTTTTCATTATAGGTAGAAGCTGAAATATCTTTATCATTATCAGGATCCAGTATTTTTTCAGTATAAGCATCTGCCAAATGAATTACTTCACCTTCCTTTGTACCCACATAGTATTGGAAAGCATACTCTTTACCAGCATCTAACCCCGCCAACGTAATCCACCAACATCCGGAAGCATCATCACGATACATCTGCGACTTTTCGTCATTACTTAAGGTCCAATTGTTAAAGTCACCCACAACATGTGCAAAATCCTTATGATTTCCATTCACATCTTTATCATAAAGTACCAGTGTCACTGTAGAATTATCCATTATGTTGATACCTTCGACCATATCAGCCGGTACAGCGGCAGTTTTAATCTCACCGGGTACAAATCCTTCATATTTTGTATCAGTTACCGCTATAAAGGAATCAGTATCTATTCCTTTTTTACTACCATCCGCACTACGAATCACTATTCCAAGTTGGTTCACCGGTGTCTTTCCACTCCCAAACCACTCCCGGATATTCGGACTCAATGTAATACTCCAAATATTAGCCTCAGATAAAGTCATCTTACATTTATCTTTGTTTTCTGCCCACTCTGCAGGCACGAATTGCCAACGACCTTCACTGACAACACCAATATGTACATACACATCTCCTTTATACTCATAGAGGGCAGACTTTGTATCCGCTTTAAACGTAATGACAAGAGACTGATCAGCATCTGGTACCACCGGTGTATAACTCAGACCAGCAGGAATTGCAATTGCATTGGCAGCTTGAGTGACGGATATTTCTTCCCTTTTTGAACCGGATATAATATTCAATTGTGCTGTACGCGCTATTCCAGTTTCATTTTTAGCAACAGAAACCATAATCGTAGCTTTTCCTGACAAGCCTTTTGCCGGATTGATACTGCACCAGCCAATATCCTCACCACTCAGCTCAGCAGTCCATTGATATCCGGCCTCAAAACTGACACTTTGTGAAGAAGCAGCTTCAGCAAAGCTAAAACCTTGTTCAAAAATAGCTTCACTACCGGAGGCAGGAGTCAAATATTCCTGAAACTCCTCTTTGTTGTCACTACATGCCGTGAATGCCAGCAGCACGCTGAAGCATATCAAATGCCATAAAACAAGATTCTCACGTTGAACGATAATTTTCATAATATGAAGTATTTAAAGTTATCACTTCACAAATATAACCGGAAAAGAAAGGGCAAATCAATTAACGTAAAGGAAAACGAGAACAATATCACGAAAACGTTTGCATATCAAACAGAAAGAGGAGACCTTACACAATATAATAGTATAGGGTCTCCTCTTTTATTAAAATCCAGCCGTCAGAATCTAATTATTCTATACTCTAATGCATTCAGTTTAATTTCATTCATCAATTCCAGAGGTTTATTTTCGTAAATATCAGTAGCTACATGATGCTTCCAACCCTCCGGTAAGATAACAGAAACATCTCTATTACGCACATTAACCAATATCATAAAAGCATCTTTACCATCACTTTTCTGATACATCAAGACGTCTGAAGCAGGATACCCAGTTAATATTCCTTTCCGAAGTGCAGGATATTTATTATACAATCCCATTAAACACCCATATTCTTGATAAATATCCGAACATTCGGACCAATCCACGGATGTATATGCAAAAAAATTAATAGGAGCCTCATGTCCAATTTCTTGTGAACTATAAATCAATGCTCCACCATGCAAAAAAACTGTTCCAACAAAAGCAGCCATAGCTGCCCTTTCACTTCCTAACTCCACAATTGGCGACATTTTAGAAGCCTCATCATGATTGGTAATAAAACGTAATTTCATTTTTCCTGCCGGAATTGAGTCATACTCGCTCCAATCCACCTCCAACAAGCGTGCCGCACTACTATCATTAACGAAAACATCCCGCATCGCCTCCATCAAATCCCAAGCATAGTTCATATCAAATCCTGCATCAAAATGATCTTTGCGCTTACCTTCTGCCAACATTAACAATTTCCGATTTGGAATAGCCCTCAGAGAATCAACAGCTTGCTTCCAGAAAGTATATGGAACATAATCAGCAGCATCACAGCGAAAACCATCTACACCAACTTCTTGTATCCAATATTTCATAGCATCAATCATTGCAAGGCACATATCTGCATTATCGTAGTTCAAATCTGCCACATCATTCCATCCCGTTCCTGCAGGAGAAATTATATTTCCGATACTATCCTGAGTATACCACTCTTTATGTTCTTTAATCCAAGCATGGTCCCAAGATGTATGATTAGCAACCCAATCTAAAATTACACTTATTCCTTTTTCATGGCATAATTCCACTAAACGCTTAAATTCTTCTACTGTTCCAAATTCAGGATTTATTCTTTTATAATCTTTGATACAATAAGGAGAATTCACCGTATTTACCTCACCAATCTCATAGATTGGCATAAACCAAACAACATTAACACCCAAAAACTGAATAGAATCAAGATGTTTTGATATGACATTAAATGCATTCTTCAGAGCAAAAACACGTGGATTGATTTCGTACATCACAACGTCTTCTACAGCAGGTAATACTTGCTTTTGTTCAGTAACTATCTCGCGTTTTCCGGCACAAGCATACACTGTCAATAATACAAGTATAGTATAAAATAAATTCCTCATCTATTTACAATTCATTGGTCTGACAAATAAAAAAGGATTAAAGGTCCCCCCCTTAATCCTTTTTCTATAAATAAGAGAGCCTTAATTGGCTGTCATTGTAGCATTCTTAGCTTCTGGATCCAATACAATCGTGTATGTTCCAGCTGAAACTTTAATATTTCCACCATCCTGCGTCAGCGCACCTAAACTACCACCAAAGTTTATAGTCCAAGCTGCATCCCATCTGAATTTCATTTCACCATCACCTAATGTAACAGTCACCGACCACTTTTGCGTTTCAGCATCATAATCCATTAAAGTGCCTTTATCCCATCCACCAGGAGTAGCATCACCAATAATCTCCCAACCTGTCTTATCCAAAGTAGCAACCATCTTCTTAGTATCGGCACCTACTCGATAATAACCGGCAGCCTCAATCTTAACATTACCGCCATCACCGATAACAAACGTAGTTGATGTCTTAGCCTCATTCCAAGTAATATCTCCAACAACACCAATCCACGTACCAGAATCATAGAACTTGAATTCTGTATCGGCAGGGAAATAGTGAGTGCCAGTATATTTGAAATCACGAGCTGCAGATTCTACCTTATAGCAATCATCAGCTTCCGGCTTCCAACCATCACCACTCTGATAGCTACCAGGCAATGTCATTGCAGAGCTAGAAAGCTCAATCGTTGTTTCTTCCATACTATAAGTATATTTTCCTGCATTAGTCAAATTTAAAGTAATAATATAGGGACTTGCCTTTACCACTTTGAAATTTTGACCTCCAGCAACCAAGTTACCGGCCAACTCAGAAAGTTTACCTTCTTCTGCTCCATAATTGAATCCCCAGTCATTATTGGCTCTAAATTTGAATTCCTTATCGAGCAACGGAGTAACCACTGTCCAAAGACGAGTAGTGGTATCGTATTCCATCTGGGTATCTTTGTCCCAACCACTAGACGTAGCATCTCCAATTACTCCCCAAACCAGCCCTTTCTCTGATTGGGTTACCTTACCTTCTGCATCTAAAGTAATTTCAATGAAACCTTTACCATCAGCAGTAACTTGCTGGTCTTTAGCCAATACTTTCGTAAGGTCTGCACCATCAATGATTGCATAAGAAGCAGCACCATCAAAATTGGCATAACCACTATAAATGCCATCACCGTCAGGGTCACCTATCAAATAGGCAGTAGTGTAGTCCCAATCAGGATAGCCAACAGCTACATAAGCATACTTCCATGTAATATTATCTACATTAGGGTCATAAGGTGTAGCCTTAAAAGTTATTGAGTTACTAGCTGCATCAGTATAAGCATCATATGCCTCAGAAACCAAAGAAACAGTAAAATCATACGTTTGCCCCGGATATGCTCCTACCTTAGCCAATAAAGAATTCATTTCACTATTTGTAAATGCCAGTTTTGCATCCCCTGTTTCTCCTATTACAATACTCTTATTGGTAGAAGTATTTGTTAGAGTTACAACATAATTAACTACTGCAGAAACTCCATAATCTGCCTTATCCCAAGCTATTTCCGGAAATTGCGCATCCTTATTGTCTTTAGTAATAGTAATGTCTGTTTGGGAAAGCGCATGCAATGCAGCAGCAGTCTTCAATTCCAATATGGGGGTAGCATCCTCCTCACAAGACATCAATGCGAAGATTCCAGCCAAAAGTAAATAAATATATTTTGTCTTCATATCATTCATGTTTAATCATTAATATTAGTATCCTTCATTCTGTACCAGGTTCTGATTAGAACCAACATCGTCTGAAGGCAAGGGGAACACTTGATAAAAGCTTTCAACAGATTTTCCTGCCGCAACTCCACCCTTCCATGGCCAAACATAATCAGCAGAAGTATATTTACCGAAGCGAATCAAATCTGTACGTCTTTGAGCTTCGTAGAATAGCTCACGTGCGCGTTCATCCATCATAAAGTCCAAAGTAAAATCACTATCGGAAATAGGTGCGGACGCCTTGTCTGAATATGCACGTTTACGCAAATCATTTACATATCCCAAAGCCTCTGTTTTTGTTGCTCCTTGTCCGCCACGAAGAACAGCTTCTGCTAAATTCAAATAGATTTCACCTAAACGGAATAATGGATAATCTGTCCAAGCTTCCGCAGATGCAGGTTTACTTCCATCTTTATTCACATTATAAAACTTGGTAACGGGAATGCCATTATTGACAAAATCAGCTTCATTTGTGATCTCAATATTTGTGGTAGCTTCTGTACGCAACATTGCTTTACGAGTATCCTTATCACTGCTATCCTCTTTTTCAAAGATATTATATAAAGACGACTTAGCTCTAACACCTTGCCAACCTCCCTTTGCATTCGTTTCTTCTTGAAAATCAGCAGAACCCCAGCATAACAAAGCTGTCATACCTCCCCAGGTCATTGTATCTTCACCTTCATATCTCAATGGGAAAATCATCTCTTTGGATTGGTCATTATCAGCTTTGAACATATCGCCATAAACCGGTTCCAATTGGTAACCTGCTGAAATAATCTTTTTAGAATAAGTCACACATTCAGTATATTTATTTACACCTACATACGTGTCTGCATTCAAATACAAGCGAGACAATGCAGCCCACAGAGCAGCTTTATTAGCATGTCCATAATTATCATTAAATCCAACTACAGGATCAAGCATATCACTTTCACATGCCAACATTTCACTTTCAATGTATTCAAATAATTGATCTTTCATAATTTGTTGTGGACGAACGCTACCAATAGGGCTGTTTTCATCTACAAACGGAACATTACGATACAAATCCAAAGCATACAGATACATCAAAGCACGCATAAAACGAGCTTCTGCACGGAAAGTTTTAATAGAAGCCTTTACTTGCTCTGAACAACCTCGTGAGGCAAGTTTATCATCAGTTGTTTCACGTAAAAACGCATTTGACAAGTTAATCTGATAATACAAACGATAATATGATCCTTTGATCCATGGACTTGAAGCAGCCCAAGAAATATGATTGAAGTCTGGAATACCAGGATCATTCCAGCAACAATGAGCGATATCAGAAGCCAATTCCTGCATATTCCACAATACGCGAATAAATGAAGCCTGAGAACCACCGTCAATGCCGACAACATCCTGGTCTGAGTCTCCACCTGCATTACCACCTATTACCAAACCTGCATATATTTTAGCCAAACTTTGTTCATAAGCTCCTATCTCCTTTCCAAAAACGACATCCGAAACCAATTCATCCTTATCCAATGGAACCGTATCCAGATCGTTCACACAAGAGGTAACCCCTAACATCGTACTCAAAAGGGCTGCCGACAATATATATTTATATTTTAATATTTTCATAACTTCATTGATTAAAAATTAAGATTCAAGCCTAACATAAATACACGAGGGCGAGGATAGATATTATTATCAACTCCACTACCGCTAATTTCAGGATCCAAACCATCATATTTGGTAATAACAAACGGATTCTGTACCGTGACATAAACACGTGCACTTTGTTTATCATTGAACAGCTTGTTAAAAGTGTATCCTAATGAAATATTGTCCATCCGTACAAAAGAAGCATTCTGAACATAGTAACTAGAACGATATTGCCCTGTCTTGAAATTTGTTTTCCATGCAGAAGTCAAACGATTTTTCAAGAAACCAGTTTGGTCATACATTTGTGAACCATCCCAAGCCTCACGATTGGATTGTACATTGTTATAAGCATAGTTTTCAATACTTGCACGCAAAGCAAATGACAAATCCCAATTCTTATAAGACAATTGAGAAGTTAATCCCATAAATACGTCAGGAGCAGACTTTTTGTAAGCGACCAAATCTTCTTCGTCTATTTTATTATCCCCATTTTGATCAACATAAGCACCTTCTATCGGATTTCCAGCCTTATCATAAAGTTGTTCCCATACATAGAATGAATTATAAGGATGATCAACAGCATTTATCATGATATTATAACCGGTTGCTCCATCAATACCAGTATGAATCACACCTTTATAAGCCGGGTCATCATTAAATGTCAATTTGGTAATTTCATTTTTATTATAAGAGATGTTATAACTCAATGTCCAGTCCCAATCTTTTGTCGTGATAGGATGAGCCGTCAAAGTAAGTTCAATACCTTTATTCTCCAATGTACCTACATTCGTCAACAACTGGTTACTAAAGTTTGTACCGGCAGGAGCTGTAACCGTATTCAGCAAATCATCAGTTTTACGATAATACAAATCAAGAGTACCTGTCAATTTGTTGTTCAATACACCGAAATCCAATCCAATATTGTAAGTTGTAGTTTCTTCCCATTTCAAGTTTTCATCATAAGCTTGAGGAGCAATCAATGAATACTTGTTATTACCAAAATAATAATTTGCTCCAGCTTTGGAATACATATAGCGAGCCATATAAGGATAGTCACCATTATTCAGGTTTTGCTGACCAGTAATACCATAGCCCAAACGCAACTTCAAATCAGAAAGCCAATCCACTCCCTTCAAGAAATTCTCTTCTTTCATCTTCCATGCCAAAGCAACTGAAGGAAATAATCCCCAACGATTGTCTTTATTGAAACGTGAAGAACCATCATTACGCAAGGTAAATGTCACCAAATAACGATTCAATAATGTATAATTCAAACGCCCAAAGAAAGAAACAAGATAGTTTTCAGTTGAATAATCTTCCATATCCTTATAGAATTCCTTACCAGTTTCTTCAGCTTTTACTGTAGAATAAGGATATTTGGTCCATGTAGAATTATAGAAATGCTGCCAAGAATAACCGCCCATAACATCGACATGATGTGCACCAAACTCTTTAGCATAATTCAAATAGAAATCCAGCAATGTATTCCGCTTCAATTGATAATAGCTGCTATTTTCCCCAAACCCAGTTTTATAGTTACCTTGGCACCAAGTCATAGGAGCATTATCTTCTATAATAACATCACCTTCACTCTTAGACACGTCGTAACCTAAATTCAAGTTTGCTCTCAATTCGGGCAGGAAATGAAACTTATAGTCAATTTGTGCATTACCAATACTTCTATAAACAGTTGATTCGTCATGCTTTGAATCTAAAATAGAAACGGGATTAGCCAAACCAATATCAACCGGTGTAGGATTATTGCCACTTTTCATATACATAAAGTAGCCGTTACCATAGGGATTTCCATCCATGTAAATAGGCTGTGTCGGATCATATTGCGTCGCCATACCTATTGCACCAGTATCTGCAAAACGGTTTGTATTATAAATACCTTTCACATTCAACTGAATATTCAATTTCTTATCAAAGAAATTAGGATTCAAGCTAATAGCACCAGTCAAACGCTCCATATTAGAAGTCTTCAATATACCATTTTCATTGGTATAAGAAACTGATACACGATAGGGCATGTGTGGTATAGCACCAGAAACATTAACATTGTGGTCTGTACTGAAAGAGGTTTTGAATATTTCATCCTGCCAATCAGTATTTGCCTGACCTAATGCTTTAAACTGAGCACTTGATTCACCGAATTTAGAAGTCACAAATTCTCTAAATTCATTTGCAGACATTACATCTACTTTATTGGGTCTTGTATTAATAGAGAATGTACCGCTATAACCAACTTGTACACGTCCAGACTTTCCTTTTTTAGTATTAATAATAATAACACCGTTAGATGCACGAGAACCATAAATGGCTGTTGCAGAAGCATCTTTCAAAATAGTAAAAGTCTCAATATCATTGGGATGGACAGTAGCCAAAGGATTTGACATACCATTAATACCACCGTCATCTACAGGCACACCGTCAATAACAATCAACGGATTATTGGATGCAGACATAGAAGAACCGCCACGCACACGAATTGTAGCACCAGCTCCCGGAGCACCACCGTCAGTAATCACACTTACACCGGCAGCTTTACCAACCAACATATCAGTAGCAGATGTAACAGCACCTTTTACCATTTTATCTGCACTAATAGCCGTAACAGACCCAGTCAAATCATTCTTTTTGGCTGTACCGTAACCAATTACGACCACCTCGCCCAACAATTCCGCATCATCTTGTAATGTAATAATTACTGAAGGAGCAGCAGCTACTTCTTGCGTCTTGTATCCGATAAAAGACACGACCAACGTAGCTCCCTGAGGAACTGTCAATGTAAAATTACCATCAAGGTCAGTGATTGTACCATTCGTGGAATTTCCTTTTTCCACTACATTTGCGCCTATCACTCCTCCCAAAGCATCTTTTACATGCCCTTTCACGGTGATGTTCTGTGCATAAGCGCCTACAGACAAGAATAACCCTAACATTAGGGTAAGAATCGTTTGACAGATTCTAAGATTAACTTGCTTCATGCATTTAATAAATTAAAGTTAACAATATTAATTACCTATATATATTATTCGAAAAATAATTTTCGTACTTTCGCTTTCTAACGTCTTTCAAGTACCTAAAGCATGACGCAACAAAAATATGCTTTATTACTTTAGTAAAGTATAAAGAGAGTGTAAAATGTGGAAAACGAACAGTGCAAACGATTGCATGCGGTTGCACAAGATAGAAAAATCACTTGATATATCATAATACAGCGCTTCTCTCCACTCTACATGTGGCATTCTTGCACATAACATATATGTTTATTCTGCTGAAGTACAGAGATTTTCACCGCCTAACGGCCGTTAGGCGATTTGTCGATGGCCGTTGACAGATCGCTTTACGGCCGTCAACAAATCGCTTTACGACCGTTAAGTACTACACAACATCAAGACAAAACAAAAGAAACACAAAGCTTTTACTGAAGAAATG
>ENA-ORQX01002067-ORQX01002067.1-human-gut-metagenome-genome-assembly--contig:-NODE-2067-length-10957-cov-4.053660_pt1 | contig 10957 bp, 10 predicted proteins | sample MGYA00242170_ERZ509124 | MGnify/ENA primary metagenome ERZ509124 (study PRJEB26280, sample SAMEA2338647) | human gut metagenome | biome: human gut; feature: human-associated habitat; material: faeces... | reverse complement strand
GCGTGAGCAGAGTTTGCTGTCATAAATCAGGGCAAGAAACATGCCGATGGCAAGGGACACAAACAGACAAAGCAGAAAGTTTGTGACGGTAATGGTACTTGTGGTAAAAATTCCTTCAAAAAGTGTATGCATAATTAAATCAATCCTTTCTTTTAATCAGAATCTGCGCTGCTTCTGGAGCCAGGCAGTTCCATATTTGGAAAATGAAGTTTTATATATTTTTTCCCGGCTGAGCAGCTGAACCAGCCAGAGAGGAATGGCATCGGCAGGTTCCATCAGAATGGTATCCGCAGGAAGTACTGCGGTGCCGCCGATGCCTGTGGTAAGGGTTACATCATGATCTCGCCAGAGAATGTTTTCATCAAAGGTAATGCGGAACTGTGGATTATCCATTGCATAAAAAGCTGCGCGGTCGTAGGAAAGCAGCATCCGGGGTATCAGATTGTGGTAGTGGGAGAGACAGTAGTCAATTTCCCGTGAGATCTGTGTGTCCATAACGGAAGCATGGGAAAGCAGATAGCGCCGGGCTTCTTCTTCGGACATTGCGATCCGTCTTTTGTATACAACGGACTGATATTTTTTCTTTAACTCCACAAACACGGTGGTATCTGTGTCTGCAATGCCGTAGCTGCGTACCCGGAGTTTTTCCTTGTAGAGTGGTTTCTCCAGAGAACGACGGATGAGCAGATCGTCCGGTGTGTCAAAATAAAGACTTAAAATGGTGTTTTTTCCGTGGATATCCGGTTTCATCCGGCCCTCAAAGGCTTCTGTTATCTGCAGGTACTGTGTACGGTTGAGCAGATATTTCATTTCGTATCGTTTAAAGATCATTTGATCACTCATGATGGTTCTCCTTTATTTTGATAGGATCAGTATAGCGGGGGAACTTTAAATGAACTTTAAAAGGCACACAGGTATTCTGAAAACAATTTATGAAGAAAGAAAAGGAAAACTTAAGAGAATCTAAATTGACTTGCAACATAAACTTATATAAAATAAAAAGCGCGGAGATGTTCGCAGAGTTCATTTCAAACGAAGAGGAGGAATTTTATATGATATGTCCGAAGTGCGGCAGTGAAATGCCGGATGACAGTGCGTTCTGCACCAGATGTGGAGCCAGCTTACATACAGGAACACAGGAAAATCAGAATTCGCAGGGAGGACCACAGCAGGGAAATCCGCAGGGGACGCCATACGGCTACGGAAATCCACAGGGAAACAACGGAGCGTATTATGGCAATCCACAGATGAACAATGGGATGCCGTACGGGCAGCCTTATGTAGATCCAAAGGATCATTCCGCAGAATTTGATGGAAAGGATATTGCGGAGCACAAACTGTTTGCAATGCTTCCATATCTTCTGGGAATTTTGGGAACCATCGTGGCACTTCTTGTGGCGAAGGATTCTCCTTATGTCGGATTTCATGTGCGTGAGGGAATCAGGATCCTTGTGCTTGAAGTCCTGCTGGGACTGATTACCGTAGTGTTCTGCTGGACCGTTGTGGTTCCGATTGCAGCAGCCGTATGTTTTATCATTTTACTGGTTGTTCGTATCATCAGTTTTGTCAATGTCTGCAATGGAAAGGCAAAGGAAGCTGCTATAGTCAGCAATTTCGGATTTTTGAAATAACTTATAAAGATCCAATGAAAAAGAGAAGAAGATTCTGCATGCTATGTAAGAATCTTCTTCTCTTTTTTGTGGAAACATGGGATATTTAATTGAAAAGGATGGAAAAGGTCAGGGAATTTCCATCTTCACTTTTGGCAGAAATTTTCCCTTTGTGTGCGGTTACAATGGCGTAGACTACGGAAAGTCCGATACCGTGTCCACCGGTTTTGGTATTGCGTGAACTATCCGGGCGGTAAAAACGTTCAAATAACTCGTCGTGCCGGCCGACAGGAATCGGATCGGTTGTATTCCACACGGTAAGTGCGCGCGCGCGTCCCTGTTTGTGGAAAGTCAGCCGGAGTTTTCCGTTTTCCGTGGAATACTTAACAGCATTGTCCAGAAGAAGGGAAACACACTGGCGGATACAGCCTTCATTTCCGTGATAAGTCAGGTCAGGGGCAATGTCAAGTTCTAAAGTTTTGCCCCGGGAAGCTGCATAGGAAACAAAAGGTTTCGCAGTATCAATTACGGCATCGGAAATTGCAAAATCCGTCATTTCCAGCTGCGTGGACTCTTCATCCATACGGGAGAGGAAAACCAGTTTTTCCGTCAGGGAGGTCAGGCGGACAATCTGTTTGCGTGTGCTTTTCGTCCACTGGTTTTCTCCGCCGGTCATCTCCAGCACTTCGGTGTTTGCATCAATGATTGTCAGTGGAGTTTTGATTTCGTGGCTGGCATCCGTAATAAAACGCTTTTGTTTTTCGTAGCTTTCTGCAACAGGCTTTACCAGCATGCCGGAAAAAAGAACCACCAGAAGAAATACCAGCAGCAGTCCGGCAAGACTGATTCCGATGCTGGCAAGCAGAAACGTGTGGAAGGTGTTTAATTCCCGTTCACAGTTGACAAAAATATACATACGCGTGTTATCGCCTGTAGTGACAAGCTGATAGCGGTAACAGCTGATAAATCCAAGGGTATGCTGCTTTTTATACAAAGAAGCCGCATATTTTTTTGCTTCTTTGGTGGAAACAGCCGCAATTTTTCCGGTATCGACCTGATCCACGGTTCCCTTATCTGTGAGAGTTACTGTGAAAAAGCGGGTATCAAAAGCCGATTCCGGAGAGATATCCCGCCGGGCCAGTTCTTTTTCTTTTTTGGGTTCCGGAGGTGTCTGGTTGTCATCCTGGGGGTTGTCATCTGCCGGATTTTCCGGAAACTTTCCGTCATTTTCCGCAATGACATGTATTCGCATATCAGCATTGCGGCAGACGTTTGTGTAGTTGGCGGTATTGATGCCGGCCATAATGACAAACAGTACCAGTGCCATGGAACACATGGCAATGGCGATAAATTTTTTTCGAAGTTTCTTGATCATTCGTAAAATGTCCTTTCCTTATGAAAGCATACACACAGAGTATCCCAGACCGCGGGTGGCCTTAATCTGTATATGGGCATGCAGGGAAGTCAGTTTTTTGCGCAGATAGGAAATGTATACCCATACAACATTAAATTCCGCTTCACTGTCGTATCCCCAGATTTTGTCCATAAATTGTTCTACAGAGATCACTTGTCCTGGATTGGTCATCAGCATCTCTAACATCTGGTATTCCTTGTTCGCAAGCCGCAGTGTACCGGTATCTGTTGACAGCTGGTAGGTGCTTCGGTCCAGCCGGACATCGCCAAAGGAAAGGATGGCATCGGTGGTTTCGGCCTGTCGTCTTGTCATGGCCCGGATGCGTGCGAGCAGCTCTTTCATCGAAAATGGTTTTGTCAGATAATCATCTGCGCCGCTGTCGAGACCGTTGACACGGTCATCAATTTCGGATTTGGCGGTCAGCATCAGAATCGGCAGATGGTTTCCCTGGGCACGTACCTGTTTTAAAACACTGATGCCATCGAGTTTCGGCATCATGATATCAAGAATCGCACCGTCGTAGTTGGTCAGATAGTCCAGGGCGTCCTGCCCATTGTATACGGCATCCACCGAATAATTATTATGTTTGAGCACTGTCACCAGCGCATCGGATAAGTCTTTTTCGTCTTCCGCAAGAAGTAATCGCATCGTGGTTCCTCCTCATTCCGTTATATTGTAACATAGAAGATAAGACGGGAACCTTAAATAAACTTAAAACATTCGTAAGTTTTGTCGTTTTACAGGACAACATATTTTTTACATTGAATTTACATTAGTCTGGTTATGCATTTTACACAGACCCGATAAGATAACAACTGTAATGAGGAACAACATGAAAGAAAGAGGAGAAAATCATGAAAAACAAACTTGTAAAAATGATGGCTTTACTGACAGCAACAACAATGGTCGCTGCAGGTGTGATGGGATGTGGTTCTGACAGCAGTGATGCAAGTGCTGATGCAAATACAGATACAACGGCATCTGATACAACTGCAAATACAGATACAACAGATGGAGCGGATCTGAGTGGAACCGTTACACTGGCAGGAAGTACTTCCATGGAGAAGCTTGCAAATGCCATGAATGAAGCATTCATGGAGAAATATCCGAATGTTTCCGCAACCGCAGAGTTTACCGGATCCAGTGCAGGAATTGAATCTCTGGAGGCAGGAAGCGTTGATATCGGAGATGCTTCCCGTGCCCTTTCTGACGATGAGAAAAGCCAGGGTATCGTAGAGAACATTGTGGCAATTGATGGTATCGCAGTTATTACAGATACAGCAAACACAATCACAGATATTAAGTCTGAAGATCTTGCAAAAGTATATACCGGAGAGATTACAAACTGGAAAGATCTCGGCGGACCGGATGAGCAGATCGTAGTCATCGGCCGTGAGGCGGGATCTGGTACAAGAGATGCGTTTGAGGAATTGATGGATGTAAAGGATTCCTGCAAATATGCACAGGAACTTGATTCTACAGGTGCTGTTTTGGCAAAGGTTGCAGCAACTCCGGGAGCAGTTGGATATGTATCCCTGGATGTGCTGGATGACACCGTAAATGGATTAAAGATCAACTCTGTAGAGCCGACAGAAGAGAACATTCTTGCAGGCACTTATGTATTGCAGAGACCATTCGTTATGGCAACCAAGGGAGAAATCTCTGAGCAGAGCGAGCAGGTACAGGCATATTTCGACTTTATCAACTCTGCAGACGGACAGAATGTTATCAAGTCTGTAGGGCTGATCATCCCAAACAAGTAATATAGCAAGAAACACGTAAACAGGCAAACGAGGATAAAGATATGACAGGCGGCAAAGCAACAAAGCACATCGTGGAAACGATTGCAAAAGTAATATTTCTGGTATGCGCAGCCGTTGCCATTGTAGCAGTTCTTTCCATAACGGTTTATATGTTTGCAAAGGGCACCCCGGCACTGGCAAAGGTCGGGGTGATTGACCTGTTATTTGGAACTGTATGGCAGCCGACAGCAGCAACACCATCTTATGGCATTTTATACATTATTCTGACTTCAATTATAGGTACTGCAGTTGCAATTTTGATCGGTGTACCGATTGGAATTCTGACAGCGGTATTTATCACGGAAGTAGCCAACAAAAAGCTGGCAGCAATTGTTCAGCCAGCGGTAGAACTACTGGCTGCGATTCCGTCTGTAATCTACGGATTGTTGGGGCTTATGGTTTTAAATCCATTGATGTACCGTTTGGAAAAGCGGGTATTTGCAGGCAGCACCACCCATCAGTTTACCGGTGGTTCCAATCTGCTTTCTGCGATTATTGTGCTGGCAATTATGATTCTGCCAACCGTGATAAACATCAGTGTTTCTTCGATCCGTGCAGTACCCGGACATTTAAAGTCGGCTTCTCTTGCACTTGGGGCAACACATATCCAGACGATATTTAAAGTGATGATCCCGGCAGCAAGATCTGGTATTATGACAGGTGTAGTGCTTGGAATCGGACGTGCGCTCGGAGAGGCTATGGCGATCAATATGGTTGCCGGAGGTTCTGTAAATCTGCCGTTCCCATTCAATTCGGTACGTTTCCTGACGACACAGATCGTCAGCGAGATGAGTTATGCCGAAGGACTTCACCGGGAGGTACTCTTTACGGTAGGTCTGGTATTGTTTATCTTTATTATGATTATCAATCTGGTCCTTGCACAGGTGGAAAAGAAAGGAGCCGTTGAACAATGACAGAAAAGAATACCAGTATTCGTACCAAAACAAGGCATCCGGCGGATTTCCTTACTTATATTGCCATCTATGTATGTGCAATTATTTCCGTTGCACTGCTTCTTGGGATCATTATCTATGTATTTGCCAAAGGTATCCGGAGTGTAAATTGGGAGTTTCTTACCAGTGTGACATCTGTATTAAAGGGAACGACCGGTATTGCAGGAAATATTGTAAATACGCTTTATATTATCATTGTAACGATGCTGATTGCTACTCCCATCGGTGTTGGGGCTGCCGTTTATTTAAATGAGTATGCAAAACCGGGAAAATTAGTCAGTCTGATTGAATTTGCCACAGAGACACTTGCGGGGATTCCGTCCATTATCTTTGGTTTGTTTGGTATGATGTTTTTTGGACAGACACTTCATTTGAAGTATTCGATCCTGACGGGTTCCTTTACCCTGACGCTGATGGTACTTCCATTGATCACGCGAAATACACAGGAAGCATTAAAAACCGTTCCGGACAGTTACCGCAGCGGTGCCATCGGTCTGGGAGCAGGAAAGTGGCATATGATAAGGACTATTTTACTGCCGTCAGCGATGCCGGGAATCATCACCGGTGTTATTCTTGCCATCGGACGAATTGTCGGTGAGTCAGCAGCCCTGTTGTTTACGGCGGGAAGCTCGGGTCTCCTCCCGAAGAGCTTTGCCGATCTGTTTATAAAGGCGAAAATGCCGGCAGGAACACTTACCATTCAGCTTTACCTGAGTGCGACTAAGGGTGAATTCGGAGTGGCATTCGGTATTGCAGTGGTTCTGCTGATGATTGTTCTTGGCATTAACCTGCTTACCAAAGCGCTGGCAAAGAAATTTGATGTCAACCGCAGATAAATAAATATATATATAAAGAAATCCTTCGGAAAACCGCTTTCGAAGGATTTTTGCGTATTTTTGAAAAGCTATGCGCTGGTAGGCATGGGAACATGCGTCAGGTTCTGCCGCACCTCCTGAAACTGTTCCGGAATATCTTCTATAGGCATGTTTTGCAGTACATCGGTGGTGCCGGCTTTTAATGCGGTTTCGTAATACCAGCATTTATAATCCAGGGTATTAAGTGTCTGCTGCAGGGAAGCCATCTGCTCCAGCAAGACGGTGCGCTGGTGCTGGAATAACTCTAAACGTTCCTGAATTGTGGAATCTCCCTGTTGCAGAAGGACAATGTATTTTTTGATATCTTTGATTGACATTCCTGCTTTTTTCAGACATTCGATGATCTGCAGCCATTCGTAGTCTTTCTCCCGAAACATCCGGATACCGCCGGAAGAACGTTCCACAAAGGGAAGAAGGCCTTCTTTATCGTAATATCGCAGCGTGGAACCCGCAAGCCCAAGCATTTTTGCCATTTGTCCAACCGTATATGTCATATGCACATTCTCCTTTTTGTAATTGCTTTTTTCTTGGATTATAAATTTCTCTGTGAAATCAGTCAATGGCTGTTTTACGGGTTTCTTAGAAAACTGATTATCCCACAATAAAACGAAAGGCACTTGATTTCTCAAGCGCCTTCCGTTATAATCTAGTTAGAAGCTGATCGGAAGAGATTTCCGATTTGCCCTCGGTTTAATATTATTTCTTCAAAGAAATAGCATCTACTTTGGACGGTGGGATGCTATTTCTTTTTATTGTTATGATTGTCTATGTAAGACAGCGCCGCGAAGACTACAAGCAGCAAAGTTAATACTTCTGATGTACTCATAGGGCATCACCCTCTCTTTCGTAATACTAGAGGGCAGTTAACAATCGGAAAATCGCATCCGTACTTCTGTTCGATTACATACTTATTGTACCAAAAATTGAATGGGAAGACAAGAAACAAAATTCCTTGTCATATTCCCTTCAAATGCTATTCTTCCAAAATCTTAATCTCAGATGGTTTCACCGCGATCTCTTTCCCGGAATCCAATTCAAGAATGGCGAGATTTGCGCCCCGCCAGCTACCCGTGTTCTGGTGGCAGGAAGCCGGGGTGGGGAACTTTTCTTGTTTCATATTAAAGTTGAAATAACAAACACGTATCGAAAGGAGAGTGAGGATTTATGGGAGAAAAGAAACATGCGAGCACGCAGCACATGGCTATCTGACCATTTTCCCACTGTATTTTTTCGATTGCGGGTGTTATAATAAAATCAGATAAGGGATGGTCCCTGATTTGAAATAATCAGGGATGCCTAAGCTTTCCCTGATTAGAAACAAAAAATTTGCATAAACAGGGAAAGAGAGGAAAAAATATGGGTGAAAAAGATTTAACCGAAAAAATACTTGAGGATTACAATGATGTTTTTGCAGATATCATAAATGCTTTTGTATTTGAAGGGAAAGATGTAGTACATCCGGATTCGCTGAGAAACAGTTCTGTTCATTCTCAATACAAAGCAAGTGATCAAAAACTTCATGAATTGGAGCGTGATGTCGCAAAATATTGGATGGATGGAAATGTCCGGATCGCCTTATGTGGCATGGAAAATCAGACTAAAGTCGAAAAGTTTATGCCATTTCGAGTGTTCAGTTATGACGGAACTGCATACAGGAGCCAGTTGCTGGACCGGAAGAATAAAATCGTCCCAGTGATTACCATAGTGCTGTATTTTGGCAATGAACATTGGACAGCACCGAAAAGCATCAAGGAACTTTTGGATATTCCAGCGGGACTTGATGAATATGTGAGTGATTACAACATCCATGTATTCGAGATCGCATGGCTTACGGATGAGCAGATTGCTAGATTTAAAAGTGATTTTGGGATTGTTGCTCGATTCTTTTCTGAGAGAAGAAAAAATCCGGACTATGTACCGGACGATCAAACCGTCATCACGCATGTCGATGCCATGTTAAAACTCTTGGCAGTAATGGCTGGAGATCGAAGATACGAGGAAATTTTACAATCTGACAATAAAAAGGAGGTTGGTTGTATGTGCGATGTAGCAGAAAGATTGGAACGCAAAGGAATTGAAAAAGGTCTTGTAGAAGGCCGCGCAGAAGGCCAGAACCTGCTTGTGGCTGTGGTTAACCGTTTGAGGAATGGCGAAACGGCAGAGCAGATTATTGCAAGCGGTGTAGATGCTCAAACAGTAGCACTTGCACAGTCAATCAAATAAGCAGCAGAATTTAAGGATCATCCATAGCGGTGATCCTTTTTTTGTGTGTGGACATTGGAAAAGAAAAAGTGGATGTTGAAAAAGTCAGATCAGCTTTCCCCCTATTCCTTTTCATGCCTCCGCGCAAAGTCCGCTGCTGACCAAAACGATGGGAAAAGAGGAGGGGAAAAAAGAAAGGGATAGCACTGCCAAAAATTCATGTCGCAGTGTAAAGGAAGCCCCGCCCCAGTTGACCTTTTGTGGTGTTGGGGCGGGGCGATTACGCTTCACATGTGCAATATAAATTTCAACCCATACACCCCGGAGGGTGCACCTGTGTAAATATTTTATTTCCTGTATTCAATATTCATGTCAAACGAATATGCCTTCAGATAGTTGGTATTGTACAGACAGCTCTGCTCATCGCTACCGTGTGTAGTGAAATAAGGCTTACATGTAGTTCTACCTAATACATTATAAATGACATATACATAGGTATGACCCTTTTTGAGCTTAGTTGTAAATTTATCTTTGTCAACAGGATATTTGTTTACAAAATCTGTATAATCGTTGTAATCATATTCGATTACATCTGCATATTCCGGATGCTCTGCCTTGTAATTATCAAGGATGGTGCGGAGCCTTGCAAGGTAATTATTTTCGTAAAGGGTAGTATAATCACCAACTGCGTCAGGATAAAGATCTTCTAATGTATATTTTTTCCCATTTTTAACAGGCTTATAAATACCTCCACCGAAGCATTTTAAAGATTTATCGTCTGTACCCTGCAGGTTGTCGAGCGTGAATACGTATTTCCCCGTCTTTGGAGCTTTAAATTTTACAAAGGACTCGTACCGGGGTTCTCCTTTTTCTTTGGATACAGATTTTACTGAGGATGTTACTGCCGGAACGTTAATGGTTGTTTTCCCCATTTTGACAGCCGGCAGGGAGTTTAAATCCTTATAAAATGACGCTTTAGAATAGCTGGCAGGGTATCCCTTTTTGTCATAACCATCGATATGATACCTGTACGCAGAAGTGACTTTCTTTGTAGCTGCTTCTGCGGTAACAACATCATCAGCCATTGCAGGTACAACAGCAGTAGCAACACATGCAGCAGCAAGGACTGCACACATCAGTTTTTTTAAAACATTTTTCTTCATAATAAAACCCTCCTTTGGATTTTGTAAATAAAATTAAATAAGTAGGTGAAGTTTTTTTGATCCCTTCACCTTATATATTGCGCCATTTTGGAAAACGTCAAAGAAAAACGGAAAACTTTTTACACTTTTTCCCATATACACATTTCCCGGTTTTTACGTTTTTACTTTCCCTCGGTTTCCGGTCCCCGCATCCAACAAAAAATAAGGCTGCAAAAACAGTATTTCACATTCATATTGTAGCAGATTATGGTCCTATGTCAAGATTTAGTACAAGTTAAAATGAGAAATTTCTCCCCAATTTTAACCTGCCAGAAGCTCAGCCTCAGTGTGCGTTCTTTCATACACTCGTTCGAATTCGTTTGGCGACATATAGTTGCAATGGCTATGAATTCGTTTCGTATTGTAGAAAGCTTCCAGATATTCAAAAATCAACTGGTATGCCTGCTTATAGTCGCGAATTTTAAAGCGGTTGAGCCATTCACGTTTGATAACAGAATGAAAGGATTCAATGCATGCATTGTCCCACGGAAAAGCTTTCTTCGAATAACTGCGCTGCATATTTTCGGTTGCTTTTTTATATTCCTTTGCAACATATTGACTGCCACGATCCGAATGGATAATTAATGGTTGATCGATATTTCGGCGAGCTTTGGCTTTGTTTATAGTATCAATCACGCAAGATACTTCCAGTGTTTCTGAAAGCGTCCAGGCTATGATTTTTCTGGAAAATAAATCCATAACACTGGTCAGATAGACAAATCCATCTATTGTCCAGATGTAGGTAATATCCGAACACCAGACTGCATTCGGACGATCAGGATTAAACTGCTCATCGAGGATATTTTGTAATTCAGTGCTGAAATCGGAATCTTTTGTGGTGATCGTCCATGGTTTGCTCCACTGAGCACGGATTCCCATTTGGCGCATATATGTACCAA
>ENA-ORQX01002066-ORQX01002066.1-human-gut-metagenome-genome-assembly--contig:-NODE-2066-length-10958-cov-2.990094_pt1 | contig 10958 bp, 9 predicted proteins | sample MGYA00242170_ERZ509124 | MGnify/ENA primary metagenome ERZ509124 (study PRJEB26280, sample SAMEA2338647) | human gut metagenome | biome: human gut; feature: human-associated habitat; material: faeces... | reverse complement strand
CCGCCGCGGTTTCCAGCGCCAGCCGACCGAAATCGGCAGCCAGCAGACTGGGGGCGATCAAAACCATTTTTCTCTCCTTTCGTTCGACAAACCGTTATTGCTTTTATTGTAAGGGCAACAGGTTGATTTTTCTTTAACAGCAATTATCTAGCCTTTTAGTCTTTAATCTTATTAAACCAAAAGGAGAAACACAATGGGAGAAATGGCCAAAAAAATCAGCAACATCGACAACGAAGAACTGCTGAAGGTCTTAAACGAGGCTTTTGCCGAAGAATGGCTGGCTTATTATCAGTACTGGATCGGCGCTCAGGTAATCGAAGGTCCGATGCGCACTTCAATCCAGGGAGAATTTATGAAACACGCCAAAGAAGAACTGGAACATGCCGAATGGCTGGCCGTCCGCATTATCCAGCTCGGCGGCACGCCGATTTTAAATCCCGCCGACTGGGAAAAAACGGCATCTTGCAAATATCTTGCCCCCGAAGATCCGTTTGACGTCACGCTGCTTCGGCAAAACCTCGATTCCGAACGCTGCGCGATCAAACGTTATCAGCAGATATGCGACATGTGCTGGGGAAAAGATTTTGAAACTTTCCACATTTCCCGCAAAATTCTGCACGAAGAACTGGACCACGAACAGGACTGGGAAGATTTTCTGCAAGATATCAAGACCGGCGCTCAATATGCAAAAAACAAGCAACCGTCTGACAAAGCTGAATAATTATTTTTTTATCCCGATTATTTGCGGGAGTTCGGATTTAATATTTGACAAATAAAACAAAAAAAGTCAAAATGAGACAAAACGAAACCGATGGTGGCGTTTTGTCCCTAAGCAGTCAGATACTCCAAATAATAGTTTTAGGGAACGAAAGAAAGGCGGCGGATCAAATTCCGGCGCCTTTTTCTTATTTTTTTATTCCGCGTGTTTTTGCAGCACCGCCAGCGCAACCCGGATACCGTCCGCCGCGGCGGAAACGATGCCGCCGGCATAACCGGCTCCTTCCCCGCAGGGATAAAGCCCCGTCAGCGGACTTTGCAGCGAATCGCCGCGTAAAATCCGAATCGGCGAAGAACTGCGGGTTTCGACCCCGGTCATCACCGCATCGGGAAAGTTGAAACCATGCAGTTTCCGATCCATTTCCGCAATCGACAGGCGCAGCGTTTCCGTGACAAACGCCGGCAGAACATGCTCAAAACCACCCCAGACCACGCCGCGGGCATAGCTCGGAACCACTTCGCCGCCTTTGACTGACGGCCGGCCTTTAAGCAGATCCTCCACCCTTTGCGCCGGTGCCGCATAAGTGCTGCCGCCGGCCCGGAAAGCATTTTCCTCCAGCCGCCGCTGCCAATACATTCCGCTTAACGGATGATCGCTGCCGAAATCTTCCGGCCCGACGCCGACCAACAGCGCAGAGTTGGCATTTTCCCGGTCGCGGGCATAATAGCTCATGCCGTTGGTGACCACTCTTCCCTCTTCGGACGCGGCCGGCACCACCACACCGCCCGGACACATGCAGAAGGTATAAGCTGAACGCCCGTTGGGCAGATGAACGGCCAGTTTGTAATCGGCGGCTCCCAGTTTCTGGTGTCCGGCAAAATCATGATAAACCGCACGGTCGATCAGGCTTTGCGGATGTTCGATGCGGACGCCGACGGAAAAAGCTTTGGACGTCATCGGCACCCCGCGGCGGAAGAGCATTTCAAACGTATCACGCGCACTGTGGCCGATCGCCAGCACCAGGGCGGAAACCGGCTCTTCGTATACGCTGCCGCCGGCGTCGCGGATTTTGACAGCTTTCAGACCGTCATCGTCAGCCAGCAAATCTTCCAACCGGTTTTGAAAACGGTATTCGCCGCCGAGAGAAACAATTTCGGCACGAATATTCTGCACGATTTGCGCCAGCCGATCGGTGCCGAGGTGCGGCTTGGCCAGATACAAAATCTCTTCCGGCGCGCCTGCAGCCGTCAACTCGCGAAAAACTTCGGCCGTGTACATATCCTTTTTGATGCCGGTCATCAGTTTGCCGTCGGAAAAAGTACCGGCGCCGCCTTCGCCGAACTGAACGTTGGAATCCTTTTGCAGACGGCCGCCGCGCCAGAAACTTTCCACGTCGCGCTGCCGCTCGGGCACCGCCTTGCCGCGTTCCAGCACAATCGGCCGGGCTCCCGCACGAGCCAGAGTCAAAGCCGCAAACATGCCGGCCGGACCGCTGCCGACAACCAGCGGACGGGTCGGAAAAGCCGCGGACGACGGCAGGCCGATACGCGGTTCCGGCTCGCTTTTTTCAATAAAAGAAAGCCGTTGTTTTAAAAGCGACGCTTCGTCAGCCACGGAAAATTCCAAAGTATAAACCGCCCATATCCGCGACCGGCTGCGGGCGTCAACCGCCTTTTTCAAAATTCTGACGTTCGTCACCGGACAGCCGAGTTCGGCCGCCAGCCTTTCCGGCAATCCTTTTTCGTCTTCCCCGAACGGAAGTTTGAAATTACTGATGCGCAGCATTGTTTTTGATTCCGTAATCATTGTTGTTTTTTTACATTTTATAACACGGAAAAATTTTTTTAACATCCGATTTTTTACCGTTTTCTGCCCGTCTCTTCCGTTTTTTGTCGCCTGTCGCTTTCGTTTCTTTCTGCCCGCCGCTTCTTTTTTTCTGTCCGTCGTTTCCGTTTTTTGCCGCTCGTCGCTTCTTTTTTTTCTCTCCGTCGTTTCCGTTTTTTTGCTGCCCGTCGTTTCCGTTTTTTGCCGCTCGTCGCTTCCCAATGACAAAAGAAAGGAAAAGCGGCAGGAAGGGAGAGCTACAATGCAAAAATAAAATGAAAACGAGTTCAGAGAAATAACGAGAGACAAAGATGACGAAAGAAAAAACGGAGACGAAAAGGAAAAAAGAAAGGAAGGGAAGCAGGAAGGCAAAAACGGAGGAACAAAAAAAAGAGAAAGAAAAAAAACAGGAAAGCGAAAACGGAGGAACGAAAAAAGGGGAAGAAAAAAACAGGAAGGTGAAAACGAAAGAGCGGAAAAAGGAGAAGAAAGAAAGGGAGAGCGGAGAAACGGAAAAGGGAGAAGAGAAGAGAGAAAAGGGAAATTAAAAAAATTATAAGTTTTATCAAAACCTGCACCCGGTTCGGGACTCTCTTGCCACAAAAAAATCTTCCGCCCAGCTCGGGGCTTTCTTACCACAAAAAAATCTTCCGCCCGGCTCGGGACTCTCTTACCACAAATAAACCTCTCGCCCGGCGCGGGACTTTCTTACCACAGAAAAATCTTCCGCCAGGTACAGGGCTTTCTTACCACAAATAAACCTCTCGCCCGGCGCAGGGCTTTCTTACCACAAAAAAATCTTCCGCCAGGTACAGGGCTTTCTTACCACAAAAAAAATCTCCCGCCCGGCGCAGAGGCTTCTTGCCACAAAAAAAATCTCCCGCCCGGCTCGGGACTCTCTTGCCACAAAAAAATCTCCCGCCCGGACGGACGGGAGATTTTTTTCAAACAGCAGACAATCTGCTTCAGGGCACCTGATTACAGTTCGCCGCTCGCATATCTCTTGGCCATTTCCGACATCGGGATGGCTTTGATCTGATCGGCATGGCCGGCGGCGCCGAAAGCAATGTAACGGGCTTCGCAGACCTTCTGCATTTCTTCGATTGCCGGCTTCAGATATTTGCGCGGGTCAAATTCTTTCGGATTTTCGGCAAACAGTTTGCGGATGGCACCGGTGATGGCCATACGGCAGTCGGTGTCAACATTGACTTTGCGCACGCCGGATTTGATGCCGCGGACGATTTCTTCGACCGGAACGCCGAAAGTCTGCGGGATGGCGCCGCCGTAAGCGTTGATCAGATCCTGCAATTCCTGCGGAACCGAAGAGGAACCGTGCATAACCATATGGGTATTCGGCAGTTTGGCATGAATTTTTTCAATAACATCAATTGCCAGAATGTCACCGGTCGGCTTGCGGGTAAATTTATAAGCGCCGTGCGAAGTGCCGACGGCAACCGCCAGCGCGTCCAATTTGGTTTCGGCAACAAAACGGGCGGCTTCGTCCGGATCGGTTACCAGACGTTTCTTGTCCAGCGTGCCTTCGGCACCGTGACCGTCTTCCTTGTCGGCCTTGCCGGTTTCAAGCGAGCCGATAACACCCAGTTCGCCTTCGACCGAAGCGCCGACCGCATGCGCGCGGGCAACCACTTCTTTGGTAACGCGGACGTTGTATTCGTAAGAAGACGGGGTTTTGCCGTCGGCTTCAAGCGAACCGTCCATCATAACGGAAGAATAGCCGTTGACGATCGCAGACTGGCAGATATCTACCGACGCGCCGTGATCCTGGTGAATACAGATCGGCAGTTCCGGAAACATTTCGATACCGGCGGCAACCATGTGACGGATCATCGGGTCGCCGGCAAATTTGCGGGCGCCGGTCGAAGTTTGCAGAATGACCGGGGCGTTGACTTTCTTTGCCGCCTGCAGAACGGCAATCACCTGTTCCATGTCGTTGATATTAAAAGCCGGAACGCCGTAGCTGTTTTCCGCCGCGTGATCCAGAATCTGACGCATTGTAACTAAGGGCATATATTTTCTCCTTAAATGAAATTGGGTTAAATCCGAATTTATTCCAGAGTATAGTCGGCCGGGGCTTTTTTTCAAGTTTTTTCTGCCGGCGGGGGAGATTCCGGAACTTTCCCTGCCGACCGGAAACGGTTTGTCCCAAAAGAAAAGAGCTTTCGCCGCAAATCTCCCCGTTCTTTCATCTCCCCGCAAAATTATTCGCAAAAAAGAAGGGGGCTTTCGCCCCTCCCCTTTTATTTGCGGTATTTTCTGACCGCGGCCGCCACCGCGTCGGCGGTAATGCCGAAATGCTCATAAAGCCCGGACGCCGGACCGGAAGCGCCGAATCCGTCCATGCCGATGATTTCGCCCTTGCTGCCGAGATACTTCTCCCAGCCGAATTTGGCGGCAGCTTCGACCACGATCCGCGGCGCACGGCCGAGAACCCTGTTGCGGTATTTTTCATCCTGACGGTCAAACAACTCGGTACAGGGCATGGAAACCACCGCAACTTCAATTCCCTCTTCCCGCAGTTTTTTCTGCGCTTCGACGGCAATCGAAACTTCCGACCCGGTGGCAATGATCGTCGCCTGCCGGCGGCTGCCCTTTGCCACGTCGGAAATAACGTAGCCGCCCTTCGCCGTCAGGTTCTGGCGGGAAGAAACGCGCAGCAGCGGCAGATTCTGCCGGCTCAGTGCCAGCAGGCTCGGCATGGTTTCGGTTGTCAGCGCCAGCTGCCAGGCCTCCGCCGTTTCCACCACGTCGCAGGGACGGAACATCAGCACGTTCGGCATTGCCCGGTAAGAGGCCAGATGTTCCACCGGCTGATGTGTGGGGCCGTCTTCGCCGACGCCGATCGAATCGTGGGTCAGCACATAAACGACGCGCAGTCCCATCAGCGCCGCCAGCCGGATCGACGGCCGGACGTAGTCGGAAAAGACAAAGAAAGTACCGCCGTAGGGAATCACGCCGCCGTGCAGCGCCAGACCGTTCATAATCGCGCCCATCGCATGTTCGCGGATGCCGTACATCAGGTTGTTGCCGTCATAGTCTTCGGCAGTGATCGTTTTCATGCCTTTGACAAAAGTCAGGTTGGAAGCGGCCAGGTCAGCCGAACCGCCGATAATTTCCGGCACATGGGGAACAATTTTTTCCAGACACATCTGCGAAGCCTTGCGGGTGGCTGCTTTGGTCTGTTCGCGAATCGCCTCGTTTTTTAACGCGTTCAGAGCTTTGTCCCAATTTTTCGGCAGACGGTTGTTGATAACATCGTCAAATTTCGCACCGGCGGCCGCCGCCTTTCGGCACCATTTGTCATAAGCGGACAAAGAACGCCGGCCGGCTTCGCGCCAGGCGGACAGAACGTCGGCGGGAATTTCAAACGGGGCATACGGCCATTGCAGACCGGCAGCCATTGCCGCCCGTTCCTCGTCGCCGAGCGGCGAACCGTGACAGGCACTGGTTCCCTGTTTGGCCGGCGCGCCGAATCCGATGACGGTTTTGCAGGCCACCAAAACCGGGCGGTCGGACTTGTGCGCTTCCTCAATCGCCGCGGCTACCGCCTCCTGATCATGGCCGTCAACTGACAGCGTCTTCCAGCCGGCGGCTTCGAAACGTTTGATCTGGTCGACGGAACTGGCTTTGTCGACGGTGCCGTCAATGGTAATGTTGTTATTGTCCCAAAAAACGATCAGCTTGTTTAATTTCCAGTGTCCGGCCAGTGCGATCGCCTCTTCGGAAATGCCTTCCATCAGACAACCGTCGCCGGCAATAACATAGGTGTAATGACTGCACAGCGCGTCGCCGAAACGGGCATTCAGGCGCCGTTCCGCCATTGCCATGCCGACTGCCGAAGCAATCCCCTGTCCGAGCGGTCCGGTAGTCATTTCCACCCCGGCCAGATGACCGTATTCCGGATGGCCGGCGGTTTTGGCGCCGAGCTGACGGAAATTTTTGATATCTTCAAGCGAAATATCTTCAAATCCCAAAAGATAAAGCAGCGAGTACAAAAGCATTGAACCGTGGCCGGCGGAAAGGACGAAACGGTCGCGGTCAAACCAGCGCGGCGCTGCCGGATTAATCTTTACGTAGCGGGAAAAAAGCACGGTTGCAACGTCGGCCATGCCGAGCGGCATGCCGGGGTGCCCGGACTTTGACCTGTTAATGGCGTCGGCCGCCAGAAAGCGAATCGCATGCGCCATCCGCGAAGACAATTTCTGATGATCGTAAGACATCTTGTTCTCCTTATTAAACTTTTACTTGAGCCCGTGGGTGCGGTTATAGCGGTACTGCGCATTGCTCAAAACCAGTCCCATTTTGATGACGAACCCCGGTTCGTTGTCGGGAATCCTCATTTCCACATAATCGCCCTGATACATCACTTTTTCGCCGACATTCGGCACCTTGACGCTGACCGGGTGGTTTTCCCTGCCGATCAGGGCAACCTTGTTGTCGCCGGTATCGGTATAATAGCTGAAACGCACGTATTCGTTTGAAGCCTCCGTACGGCGGGAAACTTCAAAAATCGGCGCCACCACCGCCTTGGTCTGATTGCGCAGATCGGTACGGCAGTAACCTTCGTAGCCGATCAGTTCGATTTTTGCCTCTTCCTGTTTGCCGGCCATTTGCGTCATGCGGCTGAACTCGGGCACCAGCTGCACGTTCGGACAATAGCGGAAAAACGGCGCCTCTTTTTCGGCGGCGCAGGAAGCCAGCGCCAAAACGGCCGCGGCCAAAAGCATTTTTTTCGACATTAAAACATTCCTTGTTGTTCGGTTGACATAGCAAAGACTATAAAGAAAGGCTTTCAATTTGTAAATAGGCGGCAAAAAATTGTTTACAGCAAACCTTCGTCGACAAACAGCGCCACCAGTTCGCAATGGGAAGTATAAACGAACTGATCGACCGGTGTCACTTCGCACAGGCGATAACCGCCGTTTTGCAGAATTTCCGCATCGCGGGCAAAAGTTTCCGGATTGCAGGAAACGGCAATCAGTTTCCGCGGCCGTTTCCCCGCCGGCAGTGCCGCCAGCCGGGCGGCCTGCTCTTTCGCGCCGGCCCGCGGGGGATCGAAAACAACCGCCGCCAGCCCTTCCAGTTCGGCGCCTTCCAGCGGATATTTGAACAGATTGCGGCACACGATTTCGATATTGGCGATCATCTGCCGGTTGACGGAATTTTTAAAACCTTCCAGCAGTTCTTTTGAAGCATCGACAGCCAGCACCCGGTTGCCCGGCTTTTGCGCCAGCGGATAAGAAAAAGTACCGACACCGCAAAACAGGTCGGCAATTTTGCCGGAAGTTTTCCCCAAATACTTCAGCACCAAAGCGGTGAGTGCCGCCTGCCCTTCTTTCGAGGGCTGCAGGAAAGTCCCGGCGGGAATAAAAACGCCGACGCCGCCGGCTTCAATATACGGACGCCCCTTTTCCAGAATTGTTTCCGCCGGCCGGTCGGGAGCAAAGCGATGAGAAACGCGGACAACATCGGCGGCGGCCGAAACACGTTCAAATATAATCTCCCGCAGCTCAAGATTAAGCGGGCGGTCAAATTCCAGCACCGCGTCAAGACCGTTGTCCGCTTCCGTCAGCCACAGGTCGCCTTTTTCGACGTAAACGGTTTTGGCCCTGCCTTTCCGCCCTTCTTTAACCGTCAGCGGCACCCGGCACAATTCGGACAACAGGCCGCGGAAAAACTCAAGACCGCGGTTTAGAGCCGGGGTCAGCTGCGGACAACCGGGCAGATCAACAATTTCATTGCTGCGATATGCGTTAAAACCGAGCACAATTCCGCCTCCGGCGCGACGAAAGGCAAAGCTGGCGCGGCGGCGGCAGCCTTCTTTGATAAAAACGGGTTCGGAAAAAACAAAATCCTGCCGGGTAATGGATTGCAGCGCTTTTTGCACCACAGCGCATTTACGTTGCCGATATTCCTTTTCGTCCAGATGCCGCAGGGAGCACCCTCCGCAAACACTGGCCAAACTGCAATCCATTACATATTCCCCCAATCTACCGGCGTTACGCGCTTATCCTAAAACGCTATTGGTTAAAATATGATAAAAGTTAATTATATTTATAAAAAAAAGATGATTATTTAAAAAATATGCTATAACATAAGCCATATTTCAACTTATGCGCAATCAACAAGGACCGAGGGCCATGCGGAGAAGACTTCCCAAACACTTAAGTTATGATTATCAGCTCAAACTGGAAGAGGTGCCGACCAAACACGCCGACCGGATGCCGCTCAAAGTGGTGATGCCGGGGATTATTCTCGGCCTGCTGATGGCCGTCCTCGGCTGTTTTGAACTGACCGGCGGCATGTACGATCCCGAAGGCCTGGGCTATACGCTTGACGCCGACACCCGCGCGCCGCTGTTCAGCCACACCGCGGTCGACGCCGCTTTCATCATCATCGGGCTCGGCATCGTCATCGGTTCGATCGTGTCATACGTCCGTTACAAGAAAATCTTTTTCAACGGCAAGACCTTTTCCGTCGATCTGCGCGGCGTATTCGGCGAAAACGAACTGTTCCGCGAATTTTTGCGCAATTACGAGGGCGTCCGCCTGAGAATGGAATTTTTCCAGTTCGGCATTTTAAACAAAAACAAATACATTGTCGAGCTGGTGCACCGCGACCCCGAAAAAACCATTCCGCTTTATATTTCGACCGACGGTACCGGCATTTACCAGATTTGGTATTATTACGCCAAACGCCTCAACATGCCGACCGTCATCGACACCGACGAGGGAACCGTGAAAAGGGAAGTGCCGGAACTTGACAAGAGCCTGAAAGAGTATCTGTTTGCCAAAGGGCTGATCGCGGTTTACGAAGAAGCGCCGAAAACGCCCGCCGACATCGTCTGCATCAAAAAGGCGGATCGCACCGTCATCCGGCCGAAGCGGATGTTCTGGGACATTTTCAGTCTGCTCGGCGCGTTCTGGCTGTGTTTTTACCTGCTGGTGCTTGCCGCCGCGGCCTTCAACTATTCCCGGGTGGAAAGGATGATCGGTTCGCCGGCGCAGACCGCGGTTATCTTCGCCGCCGCCTTTTTGCTGGCAGTTTTGTTCATCGGCCTGATGTTTAAAAAAGACAAAATCGTGCTAAAGGACGGACGCCTGATCCTGGTGCACAAGTTTTTGTTTATCTCAAACAAAGAATATGCGGACTTAAGCCGCATCCGCGACATTCAGGCGGTCTACAACCCGGCGGCGGACAGCTACTATCTGGCAATTATCACCGACGACAACATGCTGGCTTTCGGCCGCGGGGTGCCGACGGAAGCCTTGCAGTGGATAAGGGATTTCGTCATCTATACGATGACGCGTTGAGGCTTTTGGCGGCCGCCGCATATTTTGGTTGCCAAATGCCGAGATTTGTTTATAACTTTTCAAACAAACGCAAACTTAAAACGAAAGTGGAAAAATGAGAGAAATTGATACCGGCGCACAAGAAGCCTTTATTAAAGAAGTCAACGAGGACCTGAAAAACGAATCGATGAAGAAGATGTGGGACAAATACGGCCTTTACATCATCATTCTGGTGGTTGCCGCCTTAACCGCCGCCGTCAGCTTCGAGGCCATCAAGGCCTGGTATACGAAAAAGCTGCAAACCTGGTCGGATTCCTACGCCTACGCGCTCAGCCTGCAAAACCAGGGCAAGTATGACGAGAGCATCGACACCTTCGACTATATCGCCGGCAAAGACTACGGCATATTCTCCGACCTTGCCAAAATGCAGAAGGCAAACATTCTGCTTGAGCAGAAGAAAAACGACGAAGCTTTCAAACTGATGAACGAAATTATCGAAGACAAGTCGTTTAACCCCCAGCTGCGCGACACGACGATCCTGAAACTGGCCTCCTATAAGCTGGACAATGCGCCGGCGGAAGAAATCGAAGAGCTGATCGGGGGCATTGCCGCCGACGGCGGCAACAGCTGGCAGCCGACGGCAAACGAAATGCTGGCGCTGGCTTATCTCCGCGACGGCAAAACCGCCGAGGCGAAGGAAATCTACAACCGTCTTCTGGCCGACGGCAAAACGCCCGAAGTGATGAAAGCGCGGATCAAAGACATTATATCCGTATTGCCGCAATAACAATTTTATCAGAGGTAAAGCCCATGCGATTGAACAAGAAAAGCGCCGTTGCCGCCATGTGTCTGGCTCTTGCCGGATGCGGAATGTTCGGCAAGGAAAAACTGCAAATCGACGGCGAGAGAATCCCGGTTTTGAGCGAAAGGGAAGTGATTGCCGCCGACTATACGGCGGGCGACATTCAGATCGTGCTGCCCAAACCGGCGGTCAACGCCGCCTGGCCGCAAAGCGGCGGCAACGCTTCGCACAACATGGGGCACTTAAAAAGCGGCGACAATCTGAAAAAGGCCTGGAGCAGCAGCTTCGGCAGCGGCAATTCCGG
>ENA-ORQX01002061-ORQX01002061.1-human-gut-metagenome-genome-assembly--contig:-NODE-2061-length-10965-cov-11.262786_pt1 | contig 10965 bp, 7 predicted proteins | sample MGYA00242170_ERZ509124 | MGnify/ENA primary metagenome ERZ509124 (study PRJEB26280, sample SAMEA2338647) | human gut metagenome | biome: human gut; feature: human-associated habitat; material: faeces... | reverse complement strand
ATACACGATATGACAAGCCCGGCGATCGCCAAGCCGCGGGGAGTTCTGAAAATTCCCACGAATGAAAAAATCAAACCCAAGGCCCACAATACCCAGCCGAGCCCCGGAACCCAGCTGAAAATCAAACCCAACAAGGCCAGAATAAAACCGGCGGTTCCCAGTCCGTTCGTGCTTCTCCGCTCCTGCTGATTGATAATGATCGTCTGCCCTTCGACCTGATGTCTGCCGACTTCATTTCCATTCTGCTTCGTAATATTATCCATAAAATTTAAGATTGTATCGTCCGTACCCCGACGACTGGTAATAAAAAGAAAAGCGTGGCACCGAAGCCCATTTCAGAATCGCAGGTCGTAGGAGTACCTTTTGGCGTGAAATAAGCGACAGCCCCACGCCTATATCCGCAGAATACGAATACGACGCGAGAAGATGTCTGCCTATTCTCCGCCAAAATGAATTTCCTACGTTCACGATTCGGGAACAGACTTACACTTTTCCGTGTGTATCAATATGTACGGCAAATATAGCGATCCTTTTCGAAATATACAATAGCGCATCGCGTCGGGAACTGCGACCGCAGAACAAGCGTGAAGCACGACGTAGAAACGAAATCCGGCCAAGACACGATCTCCCCGCTGCTAATCCCCGAACCGGACGGCAGCGGTTCTACGCATCCGCTCTTTCGGACCGCATTCAGTCCGGCCGTTGCCGAAAACAAAAATTTTCAGTACATTTGAGCGACAAAAAAATGCTTTCCATGTCCATTCCCCTCGCCGAACGACTGCGTCCCCGTACGCTCGATGAATATATCGGACAGGCCCACTTGGTCGGGCAGAACGGCGTATTCCGCAAGTTCCTCGAAACGGGCAATGTCCCCTCGTTCATCCTCTGGGGTCCGCCGGGCGTGGGAAAGACTACGCTGGCCAAGATCGTTGCCACGACTCTCAAACGCCCGTTCTACACCCTGTCGGCCGTCACGTCGGGCGTCAAGGAGGTGCGCGAGGTGTTGGAATCGGCCCGCAAGCAGAAATTCTTCGACTCCAAACCGCCGATCCTGTTCATCGACGAAATCCACCGCTTCAACAAGTCGCAGCAGGACTCGCTGCTGGGTGCTGTCGAGCAGGGCGTGGTGACGCTGATCGGAGCTACGACCGAAAATCCCTCGTTCGAGGTGATCTCACCGCTGTTGAGCCGCTGCCAGGTCTATATCCTCCAGCCGATGACCGACGGGGAACTGCAAACCCTTTTAGACCGGGCTCTGGCCACCGATCCGGAGCTCAAAACCCGGGAGATCGAGGTACAGGAAACCGAAGCGCTGTTCCGCTTTTCGGGCGGCGACGCCCGAAAGCTGCTCAACATTCTGGACATCATCACGGGCGCCGCAGACGGCAAAGTAACGATCACCAACCAATACGTCACCGACTGTCTGCAGCAGAACATCGCCCTCTACGACAAGAACGGCGAACAGCACTACGACGTGATCTCGGCCTTTATCAAATCGGTGCGGGGCAGCGATCCCAACGCAGCGATCTACTACCTGGCCCGCATGCTGGCCGGAGGCGAAGAGCCGCGCTTCATCGCCCGCCGGCTGGTGATCCTGGCCTCGGAAGACATCGGCCTGGCCAATCCCAACGCCCTGCTGCTGGCCAACGCCTGTTTCGACACGGTGCACAAGATCGGCATGCCCGAAGCCCGCATCACGCTGGCCGAAACCACGATCTACCTGGCCACCTCGCCCAAGAGCAACTCGGCCTACATGGCCATCAACCAGGCGCTCTCCTTCGTCGAACACGATACGACCAACCGGCCCGTACCCCTGCACCTGCGCAACGCCCCGACCAAGCTGATGGATCAGGCGGGGTACGGCAAAGGCTATAAATACGCCCACGACTACGGCGGGTTCGCCGGGCTGGAGGTCATGCCCGAAACGCTCAAAGGCAAGAAATTCTACGAGCCGAACACCCGCAACGCCGCCGAAGCGAAGATCGCCGCATGCATCCGGGAGCTGTGGAAGGACAAATATAAATAACAGCCGGAGACACAACGCCTTCCGGCATTCCTGAAGCCGACTGCCGGACAGCCCCGAAAATACGATCGGACGACATCCCGTATTTCACCCCGGCGAACGGCAGCGACACAAGCGACCAAAATATACCGACAAACGGCAAAAGAGCACAGCGGGCAATCCCTGAATCATAAATCCCGAAACCGGGACGGAATCTATCCCCGGAAACATAAAGACTGCCGACATGTTGAAAACAGGCGCTATATTGAATTTCCTGGTCGCGGCGGGACACCTCGCCTGCCTACCTTGGCTCTATCCCGTACTGTCGATCTATCGCATCGACGGAATCATGGAAACGCTGGCCCTCCGCTACGGGGCCGCCATTCCTTATCTGCTGACCGTCGCCATTGCGTTCATCTTCGCCGTATTCGGCCTCTACGGACTTTCGGGCGCCGGGATCATCCGCCGGCTGCCGCTGCTCGAAACAGGTATTTACACCATTGCCACCCTCTTCCTGCTGCGGGCCGTCGCGGGCGTTGCGGAAATGGCCGTGACGGGCTGCGCTCTTCTTGCGGACAGTACGGCAGCCTTTGCTGCCGCCGTCGTCGGCACGCTCTACCTGCTGGGCGGGCGGCGTAAATTCGGCAGGCAGGAATCCGAATGAAACACAAACTTCGCCGGCAGTTTACCGAAGAATACAGAGAACAACAAAATAGCATGAAACGCATAGGACTCATATCCGACACCCACGGCACGTTCGACCAAACGCTCAAAACATTCCTCAAGGACGTGGACGAAATCTGGCACGCCGGGGACATCGGCTCTCCGGAGGTCGCCGACCAGATCGCGGCGTTCAAACCCCTGCGGGCCGTCTATGGCAATATCGACGGAGGTATCATGCGACGCACCTACCGTGAATTTCTCTCCTTCGAGTGCGAAGGGGTGAGCGTCCTGATGACCCACATCGGCGGCTATCCGCCCCCGCCACTACACCCCGCAGGCCGTAGCGCGGATCCAATCGCTGCGCCCGAAAATCTTCATCGCGGGGCACTCCCACATTCTCAAGGTCATCTACGACCCCGTTTACGACCTGCTTCACCTCAACCCCGGCGCTGCCGGCTGCTACGGTTTCCACAAGGTGCGCAGCGCCCTGCGCTTCACCATCGACGGCACCGACATCCGCGACATGGAAATCGGCGAATGGCCTCGTCCCGGCGCTTGATAAAGGGGCGAAATCGTTCAATATGCAATATTTTTATTTAACATAATATTATCTGGGATTCCGTCGTTATAAGTCTGTAATTTTAACAGGACAAAACGTACATTTTCGACAAGCGAGGAGAGAGCGACCGCGTTCGCTTTTCCGAACACGGAAAACTAAAAAAGGAATCCAAGATGCAAGCTAAAATCTCAAAAACGCTCGAGGCCATCATCGCCCGTACGGCATTCGAAACCTCGAAACGCGCTATTACCCACTCACTCAAGGATTTTCTCACCCTTGAGATTCTGCGGGAAGAGGGGTCCTTAGCGCATCAGATACTCACCTCCCGCCTCAAGGACTGGGAGATTCACCAAATATGCCTTCGCATCGAAAGCGAGATTCGGTCGGTATCGGCACCCGATTCATCGAGGCAGAATCCCGAAGAATTTTTCCCTTTATACACCAGAGAATTACAACGATTGTTCGCCCCGATGCACCATGTTTCGACGGCACACGCACTGCTGCACATCGTGAGCGACCCGCACACGATCACTTCGCAGGTGCTGGCCATGTACCATTTCGATGCACAGGCGATAGCGACCGAACTGCAAAAGATGACCTCGGTGGCCAATCAGAAGACGCCTTCGGATACCGATTTTCGGCCGACACCCGAACTACGGTTCATCGGCCTGCGCGAACCTGTCCGGGACACTCCTCCTGCGGAACCTGCCTTGTTGGACAAATTCGGCACCGACCTTACGTACGAAGCTCGCAGAGGCCGCATCGATCCCGTCGTAGGACGCGAGCGGGAGATGGAACGCATCGTGCAGATCCTCTCGCGCCGCAAGAAGAACAACCCGATCCTGATCGGCGAAGCCGGCGTGGGCAAGAGCGCCATCGTCGAAGGGCTGGCCCTGCGGATGGCAGCGGACGAAGTTCCCGCCACCATCCGCGGCAAACGGCTCTATTCGCTCGACGTATCGTCGCTCCTGGCCGGGACCAAATACAGAGGTGAGTTCGAAGAACGGATGCAGCGACTTCTCGAAGAATTGCGCAGGAAGCAGGACTCGATCCTCTTCATCGACGAAATACACACCATCGCGGGCGCAGGTTCGACCCAGGGAAGCCTCGACACGGCCAACATTCTCAAACCCGCCCTGGCGCGGGGCGAATTGCAGGTCATCGGAGCCACGACGCTGGACGAATATCGCGAAGATATCGAGAGCGATCCCGCGCTGGAACGCCGCTTTCAGAAAATCCTCGTCGAACCCGCTTCGGAAGAGGAAACCCTGCAAATCCTGCACAACATCGCACCCCATTACGAACGGCACCACGGAGTGCGCTACTCGGACGAAGCATTGCGGGCCTGCGTCGCCCTGACCGGGCGCTACATTACCGACCGCAACTTTCCGGACAAGGCGATCGACGTGCTGGACGAAGCCGGGGCACGTATTCACCTGCAGGACAAAGGCAAAACCGAAAAACCGTCCCGAAAAACCGCATCCCGCGAACCGGTCGGCGCCGCAGCAGGAGCCAAAACGCCCAAAAACCGCTCCCGCAAAACGGCGGCAGCGGACACGACGACTGTCGGTGGCGCCGTATGGACTCTTCCGTCCGATCCCGGCCCGCCCGAAATCCGGGCCGAGCATATCGAGCAGGTTATTACCTCCATGACGGGAATCCCAGCCGAACGGCTCTCGGGCAGCGAAAGCGAACGTCTGCGCGGCCTTGCGGACTATCTTTCGGCCCGCGTCATCGGCCAATGCGAAGCCGTCGAAAAGATTTCGCGGTCGATCCAACGCTCCCGGGCGGGACTCAAGGACGAAGGGCGTCCGATCGGCGTCTTCATGTTCGTCGGACCGACGGGCGTGGGCAAAACCCTGCTGGCGAAAGAGCTCTCCAAATGGCTCTTCGACGAGAACAAGGGACTCATCCGTATCGACATGAGCGAATACAGCGAAAAACACAACGTCGCACGGTTGATCGGCTCCCCGCCGGGATATGTCGGCTACGGCGAAGGCGGACAGCTCACCGAAGCGGTACGCCGCCATCCCTATTCGGTCGTCCTGTTCGACGAAATCGAGAAAGCCCACCCCGAAGTCTTCAACACCCTGTTGCAGATCTTCGACGAGGGACACCTCACCGACGGTTCGGGGCGCAAGGTCGATTTCCGAAATACGGTAATCATTCTCACCTCCAACGTCGGATCGCGGGCCGCGGCAATACGCTCCACGCAGGTCGGGTACAGCACCTGTTCGAAATCGGACACCCAGCAGAAAGCCCCGCAGTCGGAATACCGCCGGGCGCTGGAAGAAACCTTCGCACCGGAGTTCCTGAACCGCATCGACGACATCGTCATCTTCCGCACGCTCGACCTCTCGGACGTGGAGCGGATCATCGACCTGGAACTCAAGGGGCTGCTCTCCCGTACCGACCGACTCGGCTACAAGGTCGAAATCACCGACGAGGCGAAGCGGACCCTTGCCGCCATCGGCTACCAGCGCAAATACGGCGTCCGCGCCCTGCGCCGCACGCTGCTCGAACGCATCGAGGAACCTCTCTCGGGACTGATTATCGACGGCAAACTGCACAGCGGGGAGCGGGTGATCGTGGAACCCGACGGCGAAAAGGAGGTGATTCTCCGGGTCGCCTAACATAAATCCGCACCAGTGGCGGACGGTTTTCGAATCCCGGCCGAAGCAAGTATCGGCCGGGATTTTCACGCCTCACCCACTCCTTCGACTAAGCGGTTTTCCAGAACCGACAACAACCCCGGCCCGACATACGGAATAACCCCGAACAGTCCTCCCGGCAACGAGGCATTTGCATCGAAACCGGGAACAGCTCCATATATGTCCGTCCCGCATGCTTTCGACATCTGCCTGCAAAATCGGCCCCGACACCCGGTCGAAAGGTCCGGACATCAGACTCCGTTCCCCCTTCGAAACGGATGCGAAAGAGGGATAATCGATTATTTTCGTACCTTTGTCGTCTGATTCAAGAAATATATGTACCGTTTTTCAACCTACAAACGACAATACAAAGCCAATCTGAAACTGGCCCTGCCCGTCGTGATGACCCAGTTGGGGCAGATCCTCGTACAGGTCGCCGACAACGTCATGGTCGGCCGTTACGGAGGCGACGACCCCACGCCGCTGGCCGCCACTTCGTTCGGCGGCTCGGTCTTCTTCATCCTCTTCATCGCCGGCGTCGGCATCGCACTGGGCCTCACGCCCCTGATCGGCGAACTCTACGCCCAGGGCGACCGTTGCAAATCGTCGCAATACCTGCAAAACGGCCTGATGTTCTATACTCTGTTGGGATTTCTGGTCTGCGGGCTCCAACTGGCCGTCATCCCTTTGATGTACCACATGGGACAGCCCGTCGAAGTGGTCGATATGGCCATACCGTATTACAAGTTGCTGGCTTACAGCATGCCGTTCATCATGCTCTTCTTCACCTTCAAGCAATTCCTCGAAGGCGTCGGAAACACCCGGGTCGAAATGGTCGTGGTGATTCTCTGCAACCTGATGAACGTCGGCTTGAACTGGATTTTCATCTACGGCCACCTCGGATTCGAAGAACTGGGCGCCACAGGTGCGGGGCTCGGCACCCTCGGATCGCGCATCGCCATGCCGATCATGATTATCGGCTATTTCTACAAAAAACAGAAATACCGCGCCTATCTTCAGGGATTCTCGCCCCGCAACTATTCGGTCAAAACGATCCGCACATTGCTGCGTATGGGCCTTCCGATCTCCCTGCAGATGTTTCTCGAAGCCTCGGCCTTCGTCGGCACCAGTATCATGATGGGCTGGCTGAGCAAAACGGCCATCAGCGCCAACCAGATCGCCATGACCTTGGGCAACTGCGCCTTCATGATCGTGACTTCGATCGGTGCCGCCACGACCATCCGCATCTCCCACTGCTACGGCGCCCGCAGCTTGAAGGAGCTGACTCTGGCGGCAAAGGCCTCCTACCACCTGGTCATCGCCTGGAACCTCTTCGCCGCCATCACGTTCATCTCGCTCTGCAACGTCATCCCGACTTTCTTCACCACCAACGCCGAAGTGATCGACCTGGCCTCGAAGCTGATCCTGCTGATCGCCGTTTACCAGTTGGCGGACGGCATCCAGAACGTTTCGGTAGGCATTCTGCGGGGTATTCAGGACGTGAAGATCATCATGCCGATCGCTTTCCTCTCGTACATCGTCTTCAACCTGCCGGTGGGTTACCTGTTGGGCTTTACATTGGGAATGGGCGCACAGGGGCTGATTCTGGGCTTCACCGTCGGTCTTACGACGGGCCGCCGTACTGCTGATCGTCCGCTACCGCCGCGATATCCGGCGCTGGAAGGCCGGCATCCGATAATCCGGGATCTCCGCTTCCCGGCAGCGACGCACATCCGCCCGGCGGGAATATGCCGGAGTCTCAGCCGAATAAATTTGGCATTGCTCCCGGATTTCACTATCTTTACCGAAATTTATGACTCCAATGGATAACACCAAACCATATACGAAAGCGCCCAAGCCCGAAATCGGTCGCGGCTGCACGTTCTACTACGCCCCCGAAGGGGTCGCAGCCAAGCCTTGCGAGGGTTGCTACAAACTGCACGAAACAGCCTGGCTGGAGCAATACCCGCAACACACGCCGACCGATATTTTCGAAGTGCGCTTCAAGAACACCCGGCGCTCCTACTACCAAAACGTCAATAATCTGCCGCTGGAACGGGGCGACATCGTCGCTGTGGAAGCTTCGCCGGGACACGACATCGGCATCGTCTCCCTGACGGGCGACATGGTAGCCCGCCAAATGCGCCGCGTGGGTTTCAACCCCTACAACGGCGAATTCAAGAAGATTTACCGCAAGGCCAAACCCTACGACATCGAACGCTGGCAGGAGGCCATCGCTCTGGAGCACGAAACGATGATCACCGCACGCCAGATCGCCGCCGAAATGGGACTCAATATGAAAATCGGCGACGTGGAGTACCAAGGCGACAAGATCAAGGCGATCTTCTACTACATCGCCGACGAGCGCGTGGATTTCCGCGAGCTAATCAAGGTCTTCGCCGAACGGTTTCACATCCGCATCGAAATGAAACAGATCGGCGCCCGCCAGGAAGCGGGACGCATCGGCGGCATCGGAGCCTGCGGCCGCGAACTGTGTTGCGCATCGTGGATCTCGAATTTCTCGAGTGTGACGACCAACTCGGCCCGTATGCAGGAGATCTCCCTCAACCCCCAAAAACTGGCCGGACAGTGCTCGAAACTCAAGTGCTGCCTCGCCTACGAATACGACACCTACGTGGACGCCCGCAAGGAGTTCCCCCGTCTGCGGGAACCGCTCCAGGCTCTCGACGGCGAATATTACCTGGTCAAAACCGACATCCTGGCCGGTACCATGTCCTTCAGCAGCAGCAAGGATACGATGACCAACGTGGTGACGCTTCCCGTCGCCCGCGTCAAGGAGATCATAGCGCTGAACCGCGCCGGCAAGAAGGTCGATCAGCTGTCGGCGGAGCAACCACAACGGGAGAAGTTCGAAGAACCGACCTATCGCTCGGAGGAGGACAGCATCACACGCTTCGACGGCAACGGCTCCAAACGCAAGGGCCGCAACCGACGCCGCAGCGACCGGGCAGAGGAACGCGAGAACCGGAACAACGGTGCCCGCAGCGGAAGCGCCGCAGAAGCGGCCGCCGTTTCGGAATCCCGCAAGGACGAAAAACAGGAACCCGCTGCCAACCGGAGTGAACGCCGCGAAAAACGCGACCGCCGTGAACGGAATAATCGAAACGGACAAGGCGAAAGCCGCGAATCGCGCGGAGAAAGGAATAACGGTCAGGGCGAACCGCGCAACCCACGCAACAGCGACCGGAACGGGTCGCGCAACGGACAGAGCACCCAGAAAAACGAACAGCGCACCGAACGCGGGAACACCTCCGGCGAACAGAACGGTGAACGCGGCAACGGTCAGGGCTCTCGCAGCGAACAGCGCGGGGAACGTCGTTCGGAGCGTTCTCGTTCCGAAAACCGTCCGGGACAAAACGGCTCCGAAACCGATCCGACTCCGACACACTCCCAATCTCCGGGCGAAGAGGGACAGAACGGTGCCCGCCGCCGTCCTCGGGGACGCGGAGGACGCAACCGTCGGGAAGGCAACCGTCGGGAAGGCGGAAACGGAGAGACAGCACAACCCGAACCGCCGAAAAAAGAGCAATAACGACTCGTAATGTACCTGCGGAGTATCATAGCGATCGCCGGAATGCTCGTTACGAGCTGCCTTTCGCCGCATCAGACGGTCGTAACCGATACCGGGGGCGGCACGTGGAGCGAAAGTGCCGAAATCGAAATTCCGAACGCGGATACCGTGACCCCGCGCGACCTATACATCGTCGTGCGTTACAACGACTCCTTTCGGGACGACACGCTGCGGCTGACGATACGGACCATTTCGCCCGACTCCCTGGTTTTCGAGGAATCCTACACGCTGGGCCTTCCTCCCCGCAGGCACCCGGCAGCCCTCGCGGAGGAAGCGTCGGTTCCCTATCGTCGGCACGTAATTTTTCCCGACAGCGGCATTTACAGGATGGCTTTCACCCCGGCGATGCCGGTCCGGGGCGTGGAAGCCATCGGCATCAACCAGCAAAAAAGCGAATAAAAACAGATGGGCAAAGACAAACTCAGACGCTTTGCGGAGAACCTCACGTTCGAATGTTTCGTACAACCCGCCTTCGAGGAGGCCTTCCGCCGCGACCATCCGCTCAAAGGACATTGGCACAGCGACTTTTTCCATAACGACCGTCCGATCGTACTCGAACTGGGCTGCGGCAAGGGCGAATACACCGTCGCACTCGCGGAGCGCGACCCCAACCGCAACTTCATCGGTATCGACATCAAGGGTGCCCGCATGTGGCGCGGAGCCAAAACCGCCACGGAACGGCAAATGCGCAACGTCGGTTTTCTGCGTACCCGCATCGAAATGATCGCCTCCTTCTTCGCCGAAGGAGAGGTCGATGAGATCTGGATCACCTTCCCCGATCCGCAGCTCAAATCGCGCCGGGCCAAGAAACGGCTCACCTCACCCCTCTTCCTGGGCCAGTACGCACAGATGCAGGTTCCCGGCGGACGAATCAACCTCAAGACCGACTCGCAACACCTCTACGCCTACACGCAAGCCGTGATCGAACGGTTCGGTCTGCCCTGCGACGTGGCCAACAACGACATCTACGGCTCGGGGTTCGCGGACGAAATACTCTCGGTCAAGACCGCCTACGAACAGATGTTCCTCGAACGGAAGCTGCCGATCACCTACACCCGCTTCTCGCTGGGTGAACGACGCGATTTCCCGCCGTTCGACTGGGAAGGCGACGACACGGACGAGAAGGACAACGAAGAAGCACGGAAAAACCGAAACGCAATGCCATAAATTACAGCGCAGGGTGTCGATCACAACACCCCGCGCTTTTTCTCTCCGGTCCTGCGGACTTCCCGTACATCCGAATCAATCGGGCACATTCGCAATCCGTCCGCTATCCGGCAATACCAGCCATTTCAACATACGGGCCAGCTCCGTGTTGTCCAGTACGCCGTTAATCCGTTCGGAGCCTGTCCCGTACAGATAGACGGGCACCATCGCCGCCGTATGTCCGCCGGTGCTGAAACGGTACTCGATCCCGGCCTCCTCGTGCTCGAAATCGACATCGGCCGAAGGAATCGAAAGACCGCCCGTTTCGTGATCGGCCGTAACGACCACGAGC
>ENA-ORQX01002052-ORQX01002052.1-human-gut-metagenome-genome-assembly--contig:-NODE-2052-length-10996-cov-3.143223_pt1 | contig 10996 bp, 6 predicted proteins | sample MGYA00242170_ERZ509124 | MGnify/ENA primary metagenome ERZ509124 (study PRJEB26280, sample SAMEA2338647) | human gut metagenome | biome: human gut; feature: human-associated habitat; material: faeces... | reverse complement strand
GTCCCAGCCTTCCGGCTGCCAGCATTTTTCCGGCGCTATCGCCAGCAGCGTCCGGTACGAGTTTTCGCCGACGCTCAGTTCGGCGTCGTAATAACCGACCGCCAGGTCGGAGGTAATCTCAATTTCCAGCCGGCCGTACGTTTTTTTGCCGACCGTCCGCCTTTCCGGCAGGGTAACGACGACAAAGGAAACCTCCGACTTTTCGCCTGTCTGCCGGCTGACGACGGAAAGGCCGAAATCGCCTTCGATTTCGTTTTCGGGGACCACGACGTCAAAAACCTTGCGGCTTCGGGGAATAACGTAAACGGGTTCCAACGCCGTCTGCCAGCGGCGGTTGTCCAAAGCGCGGAGAGAGCGGGCGATTTCTTCGCCGCTGCCGGCCTTATATCCCAGAACGCCGGCAAAAAAACGCACCGTTTCGTCGCTCACCTCGTGGCAGGCGGCTTTCAACCCGCAATCGGTGTAAGCGGTGGCAATGCCCAGGCGGTCGGCCAGTTCGCGCAACTTTTCATCCATGATGTTTTCCCCCTATTTTTTAATTTCAAACAACAAAACGCTCCACGCCGGCACCGTAATTGTGCCTCCGGAAGCGATTTTTTTCCGGCTGACGAACTTCTCCGAAGTGTCCAGCAGCAAATTCCATTTCATCCCTCTGCCCAGCAGCGGCAGCTTCCATTCCGTTTCCGCCGCGCCGGCATTGTAAATGCCTAGGACAAAGCGGCCGTTGCGGTAAACGCAGTACGACAAAGCCTTGCGGTTGCCGTCGTACCAGTCGGCGTCGGCAAATTCTTTTCCGTTCTCGTTGTACCAAACCATGTCTTTGATCCCGTCCGGTCCGTACTTGCCGGTAAAGAAACGTTTTTTCTCATAAATTTTCAATTTGCGGCGGAGAGCGATCAGCCGGCGGACAAATTCGGTAAACTCGGCATCGTCGCCGTCAACGGCCTCCCAACACAGCCATGTCAGCACATTGTCCTGGCAATAGGGATTGTTGTTGCCCATCTGGGTATGCAGAAACTCGTCGCCGGCAAACAGCATCGGCGTGCCTACCGACAAAAGCAGGGTCGCCATGATCGCCCTGGCGCGGCAGCGGCGGTTGGCAACAACCGACGGATTGTCGGTTTCGCCTTCTTCGCCGGAGTTCCAGCTCCAGTTGGCATTGGTGCCGTCGCGGTTGTCCTCGCCGTTGGCCGCGTTGTGCTTGACATTGTAGCTGACCAGGTCGTTCAGGCAGAAGCCGTCGTGTGCGGTTACAAAATTAAGACTGCTCCAAATATCGCGGTTGTGGTAGTTAAAAATATCGCTAGAACCGGAAATGCGGCTGGCAAGTTCCGCCGTCTGATACTGGTCGCCTTTCCAAAAACGGCGGACCACGTCGCGGAAGCGGTCGTTCCATTCACTCCAGCCCGGCGGAAACGCGCCCAGCTGATAACCGCCGTCGCCCACGTCCCACGGTTCGGCAATCAATTTGACGTTTTTCAAAACCGGATCCTGACGGACGGCGTACAAAAATCCGCTTTCGGCGGTAAAACCGCCTTTTCTCCGGCAGAGCGTGGTCGCCAGATCAAAGCGGAAGCCGTCGACATGCATTTCTTCCGTCCAGTAACGCAGGGAATCCGTAATCAGCTGAAGCACATAAGGGTTTTCGGCATTGAACGAAGCGCCGCAGCCGGTGCTGTCGTAATAATAGCGCTTGTTTTCCGAATTGAGCATGTAATAGGAGGCGTTGTCAATCCCCCGGTAACAAAGCGTCGGCCCCATCTGGTTGCCTTCCGCGGTATGGTTGTAGACCACGTCCAAAATCACTTCCAGCCCGTTTTGATGATAGAGCTTCACCATTTTTTTGAACTCGTCCAAATCGTCGCAGGCCAGATAAGACTGTTCCGGCGCAAAAAAGCTGCAGCTCTCGTAGCCCCAGTAATTGTCGCGGGGAAAGCCCTTTTTGTGCCGGTTGCCGAAAAAGGCGTGCACCGGCAGCAGCTCCACCGCGGTGATCCCCAAATTTTTCAGATAAGACACCACCGCCGGCGCGCAAAGGCCGAGAAAGGTGCCGCGGTGCCGGTCGGGAACCTGCGGGTGCAGTTTGGTATAACCGCGAACATGCGTTTCGTATAAAACGCTTTCGTTAAAACCGTATGCCGGACGGATATCGTCTTCCCAGTCGAAACGGTCCTCGACCACCACCGATTTGGGCACATAGGGCGCGCTGTCCAACTCGTTGAAGGAAAGGTCTTTGTCCGGACTGTCGGGATTATAACCGAAAATCGCCTTGTGCCAGATCAGTTTGCCGCTCAGCTTTTTGCCGTAGGGATCAAACAGCAGCTTGTTGGGATTGAAACGATGCCCCTCCTCCGGCTTGTAGGGGCCGTAAACGCGATAGCCGTATATCTGCCCGGGCTTGAGTCCGCCGACATAAACATGCCAGACGTTGTTGTCGTTGACGGTAACGGCGATCCGCGAAACCTCTTCGGTGCCGTTTTGGTTGAACAGGCACAGTTCCACTTTGGTCGCATGGGCGGAAAAAAGCGCGAAATTGACGCCCCTGCCGTCATAGTGAGAGCCCAGCGGATAAGGCGTTCCCGGTTGTATCTTAAAACTGCTCATCGTTTCTCCTCCCGGCTCTTTTATATACTATCTGACCGGTTTGATGACAACGGTCGACAATGCCGACAGCGTGAGCTTTATCGAATAGGGCTTGCCGTTCCATTCCTGCCGCTCGGCATAACGGACGCCGTCGTTTTTGACGCCGCTGCCCCAGTAGTTTTTGTCGTCGCTGTTGAATATCTCCTGATAACCGCAGTTTTCCGGCACGCCGACCCGGTAATCTTCGCGCACGACGGGAGTAAAGTTGCAGACAACGATCAGATAGTCGCCCGGCGTTTCGCCTTTACGAATATAAGAAATGACACTGTCGGCCGCGTTGGCATGATCCAGCCACTCGAAACCGCGGTAGTCGAAATCGATTTCATAAAGCGGCGGATTGCCCTTGTACATCAGGTTGAGGTCGCGGACGCAGTTCTGCATTCCCTTATACATCGGATAATCGAGCAGGTGCCAGCGCAGGCTTTCGTCATAGTTCCATTCCCAGTCCTGACCGAAATCGCAGCCCATGAACAGCAGCTTTTTGCCCGGATGGGTATACATAAAGCCGTAATAGGCGCGCAGGTTGGCAAACTTCTGCCATTCGTCGCCCGGCATTTTGCACAGCATCGACCCCTTGCCGTGGACCACTTCATCGTGGGAAATCGGCAGAATAAAATTCTCGTTAAAGGCATACAGCAGGCCGAACGTCAGCATGCCGTGATGATACTGACGGTAAATCGGATCCTTGCTGATATATTTCAGGGTATCGTTCATCCAGCCCATGTTCCATTTGTAGCCGAAGCCGAGACCGCCCATCGAAGTCGGGCGGGAAACCATCGGCCAGGCAGTGGACTCTTCGGCGCAGGTGCAGGCTCCCTGATTGAGCCCGTAAACCAGTTCGTTCATCCGCCGCAGGAAGGCAATCGCCTCCAGATTTTCATTGCCGCCGTAAATGTTCGGAATCCATTCGCCGGGATTGCGGGAATAGTCGAGATAAAGCATCGAAGCCACCGCATCCACCCGCAGCCCGTCGATGTGATATTCCTTCAGCCAGTAAAGCGCGTTGGTGCACAGATAGTTGAAAACTTCGGTGCGGCCGTAGTTGTAAATCTTGGTTCCCCAGTCTTTGTGCTCGCCCTTGCGCGGATCGGCGTGTTCGTACAAATGGGTGCCGTCAAATTCGCACAGGCCGTGCCCGTCCTTCGGAAAATGGGCGGGAACCCAGTCCATGATCACCGCGATCCCCGACTGATGGAACTTGTCGATCAGATAACGCAGGTCGTCCGGCGTGCCGAAGCGACTGGTAGGCGCAAACATGCCGACCACCTGATACCCCCAGGAAGCGTCAAGCGGATGTTCGGCCAGCGGCAGAAACTCGACATGGGTAAAGCCCATGTTGGTCACATAGGGTACCAGCGTATCCGCCATTTCGCGATAAGTCAGATACTCGCCGCCGTTTTCGCCTTTGCGCCGCCAGGAACCGGCATGCACTTCGTAAATCGACATCGGCCCCGTAAGGCGGTTGTGGCGGTCGGGATGAGACATCCATTCCTCGTCGTTCCAGCGGTAATGGTTCAGGTCATAGACGATCGACGCGTTATGCGGACGTTTTTCGGCATAAAAGCCGACCGGGTCGGATTTGGTGAGAATATAGTCCTGCTGCGTTTTGATTTCGTATTTGTAAACTTCGCCCTCGCCCAGACCGGGGACGAAAATGTCCCACACGCCGCAGGTCGGATATTTGCGCATGACGCAGGTGCGGCCGTCCCAGTTGTTGAAATTGCCGACCACCGAAACGCGTTTGGCGTTCGGCGCCCAGACGGCGAAGCTGACGCCTTTGACGCCGTCCTGTTCGCAAACGTGAGCGCCCAATTTCCTGTACATTTCCAGATGGCTGCCCTCGCCTAAGAGATAGACGTCGATGTCGCCGAGCGTCGGCCGGAACCGATAAGTGTCTTCCGCCTCGTAAAACTCGCCGCGGTCGTTTTCGATTTTGAACCGGTAGGAAAAATTGTCGCCGGCGCCGAGGTTGATCTGGAAAAAACCGCGTTCGTCAAGGCGGTTCATCATACCGCGCGAAACGCCGTCGCGGCCGATCACCTCAATTGATTTCGCATGCGGCTGAAAAGCGCGGATAAACACGTTTTTGCTGCCTTTGTCGCGGTGTATGCCAAGCACGGCAAAAACATTGCCGTGATCGCCGTCGATGACGGCTTCCATCTCTGCGTCGGATAATAAATTTTCCATATAATAACCTCTAAATTTGAACTAAAAAAAAGCGTGGCTCTTTAAATCTATCTATAGTTTCTTATCTATAGAATTGCAAGCAAATTACACCACAAAGACATTTTTATTTGGTTAAAAAATTTTATCGCCGGTTAATTATTGATTTTGTATGAGATTACATATTGACGGATAAAATTTTGTATGTATATTAGATGATGTTAACCGAACTTTTTTATTTGGAGTAAGTGATGGTAAATTATAATGAAAACGCTATCAGAGAAGCAGCCTACTACATCTGGCAGAACGCCGGATGCCCGCAGGGTCAGGACGAAAAATTCTGGATGATGGCGGTTGAACAGCTGAACGGCGGCAAATGCTGCTGCTCGAAGTCTTCTTCCGCAAAATCGACTTCCTGCAAATCTGCTTCCGCGAAAAAAGCAGCCCCGAAAAAAACCGCTAAAAAGTAAGTTTGATTCAGGACACTTTCGAGCTAAAAAACCTCTCGTCAAAGAGAGGTTTTTATTTTTGCTTTTTCCTTTTTTGATTTTTTTGGCAAACGGCTTTCATTCTGTTTTTTCAGGGTTTGCGGGCCATCACGATCCAGCCCCAGACTTCCGCTTCCCCTTCGTTGCGAAGCTTGACGCGGTTTAACTTTTCAATGATAAAACCGCGCTTTTTCAAACCTTCTTCGACGTAACTTTTACTGTGCAGAAAACGTCCCGACAGATGGAGAAAATAATCGTCTTTGTTATGAGAATTTTCACTGACGCTGAACAAAATCCGCCCTCCTGGCTTCAAAGCGTCAAACATCAAAACAAAGACGCTGCCGAGTTCGCCGAAATAGGTGAACACGTCGGCGGCGTTGATCAGGTCATAACCGTTTTCGTGCCGGGACAAAAACTGACTTAAGTCCTGATTGTACAGGCGGGTGTAAAGTTTTTTGCGGCGGGCGACTTCCAGCATTTTTTCCGACAGGTCCACGCCGTCCAGGCCGCGGAATTTCGCATATTTTTTCAAATAGGCTCCGCACAGGCCGGTGCCGCAGCCGGCGTCCAGAATCTTCATTTTCTTGAGCCTGACGTTTTGCGCCAGCGCTTCCAACGCCTCCGCCATCAGGCTCGGCACCGCATAGTCCAGACTGCCGAGCACATTCTCGAAATCGTCGGCAAAAGCGTTAAAAATGTCGCGCACGTAAACGCTGTTGATCTGGCTGACGTGACCGGCGTTCAGCATGGCGCCGGTCATATGCCTGACGATCGGGTTGTCGGGATATTCGCGCTGCCAGCGGCGGGCATGGGAAAGAACGTCGGTTGCCGGGCTCTCAACCGCAATTTCATACAACAGATAGCCGAAGTTGATCTGCTGGTCGTTGTCGCCTTTGGACAGCACCACCGCCCGCCAGCCCATTTCCAGCGCGCGGTCATATTCCTTTTTCTGCTGAAAGGCCTGCGAAAGCAGGTTGCAAAGCCAGCAATCTTCGGGATTTTTTTCGTACAGTTCCGACAAAATCAAAATCGCTTCGTCGGAGCGGCCGAGTTCAATGCAGACCCCGGCCAGCAGATTTTGCGCTTCAAGGGAATCCGGATACGACTGCACGGTGCGTTTGGCATAAAAATAGGCGGTGTTGAAATCGCGGCGTTCAAAATAAATGGACGCGGCGTTCAGCACCGCGGTATAGAAATCGCGTTTTGTTTCCATCGCCCGCTGATAAAATTTCAACGCCCCGTCAAAATCTTTTTTGCGATAACGCAGATTGCCCATCACCGAAAGCGCGGACGCATTCCGCGGATTGATTTTCAGCGCCCGTGCGGCGGCGTTTTGGGCTTCCGCGTAATCCTGCAGTTCATAAAAAATAATCGCCAGATTGGCGGCGGCAATGTCTGACTTCCCGTTTATTTTCAACGCCTTGCGATAATATGCGACCGCTTCCTCCTTTTGCCCCAGCCCGTCGTAGCAATTGGCGATATAAACGAGAATGTCCTCGCGTTTCGGGTCTTCGGCCAGAACGTTCAAAAAAGAACGAAGCGCCGCCGCAAAATTCCCGCTTTGATAACAGGCAACCGCCTTTTCTTCCGCTTTTTGCAAAACCTGCCCTCCGCTGATATTGTCCAGATGATTTAAAATAACAAAGCTTGGTAAAAAAAATGTTGACGTTTGCAAAATTATCGGTTATTTGTTGGTTGTTTTACGGGGGTATGGCGGAACTGGTAGACGCGCTAGACTCAAAATCTTGTGGCCTCAGGCCGTGTCAGTTCGAGTCTGACTACCCCTACCAAATTGAAAAGCCTTGATTTGTTTCAAGGCTTTTTCTTTTTGCCGTTTTTTCATTCCGACTTTTTTAAGCAAATTCCGAACAAACGACATCAAACGGGCAGCAAACCAAGTCAGAACACAAAATAAGACAAACAGCCGGCCTTCCCGGCGGAAAACCGCCCCGTCAAAACCCAAAGCCCCGAAAAAGAGAGCTTTTACATCAGACGAACGACGGCACGTTCACATCCGGTCATAATTTTTGCTGAATTTCCGTTTCCGGCGATTGATCCAAAACCGGATGCGCGCCGCAAACGTCAAACGGTAGGCGGACAACATACAATTAAAAACACCGGTATTGCCGATCCAAAACTGCTTCGGATCGCTGTTGGTGCCAAATTCCATGTCAACCACATCAATTTCCGGCGATCGGGAAACATAATCAAACCCTTTTTTGCCGTCAATCAGACGCACGTACAAAAATTTCACCCTTTTGTCGGGAAACAGCGCCTGCAAACGCTTGTAAATATTTTGCAGGCTGACCGCGTCGGCTTCTTTCCGGCCGCAATGCACGAACAATATGCTCCGGGCCTTTGCCGCTTTGTCAAACAGCCTTTTGATGCGGCGGTCGTATTTCTGTTTTACTCCCGCAAATTCTTCCGCCGGATCCGGACGGGCAAAGTCGTGAACAAAAACGACCCCACTCGGCATGCGGAAACGATAATGCCCGTCTCCTTCTTCTTTTTTCCCTTCCGGAATCAGCTGCGGCAACTCCAGAAAATCCCGAAAACGACTTTCCAGAAAACCGGCAAACAACTCCGGCGTCACTCCGTCCAACCAGTCGAACGGCAGCGTTTCTCCGTGAAGGCGAGCATGACGCAAATGATAGCCGGTCACGCAGAAATATCCCGAAGGAACAATAAAATCGAATCTTTCCATACCCGTATCCACCGACTGCCGTTCCCGTTTAGGGCCGGCAGCTCAAAAATCATTTGTATTCTTTGTACAACATCCTCGTTTTTTCACGGATGCGCCGGCTGGGGACAAGACGGCTCAGGGCGTCGAGCAGTTTAAACGCAAACTTTTTCATGACGTCTTTGACGTTTTTGCGAACCTTATACGCTTTCAAAACCGCTTCCACGTTCTTTTTGAAATAGACGAAACCGGGAAAATTCTCGTCAAACGCGGCATCCCGATCACGATAACAGTCGTAATAGTCGATGCCGCCGCCGATTTCCCTTTTTTCAAAACCGGTCTTGCCCTCTTCCGTTTCCGCCAGATTGACAAACAACAGACGGTGATTCTTTTCTGGGTACATTTTCCGCAGCCGTTCCAGGGCGGCTTGCAGTTCTTCGTCCGCCGGCAGACGGTCCATCATATCCGGCGTATGAACATGCAAATACAAAATATCTTTCGAATCCCGAATCGTCTGATAAATCCGTTTGATCCGGCGTTCGTACTTTTCGCGCAGCTGCACGTATTCTTCGTCAAAATGCGCCACCTCTTTAAAATCGTGCAGAAAAAGCAGATTGTTGCGAGTATTGACATACCCTACGTTTTTCTTGGTATCCTTTTCATATTTTACCAAATCTTCTTTTTCAAAAAAGCCTTCAAATCCGGTTTCCAGAAAACGGACGGCCTGATCAAACGAAAGCGGTCCGACCCAGTCAAAAGGCAGCGAACGACTTCTCTTTTTAACGCTTTTCAAAGCCTGCGCCGAAGCACAGTAACATCCCATCGGAATAATAATGTCAAATTTCATTTCAGCTCCTTGAAGAATCGTACCGCGTTTGCATGACGCAATTTAACGATCCTTTTTTTAGTCATAACAAACCATGCAAAATTAGTTTTCAAATTAGCGATTTTTATTTTAGCTGTCAACATGTTGGCGTTTTTTTCGCAATGATATGAACATGCGGCAAAAAAAGGATCGTTTTTTTGCCGCACACAAACCGGCTGAGGCCGGCATAACATCTTATATACACTTAAGTTTTACAAAGCGGTATACGAAACGTCAGTTAAGCGCTTTGACGATTTCGCTCAAATGCACCAGGCGCAGGTTGCGGCTTTTTAAAGTCGGAAGCCAGACTTTAAGCGCATTGTAAGTTTGTTCTTTGGGATGTCCGATAGCCACCGCATACCCGTTTTTGCGGGCAATGGCTTCGGTCTGACGAAGCTGGCGCATAACATAGTCGAACTTGTCTTCGTTGTCGAGAAAAACGTTTCGCGACACATAGCGGACACGGTTGTCCTTTGCCGCCTTTTCGCCGGCAGAATGCGGAGTGGTTTTGGAATCGAGGAAAAAAAGCCCGCGTTTTTCGAGTTCTTTCATCACCACGTCCATCCGCTCCGCATCTTCGGTAAAGCGGCTGCCCATATGGTTGTTGACGCCGGCAATGCCGGGGAACTTGTCAAGCATTCCGTTCAAGCCTTCGGCCACCTGTTTTTCGTTCATCTTAACCGTCAAAACGTCGGGCGAAACGTTCATACTGGCCTTGGGTTCCATCGGCAGGTGGGCAATAATTTCATGCCCCGCCCGTTCGGCCGCCGCAATCTGCGGCCGCAAGTTTGAAGCATAGGTAAGAAAAGAAGACGTCAGCGGATAGTCCAAGGAACTGATGTTGGCTGTTCGCCGGTGGCTGACGCCCATGTCGTCGATCACGATCGCAATTACCGGTTCCCGGCCGAAATAAGGCGGTTTGCGGCTGACTTCGATTTTGATGCCGCTGATTTTCGGGTGAACGTTTTTCGGCGCTTCGGTGTCAATGACGTCTTCCGGCAGTTTTTCTTCGTAAAAATCATAGATAACCTGAGACGGAAGCTCAATCTCGTTGATATAAGCCACCTTTTTTTCCCAGTCGTTTTCCGGCGGCTGGGGCGCGTCGGGTTCGCTCCTCACCACGGCGTCTTCCAGCCGGAAAAGGTTGTCGTCGTCCAGTTCGTCCTGTTCCAGAGCCTTTTGCAGATAACCGTCGTCTTCCGTTTCAACAGCCGGCAGCAGTTTCTCCGCTTCGACAGCCGGCGGCAGTTTCTCCGCAACATTGCCGTTTTCGGCCGCGGAAAGGACCGACAGCCCGATCAGAAAAAACGACAGCAGACCGCCGACGGCAAACGACAGCCGGCGGCGCCAGCCTGCCGGCGCCGTTTTCGTCCGCCTTTCCTTTCCGTCCTTCGTCTTCATTTTTTATTTGTTGCGCAAAGTCGGAAAAGCGATAACGTCACGGATCGTTTCCGCACCGGTGAGAAGAATGGCCAGGCGGTCAATCCCCATTCCCATTCCGCCGGTCGGCGGCAGCGCGTTTTCCAACGCGTTGACAAAGTCCTCGTCCAGCATCTGAGCCTCGTCGTCGCCGGCTTCGCGTTCGGCGCACTGGGCGTCGAAGCGGGCGCGCTGTTCAAGCGGGTTGGAAAGTTCGGAATAGGCGCAGCCGAGTTCCATACCGCAGGCATAGGCGTCAAAATGTTCGACCAGACGCGGATTGCTCCGGTGGGTTTTGGCCAGCGGCGAAACGTCGCGCGGCATGTCCATGACCAGCACCGGCTGAATCAGATTGGCTTCGACCTTCTCGTCAAACACCAGCTGCACGACTTTGCCCCAGTTGGAACACTCGGAAGCGTCAATACCGATCGACTTCGCCATTTCGCGCGCTTCTTCCACGGTTTTAGCCGCCATCAGGTCAATGCCGGCATATTCTTTGACCAGATCGACGATCGATTTGCGCGGGAAAGGCCGGGAAACGTCGATTTCCTGTCCGTTAAAAGTAAACGACGGCTTGCCCAGCACCTGTTCGCAGACATAGCGAATCAGATCGGGAATAAGCTCGGCCATGTCGTTATAGTCGGCATAGGCCTGATAGGCTTCCAGCGCGGTGAACTCGGGATTATGCTTTTTGTCGACGCCTTCGTTGCGGAAGTTGCGGCCGATTTCAAACACGCG
>ENA-ORQX01002034-ORQX01002034.1-human-gut-metagenome-genome-assembly--contig:-NODE-2034-length-11066-cov-3.393243_pt1 | contig 11066 bp, 10 predicted proteins | sample MGYA00242170_ERZ509124 | MGnify/ENA primary metagenome ERZ509124 (study PRJEB26280, sample SAMEA2338647) | human gut metagenome | biome: human gut; feature: human-associated habitat; material: faeces... | reverse complement strand
AAATTCTGTCATTAAAGTTAGTGGCTTTGCCTGTGTAAATCTGTCTTTGGTTTATTGAATAAAGCAGATTATTTGTGACATTATCAATATTTGCCAAATCGCCGTCATTGATACTGCGAATTTGTGAAATGATATTATTATTTATATTGTTGTTGATAGTATCAATACCTATGTTACCGGCCGTGCTTGTTTTTTGAAGTGTCTGCAAATCGGAAAGCTGTTCCTGTAATGCGCTGATTTTTGACTGTGAAGCTGCATCATCATCATTTGCATACGATTTTGCAATTTCACCGCCGGCTTTTACCTCATCACCGTCATGCACTGTATATGAAAGCACACCCGAAGTATTATTCTGAATCATATTTTCATCACGGATAATAAATCCGTTTGAATAAATTTTATCCGTGACTGTTGTTTGAACAGCATTTTCAGTCGGATACATTTTAAAATTTGTACTTATCAGAAGATAGGCGGCATAAACAACTGCAAGAACTGATAACGCAATCATCAAAATTCGTCTGAAAAGCAATTTATCCATAAAGTAAGCCTCTTTCGATTACAGCCTTTGCATAACTGTATATTTCTTCAAATGAATTATATTCATCAATATAAATCCAATTAATCTCCGAATCCCGCTTAAACCAAGTAATTTGTCTTTTCGCATATCTGCGGGTTTCCATTTTCAATTTTTCAACACAATCATTCAGATTTTTATTTTCTTTAAAATAAGGAATCAATTCCTTGTATCCTATCGCCTTTATTGATGTATAGCTCAGGTCGGAATTAATAACCCGTTCAGCCTCCTCAAGCAAACCTTCTTCAAGCATAATATCTACACGCTTGTTTATTCTGTCATAAAGCACCTGTCTGTCACGGCAATTAAGACCGATTTTTACAGTTATATACGGAGACGGTATTTTATGTGATTCTTCAATTTGTTGTGTGATAGTTTTTCCTGTTGTTTTGTAAAATTCAATGGCACGGATTATTCTTTTAAGATTTCTGCTTTCACGAAGTCTTTCAGCCGATTCCGGATCGAATTTTGCAAGCATTTCAAGCAAACTGTCTGTTCCATGTTCTTCGGCAATCTTGCGAAGTTCTAAACAATAATCTTCATCCCGTTTATCATCACTGAAAGAAACATTGTTCAGAAGTGAATCAACATAAAGACCTGTTCCGCCGACGATAAACGGTAATTTGCCTCTTGAATGGATATCTGCTATACATTTTGAAGCATCAGTTACATATGACGCAACCGAATAGGTTTTATCAGGCGGAAGAAAGTCCATCATATGATGAGGAATTCCGTCCATCTCTTCTTTGGTAGGTTTGGCTGTTGCAATCTGCATTCCCTTGTATATTTGCATGGAATCGGCAGATACGATTTCACCGTTAAAATGCTTTGCAAGTTCAACCGAAAGTTTTGTTTTGCCTGATGCGGTAGGACCGACAATTGAAACCGTATTAATAGATTTTTCCAAAAAATCACACCCTGCCAAATTGTTTTTCAATTTCACCCTTTGTAAGAACAATGCAAATCGGTCTGCCGTGAGGACAATACTTGATTTCAGGATGTTCTTCAAGGTGTTTTACAATCCCTATAAGCTCCTCAGGCGTACTTTTATTGCCTGCCTTTATAGCTGAACGGCAAGCAACATTGCTGTAAAACCAATCCATTTTTTCGGTAAAGATATCAGTTTTACCCTGAGAAATGTAGCCCGACATCTCGGTAATGCAATCTTCAATTTCAACAGCCGGAATATACTGCGGAGAACTTCTTACAATAACCGTACTGTTACCGAAATCTTCAACTTCAAAGCCGCAATCGGAAAACATATCAAGATTATTAATTGCCGCATCATACTCGGTTTTTCCGAGAGTGACTGTAACAGGAGCAAGTAAAATCTGCCTGTAGTCAGCAGCCTTTTCGGCTTTGAGTTTTTCATAAATAATTCTCTCATGAGCGGCATGTTTGTCTATCAAAATAATATCTTTATTGTTTTTTTCTGCAATGATATATGTATCGAAAGCCTCTCCGATATATTTGATACTCGTCTGATTATCGTTTACAAGAACAGGTTCTTTTGATTTCTCAATAGATTCTTCCGAAACAATTACATTAACCTCTTTAGGGCTTACAATCGAATTATTATCGGTAATACTTTCTGTATCAGTTTTTTCATCTTCAACAAGCGAAGTTGGCTGAAGAATTTCAGGCTTGAAAGTTGATTTTGACTTTTCTTCCTCTTTTGCCTTATTTATCGCCTGTTTGCTGAAAATATCAAACGGATTGGATATATCCGCAACTTTTATATCATCAATGGACTTTGTGACAGAACGAATGGCTGCCTCGCCAATCTTCTTATTATCATTAAATGCGACATCGGAAAACGGATTAAAATCATCGGATTTTTCGGATGTAGCAACAGGTTTTGTTACCTCTGTTTTTTGTATGTCAGGTATCGGTTTAGCATACTGTTTTTGTACAAAATCATTTTTAGAACTTTGCACAACAGGCTTGTTCAGAATGGCAGGCGCATTGTTAAACGGATTAAATTTATTTTGCACCTCATTAAAAGCCGTTTCCTTTTTAAATGACGCTTTTTTACGGCTGTCATACTTCATAAGTGAAGATTTTACCGCATGATAAATCGCATCAAAAACAGGTCTTTCATTTATAAATCTGACCTCAAGCTTTGAAGGATGAACATTTACATCAATAATTTCACACGGCAATTCGATATTAAGGACACACGACGGAAATTTTCCAACCATAATTGAGCCCTTAAAAGCCTCCTCAAGTGCAACCATAGCCGTTCTGGTTTTGATGTACCTTCCGTTGATAAAAAAATTCTGCATATTACGGTTTGGTCTTGAGTGTTCGGGTTTTGAAATATAGCCGTAAACCTTTATTGCATCAAGCTGATAATCAACCGGAATAAGTCCTTTCGCAAAATCTTTTCCAAAAACCGAATATATTGCAGAAATAAGTTTTCCGTCGCCGAATGTACGAAGAACCTGCTTTCCGTCTTTAATGTATGTAAATGCAATTTCGGGATGTGACAAAGCAGTTTTGTCGATTATATTTGAAACTGCGTTACCCTCCGAAACATCCTTTTTCAAAAATTTTGCACGAGCAGGAATGTTGTAGAACAAATCTCTGATAACAAAGGTTGTGCCGACAGGACAACCTGCATCATCAAAGCTCTGTTCTTCACCGCCGTCAATTTCATATGAAGTTCCGATTTCCTCGTTTACATTCCTCGTAATAAGTTGAAGTCGTGACACTGCACAAATTGACGCAAGATCTTCTCCTCTGAATCCGAGTGTAGAAATACTGTCAAGGTCAGATTCAACCTTAACCTTACTGGTTGCGTGTCTTAAAAACGCAACTTTGATATCGTCACGGTAAATACCGCAACCGTCATCGGCAACACGCATGAATGTTGTACCGCCGTTTTTTATCTCAACAGTGATATTTTTAGCGCCTGCGTCAATTGAATTTTCTACAAGTTCCTTTATAACAGACGCCGGTCTTTCAACAACCTCGCCGGCGGCGATAAGTTCTGCAACATGCTTATCAAGTACATTGATTACACCCATTTGTGTCACCTCCTAATATTAAATCATACCCTTGAGTTCGTAAAGCAAGTTCATTGCTTCAATCGGAGTAAGAGTATTTATATCTGTATCTTTAAGCTTTTCAATCACGGGACTTTCAGCCGAACCGATAAGTGAAAGCTGCATATCGTCTGAATTATCCTGCTTTTGAATATTGGCATTCTCTTTTTTATATTTGCCGTGTTCAAGGTCTTTTAAAATTTCCTTTGCTCTTGAAATTACAGACTGCGGAATGCCTGCAAGCTTTGCAACCTCAATACCGTAGCTGTCATCTGCTCCGCCGGGAACAATTCTTCGCAGAAAAGTAATGTCATCGCCACGCTTTTTAACTGCTATGTTATAGTTTTTTACACCGTCAAGGAGTTGTTCCATAACCGTAAGTTCGTGATAATGAGTTGCAAAAAGTGTTTTTGCACCGAGTTTTTTTCTGTCGGCACAAAATTCAAGTACAGCCCTTGCGATGCTCATACCGTCAAAGGTCGAAGTACCTCTGCCGATTTCGTCAAGAATAAGTAAGCTTTTTGAAGTTGCATTTTTAATGATATTGGCAACCTCGCTCATCTCAACCATAAAGGTTGACTGTCCCGAAGCAAGATCATCAGATGCACCTACACGAGTAAATATGCTGTCTACAATTCCGATTTCGGCAGAAGACGCCGGAACAAAACTGCCTATCTGTGCCATAAGAACAATAATGGCAATCTGTCGCATATAGGTTGACTTACCCGCCATATTGGGACCTGTAATAATTGCTACTCTGTCATTGGCAGAATCAAGGCTGACATCATTCGGAACAAACGGTGCATCCTTTAATAGAGTCTCAACAACAGGATGTCTCGAATCTTTAATTCTTATAGCGGTTGAAAGGTTTACATCAGGTCTTATGTATCTGTTGTCAGCCGCAACATTTGCAAGTGATGTAATAACATCAAGATTAGCAATAGCTTTTGCGGTTTTCTGAATTCTTTCAAGATTATCCGAAACCGTCTTTCTGACATCATCAAAGAGGTTGTATTCAAGTGCAACCGATCTGTCTTTTGCACCTAGGATTCTGCCCTCTACATCTTTCAAATCCTGAGTAATATATCTTTCACAATTGGCGAGTGTCTGCTTTCTTATGTATGTTTCGGGTACCATGGATTTATATGAATTTGATACTTCAATATAATATCCGAATACCCTGTTATAACCGACTTTAAGCTTAGGAATTCCCGTTATATCACGCTGTTCAGCCTCAATACGGGCAAGAATTCCCTTTGAGTCATTCATATCGCCTGTCACGGAATCCAGCTCTTCGTTATAACCTCTCTTAATCATACCGCCCTCACGGACTGTAAACGGAGGTTCTTCAACGATTGCAGAATCAATAAGAGAATGAATGTCCTCAAGCTTATCAATGCTTTTATAAATATATTTAAGATAAACCGATTTACAATCAACGAGCAAATCCGAAATCTGCGGAAGATTCTGAATTGCTCCGCAGAGTGAACGCAAATCTCTTGCATTTGCAGAACCGTAAACGATTCTTGTCATAAGTCTTTCAATGTCAAATATACCCGAGAGTGTGTCTGTAACATCCATACGGAGCATATTATCATTTACAAGCTCTTCAATCGCACTCTGACGGTTATTGATTGAAGTTATATTAAGCAAAGGATGTTCAAGCCATGAACGCAAAAGGCGTTTGCCCATTGCGGTTTTTGTCTTGTCAAGCACCCACAAAAGTGAACCTTTTTTATCCTTTGTCAGCATTGTTTGTGTGAGCTCAAGATTACGCTGTGTGTTGTAATCAAGGCTCATATATTGATTTTCTTTGTAGAACTCAATGTGATTTATTCTTTCAAGTCCCGTTTTCTGAGTTTCACGAAGATATGAAAGTAATGCACCGAGAACGCATACAACAACAGATTTGTCAGATACGGTACTGTATTCATCCGCAAACTGTGATTTTACAACATCAGTACATACCGACTCGTCAAATTTTTCATCTTCGAGCATTTCAACTCCCGCCGAAAGTTTCGCTTTAATGAACTTCGGCAGCTCTTTCAGCTTTACAATGTCACCGCCAATAAGAATTTCACGGGGATTATAGCTTGTAAGCTGATTGGTAAGGACATTATAGCTGTCATTACCCCTGATTTCCGTAGCGTATAATTCTCCTGTGGAAATATCACAAAAACAAAGTCCTATAGTTTTATTTTTAGAATACATACAGCAAATGTAGTTGTTTTTGCTCTCATCAAGCATACTCGATTCCATTACGGTACCGGGAGTAATTACTCGAATAATATCACGCTTTACAAGACCTTTTGCCTTTGCAGGATCTTCCGTCTGTTCGCAAATTGCAACCTTATAGCCCTTTGCAACAAGTCTTGCAATGTAACCCTCACAGCTGTGAAACGGAACTCCGCACATGGGAGCACGCTCGGCCTGTCCGCAATCCCTTCCTGTAAGAGTAAGTTCAAGTTCCTTTGATGCAAGCTTTGCATCATCGTAAAACATTTCGTAGAAATCTCCAAGTCGGAAGAACAAAATGCTGTCTTTGTTTTCTTCTTTAATTTTGAAATACTGTTGCATCATTGGAGATAACTCCGCCATTTGTTTCACTTCCTTAACAAAATTTAGAACCGTTTATCAGCCGCAACCGCCGCATGTAGCACAGCTGCCTGAGCATGATGACTGGCTGTAATCAGCAGTTTCGGGATCTGCACCCTCAGCAGACTGCTGAACAATTGCGAGAACTCTGTTTGCAACAACATCAAAAGCAGCCTTTGCATCATTGTAGGCAATCATATTCTCGTTTGACATAATCTGAGAATATGCCTCTCTCATCTCAGTATTAAGCTTAGAAAGCTTTTCCTGATCTCTCTCTTTTTTTGATGCTTCATTGTTTATTGACATTCTTTTAAGATTGAATTCACCGATAAGACGCTGAAGCTCCATATCTGCATCTGCATTTTTCTGAGCGTCCTGCAATTTTTTATATGAGTCTTCTTCCTGAATGAGTCTTCCGAGTTCCCTTGCTTTCTCAATAATATCCATAGTTTTAACCTCCGATTATTTTACAAGCTCACCCTTTAATATCCAGTTGCGAGCCTTTGTTATTTTTACATTTCTGAATGTTCCGATACAGTCCTTTGATCCTTCAAGCTCAACTATTATGTTACCGCTTGTACGACCGCACAATTCACCGTTCTTACCGTTTTCACCTTCAATAAGTACCTTTTCGGTTTTGCCAACCATTGAAGAACAACGCTTTGCCGCAATTTCTTCCTGAACATCAAGAAGTTCACGGAACCATTTTGATTTTTCTTCAGCGGAAATCGGATCGTCCATTTTAGCAGCAGGAGTACCTACTCTCGGTGAGAAAATGAAGGTAAAGAGCGATGTAAACTCAACCTCACGGATAAGCGATAAAGTTTCTTTGAAATCTTCATATGTTTCACCCGGAAAACCTACAATGATATCACTTGTAAGTGAAAGACCGTCAATTTTCTCTTTAGCATAATTGATTATTTCAAGATACTTTCTGCGGTCATAGTGACGGTTCATTGCTTTAAGCACTCTGTCCGAACCGCATTGGAACGGAAGATGAAGATGCTTGCTTATATGAGTACCCGATGCAATTGTGTCAATAAGTTCCTTTGAACAATCCTTCGGGTGAGATGTCATAAAGCGAAGCCAATAATCTCCGTCAATTGAATCGACCTCACGCAAAAGCTGTGAAAAGTTTACTTTCTCGGAAAGACCTTTTCCGTAGGAATTTACATTCTGACCGAGAAGGGTAATATCTTTATAACCCGACTCAATCATATTTTTAGCCTCAGAAACAATAATATTCTTTTCACGGCTGCGTTCTCTGCCTCTTACATAAGGCACAACGCAATATGTACAGAAGTTGTTGCAACCGTACATAATCGGTAACCAACCCTTGAAAGTGCCGTCACGCTTAACAGGAAATCCCTCATAAAGTTGATTATCGTCATTACCTCTTTCAAACACTCTTTTGCCATCAAGAAGAGCGTTATACATAAGCTCAGGAAAATGGTGCAATGAATGGGTACCAAACACAAGTCCTACAAAAGGAAAGCTCTTGTAAATTTTATTGGCAACATGCTCCTGCTCCATCATACAACCGCACAAAGCAATAAGAATCTGCGGATGCTTACGCTTTAGATTTTTTAATGCACCTACATTGCCGAACACTCTGTCCTCAGCATGTTCTCTTACGGCACAGGTATTGAAAAGTATGAAATCCGCATTGTCCGGTTCATCTGAAAACTCAAATCCCGACTGTTCAAGCATACCCTTAATTTTTCACTATCAGCCACATTCTGCTGGCAGCCGTATGTTCTGATATACGCAACAGGCTTCTCTCCTCTTTTGCGGATATCCATAATTTCAGCTATTAAATTCATATACTCCGATTGTTTTTCGGAAATTTTCTGACTGTCAGGCAAAGAAATGCCTCCTAACCCATTGTATTAACTGTTAGATTATAACACAAGATATACGGTTTTTCAATGTTTTTCACAGGTTTTTCAAAATTTACTTCTTATAAGTCTGAAACAGAGAACCGTATCCAGACGGTATATTACCGACTATTACGGATTGTGCAATTTCAAAATCGGTAGTAAATGTCATTTTGCCTGAATAATCAAGCGAGGTTGTCATTATTTTTGAGGTGAGCAAAAGCTTTATATGGTGGATTGTCTGATTTATTCCCGCTTGTTCAAATGTACTTATAACTTCCGAGGAAAAGCTTCCTGTAAGGTTAAAACTCACAGGAATGCAAGGTCCGACATTCGAGAGTATTGTAATATTCGTAAATGCACCGAGAGGTATTTCAATTTCATTGTCATATACCTTAGCTATTTCCTTTTGTACGGCTTTCGTGATGTCGGCTTTAATTCTGTTGATTTTGAATGAATCCGTTTCAATTGACTGCACATTTCCGTTTTTATCACAATTAATCTTTGCAATATCACTGTAAGAATAATTAAGCTTGTCAAGTGTGTTATTCACTGCATCGCAGACAGAATTTACAGACAATATTTCAGCCTGAATTCTTATGTACTCCGGTCTGAAATCTGACAAATGCACCTCGCAGAAAACAGTAACACCGATAATCAGTAAAACCACAGTAAGAAGTATTTTCTTTAAAAGAACAAATTTTCTTTTACACCTTTTTCTGTACAACATAAAAACACCCCTCGTATATACTATACGAAGGGTGTTTGTTTTGTTAATTATTCTTCTGTGTCTGAACAACCGTCGCATGATGCACAATCAGCATCACACTCGTCATCTTCCTCATTGCTGAAAAGCTCTGAAAAATCAAACTCAAGGTTCTCACCGCAGTTAGGACACTCGATTTCGCCTTCAAGAAGGACATCTTCGGAAACATTAAGCTTCTGACCGCATGAATCACAAGTTACCTCATAAAAAGGATTCTCTTCATCATCAAAATCGTAATCGTCATCTTCATCGTCATAATCTTCAATGTCATAGTCCTCGTCATCGTAAACATCAGACTCAACATCAGCAAGATCCTGATCAATTTCGTCAACCTGAGCGCTTAACTCATCGTAAAGTTCTTCCATGTCAGATACTTCAAAAGCCATATCATCAAGAAGATCAACGATTGCATTAAGAACCTTTACTTCAGGTTTTGACTCATCAAGCTCAAGACCGTCGCAAAGACCGCGAATGTAAGAAATTTTTTCAGTAAGATTCATAACTGATTCTCCCGCAGAAATTATGCTCTGCCCATATATTCGCCTGTTCTTGTGTCGATCTGAATAACTTCGCCCTCATCAATAAAGAGAGGAACTTTAATTTCAGCACCTGTTTCAAGAGTTGCAGGCTTTGTAGCGTTGGTTGCTGTGTCACCCTTAAAGCCGGGATCTGTCTTTGTAACCTTAAGTTCAACAAAGTTCGGAGGCTCAATGCCGAATACATTGCCCTTGTAAGAAAGAACCTTGCACACCATATTTTCCTTAACAAACTTAAAGTTGTCGCCGAGAACGCTCTTGTTAATCGGAATCTGCTCCCATGTTTCTGTATCCATGAAGTAGTAAAGATCGCCGTCTGAATAGCTGTATTCCATATCCTTTCTGTCAATGAAAGCTGTGGGATACTTATCGTTCGGGTTGAAAGTTTTTTCAACTACTGCGCCTGTAATAACATTTCTGATTTTAGTTCTTACAAATGCAGCACCCTTACCGGGCTTTACATGCTGGAATTCAATGATTGATACAACCTGACCGTCCATTTCAAATGTAACGCCGTTTCTGAAATCACCTGCTGATATCATTAGTAATACCTCCTAATTATCTTTCATACGGAAATACGGTAATGTATGCCGTAATATAACAATTTACATTATACATAACAATGACAAAAAATGCAAGACTTTTATTACACAATAATGAGTTCTTTAGGGAGTGAAACAAAGTTTTTGTACCCTGTATCAGTCACACAAAGCATATCTTCAATGCGAACACCGAATTTACCCGGCAGATATATTCCCGGTTCATCGGTTATTATCATACCTTTTTTCAGGATTGTTTCACTTCTCGGAGATACAACGGGAGATTCGTGGATATCAAGTCCTACACCGTGACCGGTTGCATGACCGAAATATTTTCCGTAACCGTTTTCCGAGATTATATCTCTTGCAATTTTATCGACATCAGAACATTTTGCTCCAGGTTTTACGCTGTCAAGTACAGCAAGCTGAGCTTTTAATACGATGTCATAAACCTTTTTCATTTCTTCATCAGCCGACTTGATTGCTACCGTACGCGTAGTATCACTGTGATAGCCGTCAAAAATTGAGCCGATATCAAAAGTAAAGAAATCTCCCTCACTGACAATATCATCTGACGGAACTCCGTGAGGCAATGAAGTCTTTTTGCCTGTAATCGTGATGAGATCAAATGAAACACCTTCACCGCCGTTAAGCCTTATGAGATGTTCAAGCTCAAGTGCAACCCTGCGTTCGCTGACACCGGGTTTTAGGTAATTCAACACCTCGAGATATGACTTTTCGGTTATCTCCTGTGCTTTAGCTATTTTTTTAATTTCTGATTCATCCTTGATACATCTGATTTCTTCAATCTTATGATCAAGACTGCCGTCACAAACGCACTCAATATTATTTTCCGAAAAAGCCTTTTTGAAACGGTTATATTTTTCAACCGTAATATCGGATGCCTCAAAAAATACATTCACAACAGACTTGTTCTTTAATTCGCTTATAAGGTCTTTAAACAACTTAGTAAAGCAAACAACCCTGCATCCGCTTGATTTTTTTAAAGCAGCCTCATAATATCTGAAATCACAACATCCATATCCTGTTCAAACATCGCTCTGCCCTTTTGAATTTCAGCCTTATGTTCATTCTTCCATGCAGTTAAGCGAGTAATTCTTTTCGCAACCTG
>ENA-ORQX01002029-ORQX01002029.1-human-gut-metagenome-genome-assembly--contig:-NODE-2029-length-11077-cov-2.308474_pt1 | contig 11077 bp, 7 predicted proteins | sample MGYA00242170_ERZ509124 | MGnify/ENA primary metagenome ERZ509124 (study PRJEB26280, sample SAMEA2338647) | human gut metagenome | biome: human gut; feature: human-associated habitat; material: faeces... | reverse complement strand
CGCAGCTCCTGGGGAATCTTGGAATTGACATCGATGCCGTCAATCTTTCCAATTCCTTTATTGATTTCAAAAATCGCACGCGTTTTCGTCGTATTATCGATCGTATAAACGATTTCGTTGATGAGCGGCTGATTATCTGCATCCGGCGCTTCCATCAGTTCGCAGCCCCAGACATCATCCACATAATTCATCAGCTCCATTCCCCGGATTACCTCTGCAAACCCGGTGCTGACAATATAATGCTCTACCTGAATATCATATTCCGAATAACTCGCATCATTTCGGAACATGTTTTTTGTTTTCCGGAAAAATTCCAGCGTCCCCGGATAAAGCTTCTGCAGCTTTCCAAAAGAGCGAAGCTTTGCATTATTTAAGCCCGGAAAAATCCCCTCATGGGCACATTTGATAAAATAATTCAGATAATAGGTGTCGCGGTTGACCCGCACGCCGGTTTTCTGGTATTCATCCAGGATTTTATTTTCATCCGCCCAGAACTGCTTCGTCTCAACGCCATATTCTGCAAACATCGGATCCTGCATATATCCGTCGATCAGCGTCTTATCGCAGTCCCAGATCACTGCAATCACATTCTTCATAGGCATAATTCCTCTTGCTTCGCACATTTACTTCCAACAATAGAATGCACGCTCTGCGAGCATTCTATTGTCATGAATAAATCTCTTTTACCAGCCCTGTTTCGAACGGAATCTTTACCGCAGTCGGACCAAAGGCATACCCTGCGATATCATAACGGTTAAAGATCACCACCAGCTCATTGTCGGTCAGATACCACTGAATATTGTCGATATCGGACGCTGTCCCTGCAGTATCCGAAATTTCCTCCCTGTCTGCAGCTGTCATGCCGCCGTCTTCCAAATCCTCTTCGGCTGAAAATCCGTAAAACATTCCCTTGACAGTATCCTCGTAGTCTTCAAAGAACATAAAATCCTCCTGTTCTTCCTGAAAAGCCCTCAGAGTGTCCAGAACATGTGCATACAGGCTGTCGTAATCCTCTGTCACATCCCGCAGCGTCAGCCTTTTGCCAGTCTTTGTGTCATAATTGTAACCATTATAAACGAAGTTCGGATGTGCACCTCCAAGATAGGAATAATCCGTGGTTACGTAGCTGAAGATCCTGTCATCTCCACGCTTCATGGAAATGGTGTCCTCGATGGCATATAAAGAGCCAGTTGTTTCCCAATCGCTGTCTTCCAGGAAGGCCTGCATATCTCCCCATGCTTCCTGCGCCAGCTCATAGGTATCTGCGCTCTGCTGATCCAGCACCTTCTGCAGTGCATCATAGCCGCTGTCTTCGATGGTGGCTTTCTGAACGCTAATTGTGACCAGGACCTCTCCTGCATCGTTTTTCTTTTCTTCCTTCTGATCCTCTACCGTTACCTTGATGTCGGTATTCTCATTTGACGCTGTAATTTCTGTATCCGGGTCTTCTGCAACCAAAATCTCTGCGTCTGTCGCTGCATTCTCCGTGCTTTCCGTTGTATTTCCGGCAATCTCTGATACAGTTTCTACCGCACTTGTTTCTCTATCCGCTGCTGTTTCTACCGTACTTGTTTCTTCATCCGCTGCTGTTTCTACTGCTCCCTGCATATCTTTTGCAGGGCTGCCGCATGCTGTCATGCTAATGGCCATCGCTGCTGCAAGCATAACCGCTGTCACTCTTTCAGATATAACTATTTTCTTTTTCATTATAATTTCTCCTCAATCTACAAAACAGCGCAAACGCGCCCAATTACCAGTTTGTACCGTCTTGTTCGCTGCTGCACATTTTACCTCAAAAAATATGTGCAATTGCCGTGTGTCAGCATTATTATACCGTATTCGAGGAACCGCTTTTCTTAACTTTTCTTAAATAATTCTTCCCTTTCCATCTATCAACACCCAGCCGTTCCAGAGCTTTTTCATCTCCTCCGGCACAATATTCTGGCTGTTTTTATGCTTTGACGGACGGATCATCACCTTATCCGGGCTCGGATTGAGCCGCGCTCCCCAGAAGCTGAAGGTGGAGTTTGCGCAGATATTATGGCTGCAGCAGCTCATCAGCTGCATATCAAACAGGCTGTTTTTCCCTGTATTCCAATCCACGACGGTAAACTCTTTTCCGGGATAGGCATTTTTCGCATATGCAGAGTCATCCGAAAAAACGTAGAAATGTGCGTCCGGTGTCTGCTCCTTTATATACGAAATCGCCGCTTCATAATAAGCATCCGTGCAGATCCCGCCGAACATCTCTGCATTCTGTGCATCCAGATAATCCCCGCGGCGGATATGGATGCTCACAGAGGTTTCCTGCTTCATGCGCTCCATCGTTTCTTTATTTTTCGCGGCAGCCTCTAAATCCCAGCCTTCGCCTTTTTCCGGATCCGGAAAATGAATCTGGCTGCGCAGCATCGGCAAAATATCCGCATAATAAGCCTCGCATGCCCAGAAACCGCTTAAATAAGCGTCCTCCAGATCAAAGATTTCCGGATGATACATGTCGCTTTCCGTAAAATGCCGGTTGCTGCCCCCAAGCAGCTTCTTTTTCAGTTTTCCGACCAAATTATTTTTTCCAAGAATTGCCTGCTTTTCTTCCTGTGTGCAATATTTTACAGGAAGATTTTCAAACCAGGACAACTCCAGCTTCCGGCTCGCAAGCACCTTTGTCTGCCGCTCTTTGTCGAGAAACCAGGAAACATCCAGTCTGGCATCTTTTCCCAAAGACTCCAGCTTCCGGTACAATGCGTACTGCTGCATCTGGTTTCCCAGTCCGCCCATCACCTCTACGATAATCATGACCGTTTCCACCTCCCTTTTACCATTCCGTACAAATACTTAAATTCCTCCGTCCTGCCGAACACCACTAGGAAAATCCCATTAAAGACAACCGTAATGATCACGATCATCAACGCAAATTTTGCAATCGTCACCTGCGGCATCAGCAGATTCTGCAGCGGAATGAGCACTGCCAGCGCAGCTCCGATGACGAGCAGATATTTGATGGACTCCTGAAAATAGGAAAACGCACTTTTTTCAAAGCAAACCCGATAAATAATGATCGGTTTTGTGATATTTGCAATCAGTCCGGATACGACGGTTCCGATAAACACGCCCGCCAGACCGATTTTAAACACCAGAACGATCGACAGCACCAGATTGACGATACCCTGAAGGATGGACAGATATTTATCCTGTTCAAAAACACCAGCCGCCGTTTTGAAATTCGAAAGCACGACACGTTCCCCTTTAAAGAAATAGTCCGTCAGATACCAGGCAATAATCGAAGTTGCCAACACGCGATCCGCTCCGACATACAGCTCCACGAGAGGAGACAGGAGCAGGAAAAATCCGACAGCCGAAAATCCGTATACCCAGATTGCGAAAAAACGATACACCAGAAACAGCTGAAACTGCTTTTCCCTGCTCTCCGTCGCGATCAGATTTCCAAAGCTGGAAATGACGGAGTTGAAAATCAGGTTTACATAACCCGAAACGGAATTAACGATCATCTTGTAGGTTCCGATCAGACCGACCCAGACGACACCCAGACAGGACGAAATAATGATCGCATCCGTCTGCAGACGCGCCATATCCCCGATCCGGTGCAGCATCAGCGCCTTTGTCTTATCCACCACCGCTCCGGTTTCTTCTTTTGTCAGCGGTTCCACATTTTTTTCCAGCAAAAGCGGATATTTGCGGTTCAGATAGCAGCTGATAAAAATCTTCTGTCCGAGGGATACGCCGACCTGAATCAACAGGTATAACAGGTAGTTTGGCAGTACCAGCAGTCCCAGAAGCTGCAGCACCACGGAAACCGCTTTGCTGATGGCATCCGCGTTCGTCTGGATATAATTTTTCTGCTCCGCATTGGCAAGACTGTATTTGTATGCAACAAAATACGTTGTCACCGTGTTGAACAGAAACAGCAGATAGTAAACCCGCAGCTGCCTTAGGGTCAGATAATCTGCATTTTTGACAATCCAGGGTAAAAACGGCACCAGTGCAAGTCCGATGACAGCAATCACGATGGCAATGGTGCGGTACGCTTTTTTATACAGCTGCATGTAGGATTTGATTTTTTCCCGCTCGCCCCGCGCTACCGGACCGTACAGGCTGTAGTTTAAAGCAGTTCCGACGCCAAGCTCCGCAAGGGAAAGCATCGTCAGAATTTCGCTGTAGAGATCCTGCACGCCCAGAAGCGTGTCGCCCAGATGGGTGATAAACACCTGCCGCAGGATAAAATTGAGCAGCGTCGTTGCCCCGCTCCCTAAAAAGCCGAATATTATATTTCTGGTCGCATATCTGACTCTTCCCATGTTTTTTCGTCCTGTTCTCCTGATATTCCTGCCAAACTGTTTGATCAAACTTGTCCTGCGATAGGGCATAAGGATCATTCTGCCCTATCGTTATTCTCTTCCCTGAAAAGCTGCACTGCCAGAAAGGCCAGCGCGCTGCCGCTGCCCCAGGGATAGGTTCCGTATACCTGCGGATATTCCGCAAAGCCTTTACATTCCCCGGAGCAGTCTGCGACATATCCTTTTTGGATACTTGTCTGCAGGGTGGCTGCCAGACGGCTCAGTGCAAGACTCCACTGCTCTGAACGCTGCACAGCTGCAGTCTCTGCTGCCAGCCAGGCCCCATATCCGATCATCCCCTCTGCTGAGGTATCCCGGTGTCCCTCCCGTGCCTGCAGCTGCCAGGAAAATCCACCGTCTGCGCGCTGCCATACAAAAATGCTGTCAAGGAGCTGTTGCTGCAGTAAAAGCAGACGATTGCAGCCCTCCCGGGCAACAGACTGGGAGGACGGCTGTGCTGCTGACTGCTCTGCCTGCAGCTTGTTCGTCTGTTCTGCTCCTGCCGGCTGCTCTGAAATCCACAAAATGCTTTGCGACAATCCAAGCAGCATCCATCCGCAGGCTCTTCCCCAGCCGATTATTCCGTATTTCATGCCGGTCTTTTCATCATAGCCATGATAGGGCAGACCGGTTTTTTCATCCATCCCCTTTTGGAAAAAGAGCTCCAGCTGACGGATTCCGAGGTTTAACAGCTCTTTATCCTGTTTCTGAACACCGTAGCGACAGGCAAAGGGACAAAGCATCCCAAGGGTATCTGCAAACAGCCAGTCCGGATGCTGGCTCCGGTACGCAAGGATGCCGTCCGCAGTTTTTTTCGCTGCTTTGATCCAGCCTGCGCAAATGTCCGCCCCTTCCCGGCAGATCCAGAGCGCTTCCAGAGATTCTGCATCTTCCCTTTTTTCCCTCGTCAAAATCTCTTCTGTCCACAGGGCAACGCTTCCATTCATCACATGATCCACATGAGAGATGGGATATCCGCTGTTTTTCCACCGTCTGAGATAGGAAAACACACTGCTTAACGCAGTCTTGTCCTTTGTATGCTCATATGCCTGCAACAGCCCCATCGCAAGAAGCGCCTGAGGCCAGGAATAACGCTCCACCTTTTCCGGCGTCATGCCCGGGATGCAGGTCTTGATCCACTGTTTGATTTTCTGTTTGGTGGTCACCACCGGATAAGTATCCAGCATCGCTGCTGCCGGTTTTATCATTTCCTGTATCTGGCTCACAATTTTTCCTCCCTCTGCTTTTTATGAACTGCCTGCACGGCTGCATTGTATTTCACGCAACTGCTTCTGATTTTTTACGCTTTCACAGCTCTCTCAACAGGTTTTCTGCTTCTTTTGCCTTTTTGCAATAGTCCGGCATAATCTGCTGCAGGTGTGCTTTCTGTGCCTGTGCATTTTGATACAGCCAGTCAAATGCGTTGACAAGGTCTTCTTTTTGGGCGAGTGCCTGCACCGGCAGGACATAGCCCTCGTCCGTTCCAAATAAATCCTTTGCGATTCCACGGGCCTTGATCGAATAGCCGACTACCAGTGTCGGCACGCAGGAGGAATACGCCGCGATTGTCGCATGGGTCCGGGCTCCGATAAACATCTCGCAGCGGCTGATATAGCCCTTTAATTCCGGAGCGGACCCATCCGGCAGCTCAATCACACGTCCGGTCGATGCAAAGGCTTCATAAAGCTGCCGGATCGGTTTTCTGTCATCATTGCTTTCCCACACCACATGGGGAATCAGCGCAATATGCAGATCGGTCGTTTCTAAAATATGAGAAATCAGCGCTTTATAGTTCTGCATCGTAATGCCCGGAGTCTTTTCATTGTCCACAATCATCGGACTGATGTTCAGGCCCAGCATCTTTCCGGGAACCCAGCCCTCCGGCAGGGGAGCCAGCTTTGTTTCCAGTAAAAAAGCAGAGTCCGGATATAAATGGATATTTTTGTCAATTCCGGCTTCCTGCAGTGCTGCAAAGGTCAGGCTTTCCCGCGCGACGATCGCGTCGTAGCGCTTCATATCCTCCATGATTTCCGGACGTTTTAACAACTCCGGCTCGATAGAGCAGCCATATAAAACCGTTTTAGCGCCCTGCTTGTGGAACATGCGGTTTGCGGAAATCAGCCGGTCGAGCATGTTGTCATAGCAATAATTATCCCCGCCGATGGAAATATTCAGACGGTGCAGATTTTTCCCGCAAATGTCCTGATACCGGTATTCCATGAAGCAGTCCGGGTCATGTAAAAGCTTTCGCTTCAAATAGTACCAGGTATGCACGAATACATTCTTTTCGATGCTTTTTTCCTGTACAAAGCTGCTGCAAAGCTCCTTCAGAGAATAGGTTTCATCCTCCTTCGGGCGGTTCGTCATCAGAATCGCCGGTTTGGGAAGCATCCGGCAAAGACTGTTGACAATCGCCTCGCAGCCGTGGTTGCCGCTTCCCGCATGCATATATAAAACAATTTTATCGTCTTTCATGATTCCTCTCATTCTGCTTTTGCGTCATCCAAAAGCAATTCGATCCCTCGGCATCCGGTTCTTATTTTCAACCTGTAACTGTTCAGTACCCCCACAGTTACGCGCAAAAATCCATTCCAAATCGGCTATGCCGATAGGATTTTTGCCTTCTAGTCCAAGTTTTCTTACGGTCAGCGCAGTAAATGCGCAGACCTACTGAACAGTTACTTTCATTCTATAAAATGCGGCGGTTGACGACAGAAATCAGAGTGAGGAAAGAATGTCCAAAATAAAACAGAGCAATATCAGAAATTTTTGTATCATCGCGCATATCGATCACGGCAAATCGACGCTGGCAGACCGAATTATCGAAAAGACCGGTCTTCTGACGAGCAGAGAAATGCAGGAGCAGGTGCTTGATAACATGGAGCTGGAGCGGGAGCGCGGCATTACGATCAAATCCCAGGCGGTGCGGACGATTTACCGTGCAGAGGACGGGGAAGAATATATTTTTAACCTGATCGACACTCCCGGACACGTGGACTTTAACTATGAGGTCAGCCGTGCACTGGCAGCGTGCGACGGCGCAGTTCTGGTCGTGGACGCAGCACAGGGCATCGAGGCGCAGACGCTGGCGAATGTGTATCTTGCGCTGGATCATGATCTGGAGGTATTTCCGGTCATCAACAAAATCGACCTGCCGAGCGCAGAGCCTGAGCGCGTAAAAGAAGAGATCGAGGATGTGATCGGTCTGGATGCGGAGGATGCACCCTTGATTTCCGCTAAAAACGGATTAAATATCGAACAGGTGCTGGAGCAGATTGTGAAAAAGATTCCCGCGCCGAGCGGCAGCTTAGAAAACCCGCTGCAGGCGCTGATTTTTGATTCCCTCTACGATCCCTACAAGGGCGTGATTGTCTTTTTCCGAATTATGGAAGGACAGTTAAAAAAAGGTACCAAAGTCCGTATGATGGCAACAGGTGCAGAGTTTGATGTTGTGGAGGTCGGTTATTTTGGCGCAGGTCAGTTTATCCCCAGCGAGGACGGGCTGTCTGCAGGAATGGTTGGCTATCTGACGGCTTCGATCAAAAATGTCAAGGATCCCCGCGTCGGCGATACGATTACAGATGCAGCCAATCCGTGTGCAAAACCGCTTCCCGGTTATAAAAAGGTCAATCCGATGGTGTACTGTGGATTGTATCCGGCAGACGGTGCGAAGTATCCTGATCTGCGGGATGCGCTGGAAAAGCTGCAGTTAAATGATGCGTCCTTATTTTATGAGCCGGAGACATCCATTGCCCTTGGCTTTGGATTCCGCTGCGGATTTCTGGGACTGCTGCATCTGGAAATCATTCAGGAACGTCTGGAAAGAGAGTACAACCTTGATCTGGTGACAACGGCGCCGGGTGTTGTGTACCGGGTGCATAAGACCAACGGGGAAGTGATCGAGCTGACCAATCCGTCCAATCTGCCCGACCCGTCGATGATCGAATATATGGAAGAGCCTGTGGTTTCGGCAGAGATCATGGTGACGACGGACTACATCGGTTCCATTATGGAGCTGTGCCAGGAGCGCCGAGGTCAGTATCTCGGCATGGAATATATGGAAGAAACCCGTGCATTGCTCAAATACGAGCTGCCGTTAAATGAAATCATTTACGACTTTTTCGATGCGTTAAAGTCCCGTTCCAAGGGTTATGCGTCGTTTGACTATGAGTTAAAGGGGTATGAGCAGTCAGAGCTTGTAAAATTGGATATTTTGATTAACCGGGAAGAAGTGGATGCACTTTCATTTATTGTACATAAGGACAGCGCATACGAGCGTGGTCGGAAAATGTGCGAGAAGTTAAAGGATGAAATCCCGCGCCATCTGTTCGAAATTCCGATTCAGGCGGCAGTCGGCGGCAAGATTATCGCCCGGGAAACCGTCAAGGCGATGCGCAAGGACGTGCTTGCAAAATGCTATGGCGGCGGTATCAGCCGTAAGAAAAAGCTGCTGGAAAAGCAGAAGGAAGGCAAGAAGCGGATGCGTCAGGTCGGCAACGTGGAAATCCCGCAGAAGGCTTTCATGAGCGTCTTAAAGCTGGATGAGAACTGAGCCTATGACACCGAAAAAAGATCTGGAATTATATCTGCACATTCCGTTCTGCAGGCAAAAATGTCGCTACTGCGATTTTTTGTCGGCACCGCTGGCAACAGATAGCTCTACAGCGGATGGTTACGTTCCGAAAAGATACGTCGATGCCCTTCTTTCACAGATCGTGCAGGAGAGTCAGTTTTATCAAGAGCGCAGAGTCACTACGATTTTCTGGGGCGGCGGTACGCCGTCCCTTTTGCGCGTCATGGATATGGAACGGCTGATGGACGCGATCCGGGCGCATTTTTGCGTTGCGGACGATGCAGAAATTACGCTGGAAAGCAACCCGGGCACGCTGGATTTTGAAAAACTCGCCGGATATCGGCATGCCGGAATCAACCGGCTGAGCATGGGGCTGCAGTCGGCGTGTGACAAAGAGCTTGCCATGCTGGGCAGAATTCACAATTTCGATACCTTTGTCCAAAACTATAAGCAGGCGCGGAGGGCCGGGTTTGAAAACATCAACGTCGATCTGATGTCTGCGCTGCCGGGGCAGACGGTGGAGAGTTGGGAGCAGACACTCAAGAAAGCTGCAGAGCTTGCGCCGGAGCATCTGTCGGCCTACAGCCTGATCATCGAAGAAGGTACGCCATTCTGGAACTGGTATGGTGAGGATGCAAACCATACGCTGCGCCCGAAAGAAATGCTGCCGCTTCCGTCGGAAGAGGACGAACGCCGGATGTATGCCCGAACGCGGGAAATTCTGGAACAGTATGGCTACCATCGGTATGAAATTTCGAATTATGCAAAGGACGGGTATGCCTGCCGCCACAACATCGGCTACTGGAACCGGACGGATTATTTGGGGATCGGGCTTGGAGCGTCGTCTTTGATTGACCCGATGCGCTGGAAGATGACGTCTGATTTATCGGACTATCTGGAATGCGGCAAAAATCAGGGAGATTTTGCAAACCTTCGGGAAGAGGTGCAGACGCTTCGTGTGTCGGAACGAATGGAAGAGTTTATGTTTCTGGGGCTGCGCCTGACAAAAGGCATTGAACTGCAAACATTTGAACACCAGTTTGGAAAAAGTTTCTGGGACGTTTATCAGGACGCTGCGGATAAGCTGTTTTCCGAACAGTTACTTTGCCTGGATGAATCGAAAAAAAATCTGCGCCTGACGGATTATGGCGTGGACGTCAGCAACTATGCGCTGGCGGAGTTTTTGCTGGATTATTAAGATCGGGAGAATCGCATGCAGTATGAATTTGCCCCGCTGGAGGGGATTACAGGATATATTTACCGGAATGCGCATCATGCGTGCTTTCCGTCGATGGATCGCTATTACACACCGTTCATCACGCCGAAAAAAGGGAAAAGCTTCACGACGCGGGAGTGGAACGACATTGCAGCAGAGCACAATCAGAACATCGCGGTTGTTCCGCAAATCCTGGCGAATCAGGCGGAAGGCTTTTGCAAGGTTGCCGGGATGCTCAAAGAACAGGGCTACGAAGAAGTGAACTTAAATCTTGGCTGTCCGTCCGCTACCGTGACGGCGAAGAAAAAAGGTGCCGGGTTTTTAGCCGATCCAGACGCGCTGGATGCGTTTCTGGAGGAAATTTTTGCACACAGCCCGCTGAAAATCTCGATCAAAACGAGAATTGGCGTGGAAAACCCGGATGAATTTGAACGCCTGTTGGATATTTTTTCCCAGTATCCGATTCAGAAGCTGATCGTGCATCCCCGCGTGCTGAAAGAGTTTTATAAAGGAAACGTGCACCGGGAAGCCTATGTGCGGGCGAAAGAAAGGCTGAGCGCAGCTGCAGCAGATGAAGAAACTGTGGAACGGACCATTCCGGTCTGCTACAACGGCGATTTATTCAGCGTTTCCGATACGGAGAGATTTTTGGTGGAGTATCCGGGTGCGGATGACCTGATGTTCGGCAGGGGAATGCTGATAGACCCGGCGCTGGTGATGCGGCTGCGCGCCCGAAGAACTGATTTGGCAGAAAAAAACGCTGCAAAGAAACTGCGCCTGGAAAACAAAAGCACAGTATGGGAGGACGCTGCGAAGCGAGTATCGGATATCCGCGATTTTTATGGGCGATTGGCGGAGGATTACGCAGCGGTGCTGTCCGGAGAACGGGACGTACTATTTAAAATGAAGGAACTCTGGGGCTGGCAGGGACAGCTG
>ENA-ORQX01002025-ORQX01002025.1-human-gut-metagenome-genome-assembly--contig:-NODE-2025-length-11096-cov-8.995471_pt1 | contig 11096 bp, 8 predicted proteins | sample MGYA00242170_ERZ509124 | MGnify/ENA primary metagenome ERZ509124 (study PRJEB26280, sample SAMEA2338647) | human gut metagenome | biome: human gut; feature: human-associated habitat; material: faeces... | reverse complement strand
CGCCAGTGGCGGAAACAGGGAGGAGCTGTTGGGGCCGCGGCCAGCAGGATGCGAGGCCCGCACCAAGGGCCGAAGCAGACGCTGGGAGCCGCAACCCGGGCTCCTTTAATAAGATGGGCGGGGATGAACCGCAGAACCAGTATATCATAAACTTCGGCAAAAAGATACAGAAAAAGACGCTGTGTTATCATACTTCCCAGAAAGAAGGAATCCCATGTCCCGCTGTGTTATCATTTCCGCCTGCCCGGTCAGCGCCTCGCTGGCGTCGGCCCTGCGGCCCGGCGACACCATCATTGCCTGCGACGCGGGCTACCGCAACTGTGCGCCGCTCCACTGCCGCCCCGACATCATCGTGGGCGACTTCGACACCGCGCCCTGCCCGGCGCAGGAGGGCGACGACACCATCATCCTGCCCCACGTCAAGGACGACACCGACACCGAGTACGCGGCAAAGCTGGCCTCCGAGAAGGGCTTCGACGAGGCGCTGCTGCTGGGTGTACTGGGCGGCAGACGCCTCGAGCATACGCTGGCCAACCTCTGCACCGGCCTCGGCCTCGAACAGCGGGGCGTCCGCGCCACGCTTCTGGACGAGCGCAGCCGCATCACCTTCGTGATGCCCGGCGAGACCCGCCGCTACCCTAGGAATGAGTATTTCTACCTCTCGGTCTTCCCGATGGAGGGCAGGGCAGAGGGGGTCTCGGAGCGAGGCTCCTTCTACGAGCTGACCGACGCCGTCCTCACCGCAGGCTACCCCCTCGGCGTCAGCAACGAGTATGCCGATGGCTCCGACTGCATCACCATCTCCACCCAAAAGGGCGCACTGGTGGTGGTGGAGACGGTGCCGGACGGGCCGATCCTGAGCTGAACCGGAACATTCCGGGCGCGGGACGCCTATAATGGCGTATCAAGCGACGAAAGGTGGTCGGCTCTATGCAGGTGGTCGTTCTCAAAAGCCCCAAGTGCCTGAGAGGCTTGCTCCGGAGGCTGTTCGGCATCCGAAAAGAAACGCAGGACTGAAAGAAATGAAAAGCCGCTGCGCGGCAGCTTCTGTAAACTTTCTGTGCAAAGCTTGACTTTTGCAGAGAATCGCATATAATAAAAGTAGCAAAAGAAAAAGCAAATACGCCATCGGCGCACCCAAAGGAAAGACCCCCTCCCGGAGCTGCAATCTCCGAAAGGGGGTCCTTTTTAGTGCTTACGGCCCTTCAGCCATCCGTCAAGCCACTTGCAGATGTAGTAGGACGCTACATTCGCTGCGACGGACAGAACAAAAGAAAAAATATACGCCATAAGGCGACACCCCCCTTCTCCCATCCTTGGTAGATTGGGCGGGACGAGCCGCAGGACTATTATATCATATAATTCGCCAAAAAGATACAGGAAACGATGCGGAATGCCAAAGCCTCTCCCAAAGGGAGAGCCTTTTTCAGCCTCAGCCCCAAACCCGCGCGGACGGCTCTACGTATCGCTTCCTGCTTTCCATCTGCCATGGTTAAATTTTACCCCCTTCGGAGCAGCCGCCCCGAGGGGGTTTTCTCTTTTTCTGCGCAGAAATACGCAGAAAGCTTGCGTTGACTGAACAACCTTTCGTAGTTATAATAAAAGCAACAAAACAACCCATGAAAGGAGCTTTTATGCAGAAAAACATGACCGACCGCACCCCGGGCAGCTACGACGACTTCGTGGCCTACCTCGGCACGGTGCGCACCGAAGAGGAGCTGTTCTCCCGGCTGACCTACTGGTTCGCCGGGCAGAACCGCCCCGAGGACGTCCTCAGCCGCTCCGAGCTGGTGGAGGCGAGGGCGAAGGAGCTGGGCTTCTGGCAGGGCCTGACCTTCCGGATGGAGCGCTGGCTGACCGACGGCAAGAGCGAGCTGGAAGCGGTGGGCCGGGAGGAGTTCCAGAGCCGCATCGCCGAGGACTACGCCGCCTACCGGGAAAAGGCCGACGCGGCCCGGGCGCGCTTCCGGGACCGCCGCCGCGCCGCGCCCTTCAACTTCACCCCCGACTGTCTCCAGAACGTCCCCATCCAGAACGTGAGCTGGCTGGTGGATGGGCTGCTGCCCATGGGAGAGGTGTCGCTTCTGGGTGCCGACGGCGGCACCGGCAAGGGCATCTGGCAGGCCCAGCTCATTGCGTATGTCACGGCGGGCCGGACCTCCGGCTTCTTCCCCCAGCCGCCGGAGAAGACCGGCAGCGTCCTCCTTTTTTCCGGCGAGGACGACCCCGGCAAGGTGCTCAAAGCCCGCCTGACGGCGGCAGGGGCCGATATGAGCCGGGTGATGGTGGTCACCAGCGACGCCTACTTTGCCCGCACCGGCAGCCCGCTCTGCATCCCGGACACGAGCTTTGCAAAGTACGTGGGGAAGGCCGCGCCCGCCCTCGTCATCATCGACCCGCTGCAGAGCTTTCTGCCCGCGGGGGTGGAAATGGCCAGCCGCAACCAGATGCGCAGCGCCCTGCTGCCCCTCAAAGCCCTCTGCGCCAAGCACGGCTGCGCGGCCCTCATCTCGATGCACACCAACAAGCGCGCCAACGTCTCGGGCCGCGCCCGTCTGGCCGACAGCTCCGACATCTGGGACATCGCCCGCAGCGTCCTCATGATGGGCCGCGACAAGAACAGCGAAAAGCTCTACCTCAGCCACGAGAAGAGCAGCTACTCCGCCCCGGCCCGGACGGCCCTGCTCCACATCGAGCAGGCGCAGGTGGAGGGCGTGAAGACAGCCGTGGCCGTTTTTGACAGCCGCACCGACAAGAAGGACGCTGACTTCGTGGAGGAGCGCCGCGTCCGCACCGCCCAGACGAAAGAGGATACCGCGCAGGCCATCCTCAACGTGCTGGCCGAGAGCAAGCTGGGGAGTATGCCCAGCACCCAGCTCCGGGCAGAGGTGATGAAAGAGATGGGGTGCAGCGATAGGACATATACTCGAGCATACGGTGAGCTTGTGAAATCGGGTGAGGTAGTGAAACGACAGATAATTCAAAAAGATGGCGGACATAGTTGGTTCAGCTATCTTCCACACTGTGGTGGATTAGATGGCAAAGTGGCTATTTAATAATATATCTACGTTATATTTTGCCAGTTTGCCAACTTGGCATTCTGCCCCTTTTGGCAAAGTGGGGTCAGAGTGCCAGCTGATTGGCAGATTGCCACCTTGGCAAAGTGCGTTTTTGCACGATGATATGTCACTATTTTCCCACTTTGCCAGATACCCCGCCCCTCTCGGAGCAGCCGTATTTCCCGAAACCTGCGCGAATCGTCCCAAAACCTGCGCGAATGGCCGTTGCAGCTGCGGCGGGAGACGGGTTATAATGGAAGTATCAAAAACACCACAGTGAACGGAGGATACGACCATGAAACTGAAAAAGCTCCTTGCCCTCGCCCTTGCGGGCGTGCTGGTGCTGGCCCTGCTCACCGGCTGTTCCGGCGGCGGAAACGGAGAGGACAGGCTCGTCGCGGAGGCCGTCGCCGACATCTTCAAGGGAAACTCCCAAAACGTCGAAGTCTCTTACAGCGTCCCCGCGCTGACCCGCACCATCCGGCCCGCGTTCACCCCGGACTGGTTCCAGAATACCCCAGAGGGAATCATCTGGCTGGACGGGAACTTCCCCATAGACGCCGGTCAGACGCTGGAAGGCTTCCTGCAAGACAGCCTGAAAGCCTACGAGCAGAGCAATTACGTGAGCTTTATTGCCTTCGACTCCACCGGGATGAGCGCCCGTGAGCAGGCAGAGAAGTTCTCCAGCGGTGTGCCGTCGGTCGGGGTCTACGATAAAGGTGTGTCGCCCGGGGCTAACACCAAGCTGCGTGTCGGCGTCTGCCATAAGACCGTCGCGGGCCGGGAATACTGCTTGGTGGTCATTGTCCGGGCCCGCTGATGCGCTTGTAAACTTTCTGCGCAACGCTTGACTTTTGCGGGGAATCGCATATAATGAAAGTACGAAAGAAAGAATGATGGTTTCCATTGTTCTCACCAAAGCAAAAGAAAACCCCCTCACGGAGTTGCCGCTCCGAAAGGGGGTCTTCTTTATTTAGTGCTTACGGCCAGTGAACCATCCATCAAGCCACTTGCAAATATAGTAAGCTGCTACATTTGCTCCGACAGACAGTACGAAAGAAAGAATACTTTCCATTTTTCTCACCTCCCCTCCCGAATAAATGGGCGGGCAAGGCCGCAAACCAATTATAACATAGATTTTCGACAAAAGATACAGAAATAAACGAATCTGCCGTAATGGAGATCCCCCAAGGAGTTGCGACCTCCGTGGGGGATTTTTGTTCTGCTCCCTTCCCACCCCGCATACATTCTCATCAGAGCAAGGACAGGAAAGGAGCATCACCATGGAGCTGAAAGTGTTCCGGGACGTTCTGCCTGCGGCGGGTGCGGACTGCACCGCCAAGGCGGAGCTGCCCCTCGAGACCGAACTACTGATCTCGGACTATCTGCCGCCGGTGCAGCGCATCGTCAAGTGCTTCGCAAAGCCGGTGGTGCTGCAAAAGCAGCTGGCCCCCGGGCGGCTGACGCTGGAAGGATATTTGCGCTGTACCGTGTATTATCAGGGCGAAGAGGGGGCGGGGCTGTGCCAGACCGAGCAGAAGCTGCCCTTCACCAAGGCCCTCGAGCTGCCCAGCTTTGTGGCCACGGCGTGGACAGCCTGCGTCGAGGGCCAGACCGAATACCTCAACTGCCGGGCCGTCAACCCCCGCCGCATCGAGGTGCGGGGGGCCTACGGGCTGGTGGTGAGCGTCCACGCCCAGCTGTCCACCGAGGTCATCACGGCCCTCAGCGAGGGCGGCATCGAGCAGAAGCCGGTCACGCTGGCAGGGGTGCGGCGGGCCGCCACCCTCGAAAAGCTCGTGACCATCGAGGGGGCGCTGACCTTCCCGAAGCCCCCCGCCGCCATCCTCGACATCACCGGCACCGCCGAGGTGCGGGAGCTGAAGCGGATGCAGGGCAAGGCCGTGGCGAAGGGGGTGCTGCACGTCCTCTGCGCATGGCGGGCCGAAGGGGACGCCGCCCTCCGCAGCCAGACCGCCGACCTGCCCTTCAACCAGATCCTGGATGCAGACGGCCTCAGCGAGGACTGCCGCTGCCTCTGCGTGCTGGAGCCGGTGGGCTTTGCGGCGGCAGAAGGGGAGACCACCGAGGACGGCGCGGCTTCCACCACCCTCACGGCCACGGCGATGCTGCGGCTGAGCGGCTGGCGTCCCTACCAGCTCCAATGCGTGGCCGATGCCTTCTCCACCCGCTTCGAGACGACCCTCACGCCCCAGACTCTCGCCACCGAGTCGCTGCTCTGCGCGCTGGACGAGACGACGGTGCTGCGGGGCTCCGGCCCTCTGCCCGACGCCGGAGCGCATATTTTAGCCTGCTTCGCGTCCTTCGGGCCGGTGAGCCTGACGCGGCAGGAGGGGAGAGCCGTCCTGACGGCCCGGGCCGTGGTGTCGGCCTTTGCGGAAAACACCCTCGGGGAGATGGAGTGCTACGAAAAGGCGCTGGACTACGCCCTGCCTCTCCCCGCCGACCTGCCCGAGGATGCCGACGCCTACCCCGAGTGCTGGCTGAGCGTTCAGGACCTGCAATGCGCCAGCGCAGGCGGCGCGCTGGATGTGTCCCTCACCGTCCGGGCCGAGGGCGCGGTGCTGGCGCGGCAGACGGCCTCTCTCGTGGGGGCGGTGGAGCTGGGCGACCCCCTCGCTCCCGCCGACCCGGAGGTGTCGCTCCGCATCTGCTACGCCCAGCCGGGGGAGGAGCTGTTCGCCATCGCCCGGCGCTACCACGTCTCGCCCGGCCAGATGCTGGCCGCCAACGACCTCCCCGACGGCACCGCCCGCCTCGACGAGGCGCGGAGACTGCTTGTGCCGGGGGTGTAGCCCTCTCAGGCGCGGTGGAGCTGTCTGTAGTCCAACCTCTCCGTCATCGCTGACGCGATGCCACCTCTCCTTGTAGGAGAGGCCTTGGCAGTCCCCGCAAAGTGAACGGTTTCGCCAGAGGCTCCCCTACTAGGGGAGCTGTCGAACGGAGTGAGACTGAGAGGTTGTACTAAGACGGGCCTGCCCTCTGCAGCGAATCCAGCTCTGTAAACTTTCTGCACAGCGCTTGACTTTTGCGGGGAATGGCATATGATAAAAGTACAAAAGATAGAAGCAATGTAGTTCATTGCTCTCACCAAAGCGAAAGAAAGCCCCCTCCTGGAGTGCCAGCTCCAAAAGGGGGTCTTCTTTATTTAGTGCTTACGGCCCGTGAACCATCCGTCAAGCCACTTGCAACGGCGACGACCGCCGCCAGTGGCGGAAACAGGGAGGAGCTGTTGGGGCCGCGGTCAGCAGGATGCGAGCGGTAGCGAAGCAGACGCTGGGAGCCGCAACCCGGGCTCCTTCTTGTCATATCCATATTGCATTCGCTTTCATCATATAAGGCCGTTCCAGTCTTTTCTCTTCTGCGCCACATCGGGAACGCTCCTGTTCACTGGCATGAAGAGACTTTTTCTTCCAAGCTTCTATTCCCTAGGCCGAACGTATTAGTTACGCAGTGCTTTTTCACGCACTTCCGGTGTAACTGCTTTCAGAAGATTATAGAGGTCAATAATATCGGTGATTGCCTGCCGGTCCTGCACCGTCCATGTGTAATCAAACTTGCTATAATCCGTTCCCTCGAAACGCATGATAACGGTATCGGCACTCAAAAGGTTTCGCAACCATTCGACTTCACTGTCTTCCATTTCAAAGGTGGCCCATGCAAACCATTTACCAAGCTCTTTGTCGTATCCATAACCGGAGTTATCATAATCGCAAATGTAAGTGTACTTATAATCTCCACCGCGCAGAATGATGTCATCGATATCCAGCTCGGAAGAGCCCATGTAAGTAAAATCTTCCCAGAAAACAATAGTGTTCCCCTTGTCCCAGATATAAAGGTTGGGGCCAATGCCACACGTCTTGCGCTTATCGATGCTGTCATCATGCGGGGTTGTAATCGCCCAGCAGTCTTCTACTGCATCGTAGTTGACATTGCACTTTGCAAGTGCATCCTGAATACCAAGAATCTGCTGTGCTTCTGCCAGCACACCAAAATTGGTGACAGCAGCTTTTCCTGCATCATCCAACTGGTTATAGGCATCCAAAGCGGCCACGATTGCCGCGCGTCTGCTGCGCGTGACAGTACCGATCTGGCTGATCAGCGCTTCTACCTGCTCCGGGGTCACAGCACTATTCTGCTGCGCGAGCACCGCAAAGGGAACGTCCCCGGCGGGGCTGGCGGCCAGCGCAGGCAATGCTGTACCCGAAATCAGCGCAGCCACAAGTGCGCTTGCCACAAGAACGTTGCATTTTTCTGTAATTTTCATTTGATTTGCCTCTTTCCTCTTGATTTCAGCTTATAGCTGTTGTAACACAAAATTATAGATACAACAAAGGTGTCAATGCGCGGGCACCGGGTGCAAAATAAGTATACCATAAACTTCGGCAAAAAGATACAGGAAGCGATGCCACGAGCCGCAACCTGGCCTTGTCGAACGAAGTGAGACTGAGAGGGCAACTCCATAAGTACGACTTATGACGAAAATATGAATAAAAACTCGAAAAAGCCCTACCGTTCCCGGTTCCGGTCTGCTATAATTTTCTATGCTTGTTACAAAAACCTGAAGTGAAGTAAAGGAGCCAGGATATGATAAAAAGCGCTGAACTGGAAAATTCGGCATATGAGTTTGAGGCGAAAATGCCGCTGCGCCACGCTGTCCCGCTGGGATTGCAGCACGTGTTCGCCATGTTCGTGGGCAACCTCACCCCGCTGCTCATCATCACCAGCGCCTGCGGCCTCGCGGGCGGTGAGTTCGCAGACCTGCAGGTGAGCCTGCTGCAGAACGCCATGTTCGTGGCGGGCATCGTCACGCTGGTGCAGCTGTACGGCCTCGGCCCTGTGGGCGGCAAAGTGCCGATCATCATGGGTACCAGCTCGGGCTTCCTGGGCGTGTTCAACAGCGTGGCTGCCACCATGGGCGGCGACGTCACGGCCTACGGCGCCATGATGGGCGCATCCATTCTGGGCGGCCTGTTCGAGAGCGTGCTGGGCGTCTTTCTGAAGCCCCTGCGCAAGCTGTTCCCGCCGGTGGTCACCGGCACGGTCGTGCTGTCCATCGGCCTGTCCCTCATCTCCGTGGGCGTCAACTCCTTCGGCGGCGGCAACGCAGCCAAGGACTTCGGCTCGGTGGAGAACCTGCTGCTGGCCGTCTTTGTGCTGGTGGTCATCCTCTTCTTCAAGCACTGGACCAAGGGCTTCCTCAGCTCTTCCTCCATCCTCGTGGGCATCATCGCGGGCTATCTGGCAGCCATCGTCATGGGCTTCGTCCTGCCCACCACCGGCGTCACCGCCGACGGCGTGGAGTTCACCAAAGCATGGGTGCTGAACTGGAACAAGGTCGCTGAGGCCAGCTGGTTCGCCATCCCCAAGCTGGTGCCGGTCAAGATCGTCTTCGACCTCCGCGCCATCCTGCCCGTCATGATCATGTTTATTGTCACCGCCGTGGAGACGGTGGGCGACATCTCCGGCGTCATGGAGGGCGGCATGAGCCGCGAGGCCACCGATAAGGAGCTGAGCGGCGGCATCATCTGCGACGGCCTCGGCTCTACCGTCGCCGCCTGCTTCGGCGTCCTGCCCAACACCTCCTTCAGCCAGAACGTGGGCCTCGTGGCCATGACCAAGGTGGTCAACCGGGGCGCACTGGCCACCGGCGCCATCTTCCTGATGCTCTGCGGCCTCATCCCCAAGCTGGGCGCACTCATCTCCATCATGCCGCAGGCCGTTCTGGGCGGCGCTGCCGTCATGATGTTCTCCTCCATCGTGGTGTCGGGCATCCAGCTCATCACCAAGGAGAAGATGACTCCCCGCACCCTGACCATCGTCTCTGTGGCGCTGGGCGTGGGCTACGGCATGGGTGCAAACGCCAAGATCCTTGCCAACACCCCCCAGTTCGTCCAGCTCATCTGCGGTGAGAGCGGCATCGTGCCTGCTGCCTTCGTGGCCATCCTGCTCAACTGCCTGCTGCCCCGCGATGAGAAGTAAGCGTTGAACCACTGCGGCCTCCCTGTCTTTGCAGGGAGGTCTTTTTGTGCTATAATTTCCCCAGTCTTATCAGAGGGAAGGAGGACTCTATGGAACTGCAAACTGCCGCCCGCTATCGTCTTCTGGACGAGCTGCGGGGACTCGACCTCATCAGCATGATGCTCTACCACGGGATGTGGGACGTGGTGTTCCTCTTCGGCGTGGCCCAGAAGTGGTACACCGGACGCCCGGGCTTTGTGTGGCAGCAGAGCATCTGCTGGGTCTTTATCCTGCTTTCGGGCTTCTGCCTGCCGCTGGGGCATCATCCGTTCCGGCGGGGAGCCGTCGTCTTCGGGGCAGGGGCGCTGGTCACAGCCGTCACCCTGCTCTTCCTGCCCGAGGACGTGGTGTGGTTCGGGGTGCTGACTCTGCTGGGCTCGTCCATGCTCCTCACCGCCGCGCTGGACCCGCTGCTGCGCCGCGTCCCGCCCGCCGTGGGCGTGGCCGTCAGCGCCCTGCTGTTCTGGGTGACCTACCCGACGATGAACGGCTTCTGGAACCTGCCGGGCGGGCGTCTGGCCCTGCCGCAGGCCCTCTACGCCAGCTACACCACGGCCTACTTCGGCTTCATGCCGAAGAGCTTTTTCTCCACCGACTATTTCCCGCTGCTGCCCTGGCTGTTTCTGTTCTGGGCGGGGTACTTCCTCCACCACCTCGTGGGCCGCGGACGCCTCGCGCCGCTGCGCCGGTCGGTCTGCCCGCCGCTGGGCTGGATGGGCCGTCACTCGCTGGTGATCTATCTGCTCCATCAGCCGGTCATCCTGGGGGTGCTGACGGTGGCGTTCCGGCTGGTGAGAGCGGGGTAAAACTTCTGGAAAAGTTAGCCTCTGCGACCGCTTGACAAAGCAGCGGCGCTGTGGTATCCTATGGATGGTTAGAGAAATCTAACTAAAGAGATGCGTCTGAGCCTGCTTCCGACGCATTTTTATGGAGTAAAAAGTTAGAAATGGCTAACCCAATAAATCAAAAGTGAGGCTGAACATTATGAGCAAAGTAGCAATCGTATTCTGGAGCGCGACCGGCAACACCGAGACCATGGCAAACTGCATCGCGGAGGGTGCAGGCGCTGCCGCCGCCATCGTCCCCTGCGCCGAGATGGACGCAGCAAAGCTGGGCGAGTATGACGTGGTGGCCTTCGGTTGCCCGGCCATGGGCGCTGAGCAGCTGGAGGAGAGCGAGTTCGAGCCGATGTTCGCGGGCCTCGAAGGCTCTCTGAACGGCAAGAAGGTGGCTCTGTTCGGCTCCTACGGCTGGGGCGACGGCCAGTGGATGCGTGACTGGGTGGAGCGTGCTCAGGGCGACGGCGCACAGGTGCTCAACGGTGAGGGCCTGATCTGCAACGAGGCCCCGGACGATGATGTTCAGGCTGCATGCCGCAAGCTGGGTGCAGATCTGGCTGCATGGTAAACAGGAGAAACTTCTCTTGACAAACAGAGACAGCTGCGATAAACTATGAGAACACCGAAAAACGGTGTTTTTGCAGAGCGTGAAAGTTAGTAAATGCTAACTTTCACGCAAAAGCAGCAGCCTCTGTACAGAATGCATCAAAACTGCGGCAGGGGACAGCAGACGGAAAGGTCTGCGCTCCTGCCGCTTTGGTTTCAGAAGGCGGTGTATATGGCAGTGGCTGCAGCAATTGGTGTTACGGTAGGCTTTGCATTTTTGCGCCGTGCGGTGCGCCGCGCTGCAATGCGGTCGGACCGTAGAAAAAAATAAGGCAGCAGGAGGCCCCGTCCCATGCAGGATACCCCGAAGAACTTGGATCAGAAGCGCGCAGATGAAAAGATGCTGGTGAGCGAGATGATCGCTCTTTACTGCCGCAGGCAGCACAAAACACCCAAAGGAACCCTGTGCCCGGAATGCAGGCAGCTGCACGATTATGCCCTGATGCGCATTGATAAGTGCCCATTCATGGAGACCAAGACCTTCTGCTCAGCCTGCAGGGTGCACTGCTACCAGCCCGCCATGCGGGAGAAGATCCGCACGGTGATGCGC